>Ga0209605_1001349_pt1 | contig 27881 bp, 27 predicted proteins | sample AD_UKC035_MetaG_FD_184408 | JGI IMG/M metagenome (GOLD analysis project Ga0209605, IMG submission 184408) | Active sludge microbial communities of municipal wastewater-treating anaerobic digesters from USA - AD_UKC035_MetaG (SPAdes) (version 2) | ecosystem: Engineered > Bioreactor > Anaerobic >...
CTAACTCCTTCCATTCCTAATCAAAAAATATTTTTGTCCACTATCCCTCAAAAAATCTCACACTCAGTTGAGTCTAACGACCTATACTCTTCTGACAAAACTGTTCAACTTACAGGGGGTTAATACAGTAATTGTCAATAGTCAATTTGATTTCGTCTGTCAAAAAATGAGTTTCTTGATTTATGAAATAGTCCTTTTCAAAAATGTAATTGTATTTTTCAAAATATTTTTTGTATTCAATACTGTCAGCATAATTTTTCACTCGATTGTCTATTACATTTGTTTTAGTTACGGTCGGTCATAGCATAACGCACAACGATTTGCAGATTTACGATGGGCGGGCTTTTCACCACAAATGTTTATGCGAAGTACAAAACTTTCGGCTACCACAAAACTGTCTACGGAGCACGAAGCCCCGCCTATTGCAAATGTGCTGTTATGCGTTCGTGCTATTTTATGATACATGGCTAGCCGTTCCATTTTTATCTTAGAAAGTTATCTATTACTTAAATTGACCCGGGCTAATGCTACAGGCAAATCTGAATATGTATAATTTATTCGTGTCAGTAGTCACTGAATCAAACAAGCCATTTTTTACTATTACAGGCTCTTTGTTTTGGTTTTCACTTATGATAACAAAAGGCATTTGTCCTAATGAGTCTTTTTCGATTTCTAAGTAATCCTTAATTTGCTTGCTTCTGTCCATACTTGAATTTTCATAAATGAGTTCTTCATTGGCCTGTTTGGCTGAAAGCCATTCTTTGTCTGTAGCATTGATTATCTCGTACCTATCTAGTGATAGGTTTAATTTTAAAGATTTTTCAGAAATATTGAGAAACAAATTATTCCAGTAATTTAAGAAGTATGTAGAATCATATAAGTATGACTTGAATTCATTGATTAGTAGCTTTTGTGAATTTGCAATATTTAGTTCATTGGAAGATGGCAACCTAAATGTTGGTATTAATAATCTATCACTCCATTTAATTGTTTCATCTTTAATTCTTGCTCCATAATATTGGTCAACGAGGTAAGATTCGGTAACAAAGCAGTCTTCATTAATTTGCATTGGGTTTGTCTTAAAGTAACCCTTTTGAATTAAATTATTTTCATTGTATCTATCGGAAAGCCATTTGCAAAACTTACTCGCTTGCATTTGAGACAAGCCAATTACAGGATAATCGATATACCTTGGATTAAAAACATAATTCTTAACAAAATTTGGAGCATAATTAAAGATAACTTGAAAAGGTGATTGAGTTCCAGATAGTTCATCAATAAACAAATTATCGTTACTTGCAGTCATTCCTGGAATTGCACTTACAATATTGTCAGGATAGTCGATCCCATACACATTGTAAATCCATAAAATGTAAATAATGTATTCTCGGTTTGTAACTGGCTTCGTGGAAATCAAGAATGTTTCGGATGTTTCAGCTGTTACATATTTTGTTGCAGGTGCATTTTTCAAGCCTTCTTGGCAATTCCCATAGGATGTTATAAGAAGTAATCCGATTAATATGCTTGCTACTAATTTTTTCATGTGAAGTCTTTACAAGTTCCTGCCTTGTTTATTTCTTACTATCAGGTTCGGTTTTGCAGTGTTCCCGAGCATGACGCATAACGTTTTGCCGCTTTGCGAAGGCGGGGACTTTTAGCACTAAATTTCATTAGATGCACAAAGCTTGGATTTAGCACTTCGCTGTCATAGAAGCACGAAACCCCCGCTTTTGCAAAACGGCTGTTAGCGGTTCGGTGTTCTTTCTCTGTCGTCTTAGTTGTCATTATATAGTTGCACTAAATATTCCTTAATTTTCGATTCAGTCCATTTTTTAGAAGTACCCGAAAAGTTGTAAGCCAAGCCATTTTTAGAACCAAAAAGAAAAATTGTGTTTACGTTTTTTTCGTCACTTTTTGCTTGCCACAAAATGTAACCTTTGTCTGCTTGGTTGTCAATAGTTGAAATCGTCAAACCTTGTTTTTCCCAATACTCTGCGTCCCATTTTACAAAGTCAGTCACGAATTCATTTTCAGTCTGATTAGTTTTATAAAACGGATATTTTTCTTTCGGATTTTTAGTTACAGCAACAGTTGTCGAGTCTTTGTTTGTAAAGAAATGCTGTTTGCTTACTTGGTTGTAACTTGTCTTTGTCCATTTGTCTGGAAAAACAATATTGCCATAGGGTAATAAAGTCAAAGTCGTTTGATTTTTCTTTTCGTCATAACTGTCTGCGATAATCATACTTGTTTGTGTCGTCTTACAGGAAGTCAACACTAATAATAAAAGTCCAATTACGATATTTAAATTCTGTCTTTTCATTTCTGTTCGTTTTCGTTTTACACTGACCGCTAACGGTTTGCAGATTTGCGATGGGCGGGCATTCCGGCACAAATGTTCATTCGAAGATACAAACTTTCTGTAACCACTAAAATGTCTGCGGAGCACGAAACCCCGCCTATTGCAAATGTGCTGTTAGCTGCTGCCCTTCTATCTGTCGTTTTCATTCCTTTGTTTTCTAAAGTTAAAGATTGTCGGACTAATGAGTTTTAAAATTATGTAGTCCATTAATAAAGCTGTTAGCAAATACAACCACTTATAGTCTTTATCAATTATTGCGTCTGAAACAGGATTAAAGTTTTCAGTTATTGTCAAGAGAGGAAAAATTCCTTTTTCGTATAAAAAAATATACATCCAAGCGAAACTTCCTTGTCCTGCAACATTTGGGTCGGGCTTGTCGAGCAAAAGAATAAGTAACGTGAAGTATGCTATTTCAACTATTAGTAATGTTAGCAGAGATTTTCTTGTCTGCCTCAGACCTAAAAAATTATTTTCTGGGTGTCTGAACCCAAAAACAATCCAAGGAATTAAAAGAAGAGTTGAAACAAACATTGTCAGCTACATTTTGTCAAGAAGTTAATAAAGCCCCAACTATAGAAAAGTAAAATTGCCCCACTAAAAATCAAGAGTGTCATTTTAAGTTTCTGTCTTGTTGTTGTAATGGTGATACGAGCAAGAATAAGTTGAACAATTCCTAAAACAATTCCAAGCAAAATAAGAACAGGTCCGCAAACCCAATTTGATTTATGTTGGTCAAGAATTGCTGTCGTAACCACCAGTCCGATGAGTAAAATTGTCAATAAGATTGTTACGATTTTGTAGTTCATTTCTTGTCGTCAATTTCGAGTTTATTGTGTCGTCTTAGGGTTGCAGCTAACGTTTTGGCGCTTGGCGCAGTGGCGGATTTCGGAGCACAAAACTGTCAACATAGCACAAAAGTTGATGCGAGGTAGATTGTTCAATTAACCACTTCACCCGCCATTGAGCCAAACGCCTGTTAGCAGTAGGTTTTCTTGTCATATTGTCGTCAGAATTTGGTTATTTATTTTCGCAATTTTATAGTCTTCTTTCATAGTTGACGTCATACCGGAACCAAAATGAATTCCTGTAGGTCTAATAAATCCGTCATAAACAATCTTGTCTTTAAATGGTAGGAGAGTTGTCTGAACGAGAACGGGGAAACGATCAAAAAAATGGTCAAAGCTGTCACCTAAGGCTTTTACAGCATAAAACGTATTGTCTTTTGTGTCTATAAAAATCGCGTTATTGGTTAAGCATTTAAAAATTACAAAGTCGCTTGTAATTGTCTTTTTGAAGCCTATCAAAATTGAGATTTGTTCTGTTGTTAACTTGTCAAAATTAGTTGTCAAATAGTCGTCTAATAATTCACTATTGTTAAGGAAAAAGTCACGGCACTTTAACTTTACTGAAAAGTCTGTGTCAACAAATTTTTTGAAGTTCATTTTGTCGTCAATGATTTTACTTTTCTCTCCAACGAAAAATAAAAAGTCAATATGTATTTTTAAAAAAGTCTTGTATTCAATGTCTGTAAGTGTCATTCTGTGTCGTTTTTTAAACTTACTGCTAACGTTTTGGCGCTTGGCGCAGTGGCGGATTTCGGAGCACAAAACTGTCAACATAGCACAAAAGTTGATGCGAGGTAGATTGTTCAATTAACCACTTCACCCGCCATTGAGCCAAACGCCTGTTAGCAGTAGGTTTTCTTGTCATATTGTCGTCAGAATTTGGTTATTTATTTTCGCAATTTTATAGTCTTCTTTCATAGTTGACGTCATACCGGAACCAAAATGAATTCCTGTAGGTCTAATAAATCCGTCATAAACAATCTTGTCTTTAAATGGTAGGAGAGTTGTCTGAACGAGAACGGGGAAACGATCAAAAAAATGGTCAAAGCTGTCACCTAAGGCTTTTACAGCATAAAACGTATTGTCTTTTGTGTCTATAAAAATCGCGTTATTGGTTAAGCATTTAAAAATTACAAAGTCGCTTGTAATTGTCTTTTTGAAGCCTATCAAAATTGAGATTTGTTCTGTTGTTAACTTGTCAAAATTAGTTGTCAAATAGTCGTCTAATAATTCACTATTGTTAAGGAAAAAGTCACGGCACTTTAACTTTACTGAAAAGTCTGTGTCAACAAATTTTTTGAAGTTCATTTTGTCGTCAATGATTTTACTTTTCTGTCCAACGAAAAATAAAAAGTCAATATGTATTTTTAAAAAAGTCTTGTATTCAATGTCTGTAAGTGTCATTCTGTGTCGTTTTTTAAACTTACTGCTAACGTTTCGGGGGTTAAAGAAGTGGCGGATTAGAAGCACACACTGTCAGCCCACGACAAATGTATGTAGAAAGCACTAATGTTTGATTAAGCACTGCACCCGCCATTTCTTTTAACCCCTTGTTATGTGCTGGTTTGCTGTCTGTCCGAAGCGGTGTCGTGTCAAGTTTGCAGGCACTTTGTCCGAAGGGATTTAGATTAGAAGCAGTGTCTGACGGGTTAGCACTAAGCCCGTGGGTGGGAGAAAAAAAAAATAAAAAAAAGAAGGGTGGGAAAAAATTCTTCTTGGGTGGCAGAAAAAAATACTCTCTTGCAAGCTTTGGTTTGTGCGGTTGCCTTGTGCGGCTTGCAAGAGTGTATTTTTTTTGTGCGGTTGCTGTCTTTATTTTTGCAGGTGACAGAATACTTTTTGCAGGTGCTAACTTTCTACTCGCAGGTGGTAACTTTCTGTCTGATGCCGCTAACTTTCTTTTTGCAGGTTTAAGTTGTCAAGTAGCAGGTGAATATTGCGGTTTGTCAGGTCGGAAAAGTCAAAATGCGAAAGGGAGTTTCGCCTTTGCAGGTCGGAACTCCCTTTGTGATGTCGTGAACTTACTGTCAGATGTTGTCAGGTTACGATTACTTCACTTTCTTAAACTCCAACTTGCTTACTTGTTTGAACTGTGGGCTTGTCGCACCGAAAACAGATTTCACATATTTCTTTACATCACCTGCAATGTCCACTAGTCCGCTTGTAGCTGCATACAAGATGCTGTTACGGGTAATCCGTGAGTTGCTGTAATTGGTGTATGCGTTTACAACTGCGGTATTAGTCGCCTTGAGGTTGCCAAGCAGGGTTTGCAGTGTTGAAATTTGCAGGTCGGTTTCGTTTGGTGTGTAAGTGGGTTCGCTGCTTACAAGGGTAATTAATTTGTCGAAGTTTTCAATTAAGCTGTCATAACTCTGTTGTGAAACAGAAATTGATTTGTCCTCTGGTGTAGGGGTCGGTATTGGTGGTAGTGGTGGGACAGGTGGTGTTGGCGGTTTTGTTTTGTCGCCACTACGCTTGCCCTGAATTTTGTTGTTGATGGTTTTTGCATCTTTCACCAACTTGTCAGTTGCATCTGTTGCGTCCAATGCGTTTACGATTTTGGTGCAAAGTTTTTTAAGCGGGTCAAATGCTGATTGCCTTGCATTGGTTGCATTGGTGAAAGCGGTTTTAGAACTGTTTACGCCTGTAATGCTGCCTTGTGCATTTGTTCGTAAAGTGTTTAGTGAAGCAATTTGAATTGCTGCTTTTGAGGGGTTGTAGCTTGCACCGTAACCAGTGCAGAATGAGATTAGGTCTTCAAAGTTGGCTACATTCTTTGCATGACCTGTTTCGGATGTTGATGCCATGATATGTAAAGTTTAAAAGTTTAAGAAAAGTGGCGTAAAAAACTGCCACGAATGTAAAGATTTTGTTTATAATTTTAAAATTTTGACTGCTCCTTTGGCAACGATAATGAAAACGATTGTGCCTATTATGAGGTCAGGATATTTTGAGTTTGAGAGATACACTAATCCCCCTGCCATAATTACCCCTATGTTAGCAATTACATCGTTGCTTGTGAAAATCATGCTTGCCTGCATGTGTGCTTCTTTGCTTTTTGATTTCTGCAAGAGATAAAGAGAGATTGAATTACCGATAAGGGCAAACGCTGAAATAATAATCATGCTTTGGTAAGCTGGTATTTCGTCAATGCCCAGGAAACGTCTGATTACTTCTGCTAAACCCATTATGGCTAATGTCATTTGAAAAATGCCTCCTGCTTTGGCAATATTCTTTTTTCGTGTCATTGTGCCGCCAACTGCAAAAAGTGCAAGTCCGTAAACGATACTGTCTGCAAGCATATCCAAACTGTCGGCTACAAGCCCCATTGAATTGGCAATGAAGCCGGTTACTATTTCAATGAGGAAAAAGCCGAAGTTGATGAAGAAAACAATCCACAGAAGTTTTTGCTGTTGTTGGTGGTCATCAGCCGGTGCAATATCGTCTGCGGTAACAGATGAAAGAATTGTTGTGTCAAATTTTAAGCTGTCGAGCCGTTGAAAAATCTGGTCGTAACTGTCGGAATGTAAAACGGTTAACTGTCGGTTTGCAATGTCAAAGTCCAGCGATTTAATGTTTGTCAAGCCATCAAGTTTCATCCTGATTATTTGTTCTTCGGACGGGCAGTCCATTTTATTGATTTGAAAAATGGTTTTATTCATTTGACTATATTTTTATGTGTTTCTATATGATGTTGAAGTTGTGCTTTCAGAGTTTCAAGATATTGTTTCAAATCATCGGTGCAGATTGTTTGCTCTTTTGTTTCACAAATAGTGATTGGCGTTTCATCCAAATATTTGTAGAGTTCAGGATATTTGGTTTCTATTTCGGTTGTAAGCAGGGTAATTTCCTGCATGAGTTGATTGAGTGCTTTCATTTCTTGAATTGATTTTTAACTTTTACCTGTTTTTGAGATTTTGAAAAATGAAAGCACTGCCCAACACAATGTGCATTGAGCAATGCTTTAAGAGGTGCGTTTTTTAACTGCCTTTTTTGTGCTCAAACGCTTCACACTCGGGATGCTCTTTGCAGTCTTCGGCTTTAGGGCATTTTTCGTGTGCTTCGCATTTGGGATGTTCAGGACAGTTTTCCGCTTTGGGACAATTTTTCGCATGGTCTTCGCAAGCGGTTAAATCGAGTTTGCTGCTGCTGTTACCGCAGGCAGTAAAGATTAAGCTGCCAAGCAGCATCATCGGGAAAATTAACTTTTTCATTTTTTTGATTTTTAATTGTGAATTGAATTGTTGTTTATTGAATTGAAAATTATTTACTCTTTTATTGTCCGCAAGCATCCATTTGTCCGCTTGTTTTGCTTTTTGATAAGAGGTAAAATGCTCCTTTTGTAATTATGGTTGCATCTTCGGGCACATCATCAATAAAACTTACTTCGGTGTAACCTAAATTGCTTACTCCTTTTTTTACTTCTTTCATGGTAAAGTAGAACGCTTCTTCGCTTTGAACTTCTTTACATTTTTCGTGTGCTTCACAGTCGGGGTGTTTTTTGCATTCTTCTTTAAGCGGACTGTGTTCGTGCTGTTCGCAATCGGGATGCTCGGGGCAATTTTCGGAAGGGGCACAAAATTCGTGTGCCGCACATAAAGGATGTTTTGTGCATCCTGTCATTTTATTACGAACGAAAATGAACTCTTTTCCATCCGTTGTAAATACCGCTTCGCTTGGAACGACCGTGGTTTTATTTTCGCCAATGTCAATAAAGGCACTTACATACATGCCCGGAATTAGTTCGTGGTTTTCGTTTTTAATGATGGCATGAACGCTGATGGCTTTTGAATTATCTTCAAATGATTTGTTGATACCGAAAATTTCTCCTTCAATTGATTTACCATCATGTTCGCCCTGATGTTCGGGCATGTTGGTGATTACGAAATGTATTTTTTGCCCGACTTTTACTTTGAAAATATCTTTTTCATACACGAGCAAATCGCAATGTATCTTGCTATTGTCAATGATTTCAAACAGCATTTTGTTGGGTTCGGCATACGCACCAGTGTTGGCGTTTATTCGCCCGATGTAACCGCTAATGGGTGCGGTTAGCACCATAGAAGAAGAAATATTTCCCTTTGCAAGTTCATTCAGATTTACTGAAAGTATTTTCAATTGGCTTTCAAGTGAATTTAATTTTGCTTTTCCTGAATTGTATTCGCTTTCGGCTTTCTGAAAAATTTTGCCTGTCCCTGCATTTTGCTCATGCAATTCTTTTTGCCGAAGAAATTCCTGTTCGAGAAAAGAGAAATTGCTTTTTGCAGTGATGTATTCCTCCTGCAATTTGATAAAATCGGGATGTTCAAGAACTGCAAGTGTTTGTCCTTTTTGAACTTTGCTGCCTTCCAACACTGCGATTGATTTTACAACTGCTCCGATAAAAGTAGAAACCTCCGCTTTATTTTGTGGCGGCACTTCCAAATGTCCGCTTGCTTTAATGGATGTTTTGATGTTCTGCTTTTCAATTTTACCGAGTTTGATGTCCACCGCTTCAAATTGTTCTTTTGTGAGTTCAACAAATGTTACCAATTCTTCTTTCGGAATTTCGGCTGGTTTGTTTTCCTCTGTTTTATTGCTGTTGCAAGCTGTGATTGTTAATACACTGAGCATTGCTATAAATATGTTTCTCATTTTTATAATTATTTGTTGATGATGAAATTGATGTTGATGATGGATTGATTGATTTGAATGATGGATTGCAGGTAGTTTAACTGCACATCGGTTGCTGTTTGTAATGCCTGTAAATATTCAATGTAACCTATGTCGCCACTTTTAAACCCAACTTTTGCCGTGCTGATTATTATTTCGGCATTGGGCAAAGCCGTTGATTTGTAATAATTGTATTGCGACAAATTCTGGTTGTATTGCTGAAAGGCGTTTTGCAACTGGTTTTGTAAAATCAGTTTTCCGTTGTCGGCTTCTTTTTGAAGTGCCTGTGTTTTATAGTCAAGCGATTTGATTTTTGAAGCATTGCTGAAAAAGGTTAGCGGAACGCTAATCCCGACATTCAAGCCCTGAAAGCGTTTGCTTTGGTCGAAGTAAACATCTGCACCGTTTATTGTTTGTGTTCCGATTAAAGATTGGTTGAAATAACCCACATTAAAATCGGGCAGCGTTGAAGCGGTTTCTACTTTTTTGTTTTTCTCTGCAATTACGGCTTGCTGATACAAAACTTTTAAAGCAGCGTTGTTGGCAATCATTGATGTGTCTAATGAGTTGCTTAATACAAGCGGTTGGAAGTTTCCGGTATTGTCAATGGTAAATTCTTCGCTTGTATTCATCAGCGTTTTCAGGGAATTGTAAGCAGTTGCATATTCGGTTTGATTTTGTTGAACTAAAAGCGAAAGCTGCCCCCGCTTGGTTTCGGCTGTGGTTTTCTCCAACAAATTTGTTTCACCTGTTTTGTATCGCAAGGCAGAAGCAGTTACAAAATCGTTATACAAACTGTCTAAAGACTGCAACTGTATTTTTGCGTTTTGCAAATACAACAACTGATAAAACCAATACTGAACCTGTGCTTTTATTTCGTTGGCTGTTGCCTGTTGCTGAAATTGGCTGCCCTGCAATTCGGCTTTGTATAAATTTGATTTTGCAGAATAGTAAGTTGGGAATGGAATAGATTGATTGATTTGAAATGCCTTGTCCTGATTGATGCTGTTGTATTGCCCGAACTGAAAATTGACATTGGTTTTGGGCAATTCAAACACCGATTTTTTCAAGCTGACTGATGATTGCACATTGAGTTGCTGCGATTGTATTTCCAGATTATTTTTCAATGCCATGTTTATTGCATCGTCAACCGAAATTTGTTTTGCAGTTGGTGATTGAGCATTTGCGTTGCTCAAAGAAAATAGTGCGACAATTAAAACAACCGATACAACACTACCCTTGACTTTTCTTTTACCCGAAAATAAAATATAGAGTGCAGGCAAAACAATCAGTGTAAGTAGAGTGGCAGAAAGAAGTCCGCCAATAACAACTGTTGCCAATGGTTTTTGAACTTCTGCTCCTGCACTTGTAGAAAATGCCATAGGAAAAAATCCGAAGGCAGCTACTGCGGCAGTCATTATCACAGGTCGTAATCGGTGTTTTGTTCCTTCCCGCACCCGCTCATAAATATCTTCGATGCCTTCTTTTTTCAGAAAATTAAATTCGCCAATGAGAACAATTCCGTTCAGCACCGCCACACCGAACAAGGCAATGAAACCAACACCTGCCGAAATGCTGAAAGGCATATCCCGTAGCCACAATGCAAATATTCCACCGATTGCTGAAAGCGGAATGGCGGTGAAGATTAGAAGTGTTTGTGAGAATGAATTGAAAGTAAAAAACAACAGCAGCAGAATAAGCCCCAATGCAAGAGGCACTGAAATGGATAAACGCTGATTTGCTTCTTTGAGATTTTGAAACTGTCCGCCATAAGTGATATAGTAACCCGAAGGCAGTTTAAGATTTTTATCAAGTATGCTTTGAATTTCTTCCACCAAACTTTCTACATCCCTTCCCCGCACATTGAAACCAACAAACACCCTGCGTTTGCCGCCTTCTCTTGAAACCTGTGCAGGAGCATCAACAATTTTAATATCGGCTAACTGGCTTAAAGGAACTTTGCTACCCGAAGGAAGCGGAATGAAAAGATTTTCGATATTGAGTATGTCTTCACGCAAGTCACGCTTGAGGCGAACCACCATATCAAAACGCATTTCTCCTTCAAACACCACTCCAGCAACATTACCTGCAAAGGCAGTGCTTAATACTGTATTGACATCGGAAATGGTTAAACCATACTGTGCAATTTTATCGCGGTTGTATTCCACCAGTATCTGCGGTAAGCCAGTTGACTTTTCAATGGTGGGTTCTGTAACACCTTTTACAGGAGCGATTAATGCACCTACAATATTGGCTTGACGTGCAAGTTCATCCAAATCATCACCAAAAATTTTTATTGCCACATCCTGCCGTATGCCTGTCATAAGTTCGTTGAAACGCATTTGCATAGGTTGGGTAACTTCCACCCTGATGCCTGGAATGACAGTCAATGCTTCTTCCATTGCTTCCTGCATTTCTTCACGGGTTTCGGCACTTGTCCATTCTTCTTTTGGCTTCATTTGAACCATCATGTCCCCTCTTTCAATGGGCATAGGGTCGGTAGGAATTTCGGCACTGCCGATACGGGTAACGATTTGTCGTATCTCCGGAAATTTTTTCTTCAAAATCTTTTCGGCATGGCTGAATGTTTCAACCACTTTTGTAAGAGATGCTCCCTGCATCATGGTTATTTCAACTGTCAAATCGCCTTCCTCCAATGTGGGGATAAATTCGCCCCCCATATTGCTGAACATCCACATGCTAAAAAGAAAGAGTGTAAAAAATATAACCACCACCGATTTTTTAAACCGTAAAGTAAGGTTTAGCACTGGCGTATAAACTCGCTGAAAGAAATCCATTATCTTGTCGGAAATATTTCTTTTATGTTCTGTATTTCTGCTCAGGCACAAAGCCGACATCATGGGAACATAAGTGAGTGAAAGAATGAATGCTCCTAATATTGCGAATGCCACTGTTTGTGCCATCGGGATAAACATTTTGCCTTCGATGCCTGCCAATGCTAATATGGGCAAGTAAACAATCATGATAATGATTTCGCCAAAGGCGGCACTGGTTCTGATTTTTGAGGCAGCAGCAAATACTTCGTTATCCATTTCTTCCCTGCTTAGTTTTTTTACTCCTGCATGATGATGATGGCTCATGGAGATGCGATGCACAATTGCTTCAACGATTATCACCGCACCGTCCACAATCAAACCAAAATCAATAGCACCCAAACTCATGAGGTTTCCCGATACGCCAAACAAACGCATCATGCAAAGTGCAAAAAGCATTGCAAGCGGAATAACTGAAGCAACCACCAACCCTGCTCTTAAATTGCCAAGCAATAAAACAAGTATCAACACTACTATCAATCCACCTTCAAGCAAGTTCTTTTCAACCGTTCCCATAGCCCTTCCAACTAATTCAGAGCGGTCAATGAATGGCTCAATCACTACTCCTTCGGGAAGTGTTTTTTGTATCTGTGCAATCCGTTCTTTCACATTTTTACTTACCTCATTGAAATTTTCACCTTTGAGCATAAGCGTAATTCCTGCAACTGCTTCTCCTTCTCCGTTTCGGGTAATTGCACCATATCGGGTTGCACTTCCAAACTGCACCGTTGCCACATCACGGATAAGAACGGGTAAGCCGTCAATTGTTTTCACCACAATTCTTTCTATATCCTCAATGGATTTTACCTGCCCCATTCCTCTAATGAAATAGGCATTGTCTTGTTGTTCAATGTATGAACCACCTGTATTTTGATTATTGTTTTCAAGGGCTTCATAAATTTCCGAAATGGTCAGGTTCATTGCATTGAGCTTTTCATTGTCTAATGCAATTTCATATTGCTTTATATAGCCGCCCCATCCGCTTACTTCGGCTAAACCATGCACACCAGCCATTTGGCGTTTAATGACCCAATCCTGAATAGTGCGTAAATCGGTTGCCGAATATTTTTCTTCGTAGCCGGGCTTTGTATGCACTACATAATGATAAATTTCTCCCAACCCTGTTGTGATTGGAGCAAGTTGTGGTTCACCCATGCCTTTGGGAATTAGTGACTGCACATCTTTCAACTTTTCATTTACTTGCTGCCTTGCCCAGTAAACATCTGTTTTATCTTTAAAAACAATAGTGATTACCGAAAGTCCCGAACGGGAAATGGAACGCTTTTCGGTTACATCGGCAATGTTGCCTGTTGCCAATTCGATGGGTGCAGTGATGAACTGCTCTACTTCCTGTGCCCCTAATGAAGGGGCAAGGGTAATAACCTGCACTTGGTTATTACTTATGTCGGGCACTACATCAATAGGCAGATTGACGGCACTCCAAACACCTGTTATGATGAGTGCAAGGGTCATCAAGCCAATGATGAATTTATTTTTTATGCTGAATGCAATTATTTTGTCTAACATTTTTTAAATCAGTTTAATGAATGAATACATGGTTACTTGCTGTGCGTAAGCACTGCAAGTAGTTTTGTTTTGTTCTGCGACAGCAGAACATCAATAATTCATTAACTAATTTTTGGCGGTTGCCAGATGTTGCCTGAAAAGGCAGAAGAAAAATTTGCGGAGTAAAGAGCAAACTGTTTTGCGTTTGCAAAAAGATGTTCAGAAGTGAATTTGCTGAATTGCAGAACTACAAAACCATGACAGCAACTGCATTGGCAAAAAGGGCTGCAATTATCATTGTCCTGCTGATTTTGGTCGTGGGTATTGTCACATGAAGCGTTACAAGTTAAATGGTCTGCACTCAAATCTTTGCAGTTGTCTTTGTCGCTGCAATACATGCAAGACAAAGCCAAAATGTAAAAACTGAATATGAGTGTGAAAACTTTCATCGGGGCAAATGTAGGTAAATATCAGCGAAAATTTGCTACGAAGCGGAATAAAGCGTTGGCGATTGCACTCTTTTGACTTTGCCTTCGGGTGGGCTTGTGCGTTGGCAGGCAAAGGCAAATGTGTGCAATGTGCGTTGGCATAGAATTTTTTTGAGGGTGGGCTTTTTTTTAATTTTTTTTTGTGCGGTTGCCGTTAGAAGCGGTGTCGGTTGTTGTCCCAAGTTGTCCGAAAAAAGGTTGTTCAAAGTCGGTCAGATTGGAGTTAGCACGGTCGCCAATAAACTTGCACATAACGTTTTGGGGCTTGAAGAAGTGGCGGATTAGATGCACAAAACTGTCAGCCCATGACAAATGTATGTAAATGCGGTGATGTTTGATTAAGCACGTCACCCGCCATTTCTTTAAGCCCTTGTTACCGGATGCCCTTCTGTCTGTCAATGGTTGTGTCGTGTCGAGTTAGCACTAAACCGTCAAGGAAGGACGCTGGAATGGAAAGGGAAATTGTCGGGTTAGGGGGTGCGTGGGGTATTTTTATTTTTTAGAAGGGTGGGAGAAAAAAATTGAAGTTTTTATTTGGGCGGCAGAAAAAAATACTCTCTTAAAAAAAATGCCTCGCGGGTGGCTTGTAGCGTTTTTTAAGAGTGTATTTTTTTAGTGCGTTGCCTGTCTTTTGTTGTTCGTCATGGTAGATTTATTAATTGTCATGGTAGGTTTGAAAAGCGGATTACAAAAAGTATAAAACAGGAAGCAAGAGCTATAAATTGTCATGTCAACATTGTAGAGCGAAATGCGAAAAGTGTCGAGCGTATCGGTAACATTGTCAGACAGATTGCGAAAAGTGAAAAGAGGAACGGTAACTTTGTCAAGCGGATTGTGAGAAAATAAAAACCGCCTTGCAAGTTTGTAAATTGTCAAGGCGGCTTTACCTGAAGTTATGTGAGATTATTTTTTGCGGGGCTTAGTAAACTTGATTTTGCTCACTTGTTTATACTGTGGGCTTGTCGCTCCGAAAACGGACTTTACGTATTTTTTAACTTCCTGTGCAACGTCATACAAACCTGTTTTGGGTGCGTAAAGTATTTGGTTACGGGTAATACGCGCATTGCTGATAGATGTCGTGGCGTTGATAACTGCTGTGTTTGTAGTTTTTAAGTTGCCGTGAAAGGTAATTAGTGTTGCTGTCTGCAAGTCCACTTCGTTTGGAGCATAGGTAGGTTCGGTTGCTACCAACTGCCCTAATTTTTCAAAGTTCTCAATAATGCTGTCATAGCTCTGTTGTGAAACAGAAATCTGTTTGTCCTCTGCTGCGGTGTCGGGTGGTGTTGGCGGTGTTTCAGGTTTTGTGCCTTTGCCTTTACGCGCTCCCTGAACTTTCCTGTTCAAAGTTTTTGCATCCTTAATTAACTCGTCTGTCGCATCAGTGGCCTCTAAAGCATTTACCAGTCGGGTTGCTAATGGCTTTACAGGATTGAAAGCAATTTGCCGTGCATTGGTGGCATTGATGAATGCAGTGTTGGCTGAGTTTACATCCGCTACTGCATTTTCAGCATTTGTGCGGAGGGCGTTAAGAGAGGGTAATTGTATCGCAACTTTTGAAGGATTGTAAGTTGCACCGTAGCCGGTGCAGAAGGAAATCATGTCCTCAAAGTTGGCTACATTTTTTGCGTGTCCTGTTTCTGATGTTGATGCCATGGTGTTTGTTTTTGATGTGATTAAATATTTGTATTCAGAAATTCGCTTAGTGAAACATCAAGCACTTTTGCTATCCTATCTAAATAATTCATCGTAAAATTTTTTCTCCCTGCTTCAATGTTCCAAATATGTTGTCGGTCTGTTCCTAATAAATCAGCCAACTGTTCCAATGTGAGTTGTTTTTTCTCACGCACCTGCTTTATCTTTTTACCGATAATCTGTCTTGATTTATATGGAAAAGAACTATGCAAAGGAACTTGTATTAAGTGAAAAGTTTGTAAACCTTATAGCACTACAAAAAGAAAAGCCCCCGGTGGATGCCGAGGGCTTTTGCTGAACTGAAATATCAGTTCGCGTAAAAAGGTGCTGTCTAATGTTCATGCCTTTGTCCTGCTCCGCTTTTGAGAATAAATTCACTGCTGATTAAATATGCGCCTTCTGTAACCACTGTTTCACCTTCTTTCAAGCCCGATAAAATTTCAATCCAAAATTTATTTTCTGCGCCTGTTTCCACCATGCGTTGTTCAAAGGTGTTTTCGTGTGCCAATACCCAAACGGTTTTCATTTTCTCTAACAGCACGGCAGATTTCGGAACGGCTAAAACGGGTTTTGAATTTTGTTTAGGACTTACATACACCATCATGCCCGGAATGAGTTTGTTTTTGGAGTTGTCAACATTAAGGCGCAACAGTTGCACTTTGCGACCATTTTCCACGCTTGGATTGCTGAACACAAGGCGACCTGTGTAAATTTCATCGGGATAGGTTTCGGAAAAAACCTGAAAGGATTTGCTGCCGCTGATTTTTTCTATTTCGTTGGAGTAAACCTGTGCATCAATCCAAACCTGATTTAGTGCAGTTAGTTTGATTAGCAGTGTTCCTTCTTCTACATACGCTCCTTCTTTTACAAGAATTTCGGTAACATAACCTTCGGTCTGTGCATAAAAGGTAATTTGCTGTGAAGCGAATTTGTTTTTTTCTAACTCATCAATTTGGTTTTCTGCTAAACCCCAAAGCAGCAATTTGTTTTTGGATGCCGAAAGCATATCGTTCAGCAGTTTATTTTGAGCATTACCATTTTTTTTCTTTTCTGATAGGGCAAGAAATTCTTTTTCATCAGCAAAAAGTTGTTCGCTGTAAATGGCGTAAACAGGGTTTCCCTTTCTGATGTATTCGCCTGATGTTTTGATGTAGAGTTTATCTAATCTTCCTTTCACGCGGCTGCTGATGGTTGTTACCTGTTCTTCATCAATGGCAACTGTTCCCAAAATGGTTGAAGCAGAAAATATGTTTTGAAATTTTACGGTGTCGGTTTTAATTCCAGCTAATTGTTGCTGTTTTTTTTCAATGGTGATGAAATTGCCCGCTTGTTGTGCGTGTTCATTATTCTGTTTTTCAACCTTGATTAAAGACATATTGCACACGGGGCAAGAGCCGGGGCTATTGCTTCTTACGCTTGGGTGCATGGGGCAGGTGTAGTATGTTTCGCTATCATGCCCTGCGTGATTATCATTATTGCTTTTGCAACCTGCCAATGCAAAAAGAATAGTGATTAAAAGAAAAATTATTTTCTGCTTCATGTCAGTTTCCGTTTAAAAATGTTTCGCTGTCAGTTAATGCTCCAGCGTGTAAAGCAATTTCTTCATCAGGTGAAAGTCCGCTTACTATGGTTGAGGTTCCGTTACTCACTGCGCCTGTGACAACTTTCCGCAACACAAAAATTCCTGTTCCGTATTTAGTTGTTCCTGTTTTTACCCAAACAAAAGCATTCATGCCCGTGCGGTAAACTGCTGATGCAGGAATTTGAAAACCCGTTCTCGTTTCAAGCGGAAATTCAGCCGTAACGAGTGAGTTGAGTTTCAAAGCAGCTTTCGGATTGTATAATTCAACTCTTACCCTGACGAAGCGTTGTTGTTTTTCTTCAAATGTTTTTTCCATCAGTAAAATTTTTCCTGTGAGAATTTGAGCGGGAAATAATTCTGAAACGATATTGATTTGTTTGTTTGGCTGAACGGATGAATGATATTGAGAAGGCACGGAAATGATTGCCCAAACGGTTTTCAAATCGTTTACGCTGAAAAGTATCTCGCCTTTGTTGACATACATGCCTTCACGAATTTGCACACCTGCTGAACCCGATGTTTTAGCAACGGAAGTATTTGCCGTCATGCTCATGCTGCTCATAGATGTTTGCTGCGCTGCTTCTGAACCTGTATTGGTTTGCGTTTCGGAATTGAAAAGAATGTAGCCGCTTGCAGGGCTGTAAACAGCAATGTTTTGTGTGAATGTGCCTTTGTTTTCCAAAGCTGAAATTTGTTGTTCGGTAATTCCCAACAGTTTTAGTTTTTCGCGCGATTGTTCAATAAGTGTTTTTCCGGTTTCTGTTTTCAGCAGAAATAAATGTTGCTCCTGAATGGTGTTTAGTTCGGGGCTGTAGAGTTCCAATATTTTATCACCTTTATTCACGAACTGCAAATTGTATTTCACGAATAGTTTTTCAATTCTTCCGCCAAAACGTGCTGATACATTTTGATTTCGATTGCGGTCATAATCAATGAAGCCCTGTGCTTTTATGGATTGCGCTTCGCTTGCAGTTTGCAGTTTTACGGTTGCCTGACGGGATAAAACCTGTTTGTTGGGGGAAACCGTTTGCACTAATTCTTCTTCGACCAACTGCAATTTCATTTTACAAACCGGACAGTTGCCGGGTTGGGGATAGGTTTTTTCGCCTTCGCAACGCATGGAGCAGATATAATCGCCTTCGTCCTGAACATGATTTTCATGCCCTTGCTCGCTTTGTTTGTTATTGCACGATGAAAACACCGATACCAATAGCAAAAACAGCATGATGCTTATTTGACTAATTAATTTCCCTCTCGTATTCATATTCGGCTTCTAATTTTAAGATGTTGAACAAGCGGTCATACATTTCCAGTTTTTTCATCAGCAACATTTCCCACGCATCTAACAGCACAAACAGGTCGCCAGTGTTTTGTTTGAAGGCAAGTAAATTGGCTTGCATGTTGCTTTCGTAAGCGGGAATTATTTGCTGACTGTAATTTTGATACTGTCCGTTTTCGTAACGGAGCATCGTTAATTTTTCGGTGAACATTTTAGTTGCCATCAGTTGCATGGTTTGTTTTTCCAATTCCATTGACTGAATTTGAAAGCCCATAGATTTTACTTCGGACGAATACATTTTTGAAGACCAAGGCACAATAGGAATAGTCATCATTCCCATAATTGACCATTGGCTTGGCATACCCAACATTTGCATGTGTTGTGCGCGAACACCAAAGTCGGGACGGACACCGACTTTCATTACTTTCTGTTCCAATTTCATGGATTGGATATATTTTGTAAGGGCGGTGATGTCGCTGCGGTTGGTGATGTTGGTGGTATCGGTAGTTGCAAGTGAATAATTGCGAGGCTGAATGAGCGTGTCAATTTCAAATGGCGTATTTACATCGCGCACCATGAGAATGTTCAAGCCAATGTTGCTTTCGGCAATTAAACCTGAAAGCATGTATTGCATATTTTTCAATTCTGCTAAACGGGCTTTGGCTTTGTAAAGCGTTTGCAGTTGCGATTGGTTGCTGCTGAATTTTGCTTCGGCAGTGGTGAGCAAGAGGTTCAACAACTCTTCACTTTCGGAAACTGTTTTTTGTTTTTGCTGATTTACAAAACGGTTGTAGTAAAGGATTTTCGCTTCTCTGCGTAATTCGTTTTTTGTCCAGTTGCTTTTTGACTTCTCCACTTCGGCTAATGAGTTAATGTAATCGCGTTTGGCGTTCAGCTTTGTCTGGTTGGGTATCATTTGTTCAATAGAAAAAGCAATACCCGCCTGGTTCATGGGGTCGTTCTTTTCTTTCACCATTGAAAGGTTGTAGGGGAAACTCATGATGCCTGTGGAGAAAGTAGGCGGCATCCATGATTTTGCACCCTGCGCTTTTGCCTGCCATGATTGTATGTTTTGTTGATATTGCAGAATGGTGGGGTAATTAGTTTCAATGCGCTGAAGTAAAGTGTCTAATGAAATGTGTGAGGTGTCCTGTCCATAAATGCTGAATATGGCAAGACAAAAAATGTTGAGCAATACAATTCTTTTCTTCATGGCTTTAATCTTTGATTTCTAAAAATTCCACTTTGCCGTGTTTTCTTACTTCATATTCTTTCACCAACTGATATACCACCGGCAAAACGATTAAAACAAAAAGTGTAGAAGTAATCAGTCCGAACACGAAAGGAATAGTGATGGGTTTCATTACATCGCTTCCAACACCTGTAGCTAAGAGAATTGGCATCAATCCAATCATATCAGCCATTACAGTCATGAGTTTAGGACGGACACGCATTACTGCACCTGAGAAAACTGCTGTCTGAATTTCTTCCTGTGAAAGTTCTGCGCTTCCCTTTTTATCCACTGCATCGTGTATGGCTTCATTCATATAAACCAGCATCAACACGCCTGTTTCTACCGCAATGCCGAATAGGGCAATGAAACCTACGGCAACTGCCACCGAAAAATTCACTTCAAAAAAATACATGGAATACACACCACCGATTAAGGCAATTGGAATACTGGAAAGCACAATCACCATTTCTTTTGCGGAATGAAAAGTGAAATAGAGAACGAAGGCAATAATCAGCAGCGTAATGGGAATAATGATTTTCAAACGGCTTTCTGCTCGGACTTTACTTTCATACTGTCCGCTCCAGTTGATGAAGTAACCTTTTGGAAGATTTTTAAAATCGGCTTCAATTTTCTTTTTGGCATCGCTCACAACGCTGCCCATATCTCTGCCGCGCACATTAAACAAAACTGTTCCGCGCAACATGGCGTTCTCGGAACTAATCATTGGCGGACCTTCTGTAATTTCTAAATCAGCCACAGCCGAAAGTGGAATTACTCCGTAGCCCGATGTTTGAAGGGGTGTGCGTTTTATTTCTTCTATATCACTTCTGAAATCCTGCGCCAAGCGCATGGACACACTGAAACGCTGTCTGCCCTCTACGGTATTGGTTACGGGCATTCCACCTAAAGCCATTTCAATAAGCATGTTTACTTCTTCAACGGATAGATTGTATCGGGCAATTTCTTCGCGCTTAATTTTTACATCCAAATATTTGCCGCCTGTGAGTTGCTCCACATATAAATCAGCAAGCCCATCAATCCCCTGCAATGATTTTTCAATTTGTCTTGCAATGTTGTAAATGGTGTCTAATTCCTGTCCGTAAATTTTAATGCCGATGTCAGTCCGCACACCTGTTGAAAGCATATTGATACGGTTGATGATGGGCTGTGTCCAGCCGTTGGTAACTCCGGGGATTTGCACTTTCTCATTCAATTCAGTAATCAGTTTTTCGGTAGTCATGCCTTCGCGCCATTCTGATTTTGGCTTTAATAGAATAATGCTTTCAATCATGCTCATGGGTGCGTTGTCGGTAGCCGTATAAGCCCTTCCCGCTTTACCCAATACATTTTTCACTTCGGGAACGGACATAATTAGTTTGTCCTGCACCTGCAAAATTCGTTTGGCTTCGTTGTTGGATACATCAGGAAGTGTTACGGGCATGAATAACAATGAACCTTCATCCAAAGGCGGCATAAATTCAGAACCTAAACGCAACACAAAAGGAATACTTCCCAACACGATTAAAATAGAAATAGCAATGACTGTTTTTTTCCAACGCTGACAAAGGCGCAATACGGGGCTGTAAATTTTGATGAAGAAATTGGCAACAGGATTACGGCTTTCGGGAATGAGTTTACCCTTCATTAATGAACGAAGCAACATTGGCACGATGAACAACGCCACGATTGCAGAACCAATCATTGTAAATGTTTTTGTCCAAACTAATGGTGAAAACAATTTCTTTTCCTGACCCTCTAAAAACAGGATTGGTGCGAATGAAATGAGCGTTACCAAAATGGAAAAGAAAACGGCTCTTCCAACGGTGCGCGATGAGCGTTCAATAATTTTGATGCGCTCTTCTTCGCTTAGTTCTTTTGTATTTCCTATTCTTTGTTTTTCCATTAGTCGTCTGTTTTTAAAGCTGCTTTTACTAATCCTTTGTAAGCGTTTTCGGTCATTACAATTCCGGCATCTACCAAATCACCTATTGCCAAAGCAATTCCGCCTAACGACATAATGTTGAGTGATATGCCAAACAATTTCACCAACATAAAACCAATCAGCACCGATAGTGGAATAGTAACAATTGCCACTACTGCGCTTCGCACATGAAAGAGAAACAACAAAACGACAAGAGAAACGACAATAATTTCTTCAATCAATGCTTCTTTGAGTGTGGCAACAGCCGCTTCAATCAAATCGCTTCGGTCGTAAGCAACTTTAATTTTTACACCGGGGGGCAAACCTTTTTCTACATCACCTAATCTTTCTTTTACACGGTCAATTACTTCTTTGGCATTTTCGCCATAACGTGCAACCACTACACCACCTACTACTTCGCCTTCTCCGTTCTCATCCACAATGCCCAAACGTATATCGCTGCTCATTTGCACATCAGCCACATCTTTCAGTTTTATGGGAGTTGATTTGTAAGCGCCAACTGAAATTTCTTCTATGTCTTTAATATCCTTAATGTAGCCCAAACCTCTAAGCATATAACCCATGCGGTTCATTTCGTAAATGCTGCCACCCACATCGCGGTTGTTTGCTTTCAATGCGTTTGCCACATCCATTGCAGATATGCCGTAATAAACCAACTTGTGCGGATTGATACTGACCTGATATTGTTTTTGAAAACCACCGAAAGAGGCGACTTCGCTCACGCCTTCCACATTCTGCAAAGCGAATTTTACATACCAGTCCTGCACGGCACGCAGTTCGCCTAAATCGTAACCATCACCTTGCAAGGAATACCAAAACACATGACCTACTCCTGTTCCATCGGGACCAAGTGTTGGCGTTACGCCCTGCGGCAGTGCTTTTTGAGCAAAGTTCAATCGCTCCAACACACGGGTTCGCGCCCAATAGATTTCCGCATCGTCATTGAAAATGACGAAGATGAAACTCATGCCGAACATGGATGCGCCCCGAATGGCTTTTACATTGGGAATGCCCTGCAAGTTGGAAACCAAGGGATAGGTAATTTGGTCTTCCATGATTTGCGGATTGCGCCCCATCCATTCGGTGTAAACAATGACCTGATTTTCTGAAAGGTCGGGAATGGCATCCACAGGGGTGGTCATCACCGACCAAACGCCTCCTACGATAATCAGCAAAATGCCAATCCAAACAAAGAAGCGGTTGTGCGTTGACCATGAAATTATTTTTTCAATCATGAGTTTGCGAGGTTTGAACTGCTTTAGTGATTTGTGTGTGTGCTGTCATGTTCGTGATGCTCATGGTTTCCTTCTACTTTTTCCAAATCCATGTTGCACACAGGGCAAGAGCCGGGTTTGTCATACATTTTTTCGCCTTCACATTTCATGGGGCATTGATACATGACATGGGCGGTTTCTCCGGTTGTTGTGTTTTTGTTTTCGGAAGTTTTGCTTCCGCAGGAAGCGAAGAACATTACTGCTGTGAGTAATAGAACTGATGTTGTGATTTTTGTTTTCATTTTGTTTTTGTTTAGTGTTTGTGATTATTATGGTTTGTTTCTAAAAAATTTCCCTGTGCGCCAATGCCTTCAATGTGGACTAATTGCGCCCCATGATGCCCTGCAATGCTGACACATGCAGATGCGCCCAGCATAATCAGAGCCACAAGAATTTCAGACGATAGTTTTCTGTTCAGAAAAAAGTGAGAAATGATTTTAAATAACAGGGCTGTGCCACTTAGCCAAATAGTGAGCGAAGCGAAACGCTCGTGTTCTGATAAAACAAGGGCGGCATGTTCGGAAATAGTTTCAGTTGTGTGCGGATGAACATATTTACTCGCAACGATAGCTCCTGCAAAACCGAAGGCAAGTGTTATCAGCGCAACCCAACTCAACGGTTCGCGGAAAACAAACAACGATGCTGCTTGTAAAACAAAAGCCACTAACAGCAACACAATGGGGAAGTGAACCACCAAAGGATGGAGAGAAGGGAAATCGCTGAAAGAAGCGGTTGCTCCTTTTGCGTGATGTTCGTGCGAATGAGCAACAGGTTTTTCTACTTTATGCGCGGCTTCATGCTGATGCGCTTGTTCGGGTGCGGAAACAACCGTGTCCTGATTTTTCTTTTCGTGTTTTTCTTTGCCATGTGCTAATGCAGCAAAACTGAAAACGGATAAAAGAAATATGCTGATAATAATTTTCATTGTCTAAGGGGTTTGCGGTTTTGTTGCAGTGTAATAACTGTATGTTCCGATTTTGGTATTGATAAAATCTTCTTCTTCCACATCTTGAAATCCTGCATCGGAAATAAATTGAGGCATTAAGCCGTTTACATTGTCGTTGGTGGTTTTGAACCCGTCCAACAACTGCACGGCATAAAATGAAAAGCGCATCCATTTATTTTTTGCACCGCCCCAATCTCCAATTATGAGATTGCCGTTAGGTTTTGAAACACGATGAAGTTCTTTGAGGCAATGCAATTTTGTTATTGCATCTAACTGGTGAAAGACCAATGAACTGAATACTTTATCAAAAGAGTTGTCGGCAAAAGGCAAAGTATTTCCATCGTATAAATGAAGCGGCACTTCCAAATTGTGCTTTCGTAATTTGTATTCGGCAATGGATTTTATTTTCGGGTCAATATCCACACCCTGCGCTAATGCTTCGCGTTTTCGTTCCTTTAATAGAATGAGATTTTGAGCCGTGCCGAAACCAAACTCCAAAATACTTTCCCCCGAAACCGGGTTGACTAAATCAATCAGCTTGTTTCGGAATTTCTTTTCGGGCATGGTGATTTTTATGGTGAGGTCGTAATACTCACTCAGAAAATTGTAGCCAAGGGCGGGAATAAATTTTTGTTCGGTCATTTCTTGAATGTTAAATCATTTGTAAAAGCATGACTGCGCTCATGGCAATCATTAAAGCATCTTCAATAATGGTAACGGTGCTCATGGGTAAATTGAATACTGCACCCAAACAAGCGCACTGAATTTTCTTTTTGTTCAACACGCTTTGCAAAACGCCAATGATGCTTACTGTCATTACCAAAAAGGTTATGGCATTTGTAACAAGGGGATTGAAATTGATAAGGAAAGCAATACCTAAAGCCAATTCAGTGAAAGCATATACATAGCCCCACGCGGGAATACGCTTTGCAATTACATCATACATGGCGTAGCTTTCGGCAAAGCCCGAAAGGTTGAGCAGTTTGAAAAAAGAAAACGTAAGGAAGAACCCAGCCATAAAATGCTGCATGAATTGCATTAGCATAAAATGGTGGTTGCTGAATTGAATGAGTAGAGCAATAGTTGTGATGTAAGCAAAGATTAGCAGAATGGGTTTGTAGGTTTCCAACCAACTCTTTGCCTGTTCGGTTGCTTCGCTGTGATGTTCTGCCGTGATGTTGTAATTGCCTTTTTCAGCGATTGCTTTTTGCAGTTCGCTTAAAGCAATGTGTTTTGTCATGGTGATGGTGGCTGTGCCTTTGGCTTTTGATACTTCCGCACTTTCAATATCGGGTAATGAAAGCAAAGCAGATTTTACTTTGGCTTCGCAGTTGGCGCAGGTCATTCCTGTAATTTGATAGGTATGTGTCATGTTATTTTATTTTTAGTTTAACAATGGCACAAAGTTGCACCTGCATAACACCAAAGGCGTTATACAATTTTTGATTTGATTGGTATGATTTACAGTTCTTCAAGCGGGTTTCGTTTTTTCTCTTTCAGTTGTTTGTAATGCGATGGCGTTAGCCCTGTTACTTTTTTAAACTGCTTGCTTAAATGAGAAACGCTGCTGTAATTGAGTTGATATGAGATTTCACTCAAACTCATTTCATCATAAACAAGCAGTTCTTTTACTCTTTCAATTTTCTGTGCAATGAAATATTGCTCTATGGTTGTGCCTTCAACCTGTGTAAACAAGTTGGTGATGTAGGTGTAGTCGTGGTTTAGTTCCCTGCTCAAATAATCAGAGAGATTTATTTTGAGTTGGCTGTTTTTATTCTGCACCAAATCAACAATCAGATTTTTGATGCGCTCAATGACGATACTTCTTTTATCATCTAATAAAGCGAAACCAAATTTCTGCAAGGCAACATGAACATCCTGCCTTTGGTAGCCCTGCAAGTCGTCAGCAATTTCCACTTCGCCTAAATCAACTGCAAGCGGGTGAAGTCCAAGTTTCTCCAACTCAGACTTCACCACCATTTTGCAGCGGCTGCACACCATGTTTTTGATATAGAGCTTCATTGTTTTAAAGCAATGCCGTTTGGTTTTGTTCCTACTGGAATGGTTGTAGTTACTGCATGAGTGGCTACATCAATAACCGAAACTGTGTTTGCGCCCTGATTGGTAACATACGCTTTGCTGCCATCGGCAGTAAATGCAATGGCATGAGCATCTGCACCTGTGGTGATGTTGTTTTGCAAATTCCAATTTGTTCCGTCAAAAGTGTAGTAAGCAATTTTGCCATTGGTAGCATCAGAAACCCATAATTCACCATTGCTTGAATTGTAAGCAGTATAGCCGGGTTTGAAACCAAGATTGATAGTTGCTGTAACGCTCATGGAAGAAACGGTGATTTCGGAAATGGTTTGGCTTGTTTCATTGTCCACATACATTTTACCGTTGCTTGCTGTCCATGCGCCAACAGGGTCTTGACCGACCGTGAGTGTGGCATGTATCATTTTATTGTTGGCATCAATTAAAGAAACTGTGCCGTCCATTGTATTGCAAGCAAAAGCCATAGTGCCATCAAAAGAGAATGTTACTTCTGAAAGCCCTGCCCCAACATTGATTGTGTTTTTCAAAGTCCAGTCGGATGTGTTGTAAACCAACACCTGACTTTGCATTGTGTCCATTTGCCCTATCCAAAGTTCTGTTCCCGAAGGATTGAAAATAGCGTTGTGCGGCATTTTGTTCAGCGCAATTTCTTTGTCAATCATGCCTGTAACGGCATCAATGATTTGAACTTTCAAACCCGTTAGCGTTCCGCCATGTCCACCATGCCCACCGCTTAAATCGGTGCTGGTAATAGCTACCGCCAATTTTGTTTTGGCAGGGTTCAAATAAATATGGTGCGGATAGGTTGCGCCATTCAGGTCAATGGTTTCGGTAACTGTGTTGTCGGAAAGTTTGATTACCGAAATGTTGTTGGAACTGCCGTTTACAATGTAGGCAGCAGGGTAGTCAATGTTGAGCATGTCCATGTCGTGGTCGTTGCCATGTTCTTTCTTGCAAGAAGAAATGCTAACGATAAGAGCAAGAGCAGCGATAGCTGCTGTTGCAAAAATTGATTTTGTGAATTTCATTTTGATTGTTTTTGATTTAGAATAATGATTGAATTTGTCGGGCTGATAAAAGCACAACAAGCCGATACACTTGTTAAAGTGTCGGCTTAAAAGTCAAAACAGGAAAATCAAATGCGGTAAACGCAATGACGGATGTAAAGCGGATGCTTTAGGTCATTAGGGGGATGGTCGGCAGTTGAAAACTCGCTTAAAACCAACGGTTCCTGATAGCAGAAAGTAAAGTTTTCTACTAAAGCGGGTTGAACGGTAAATGTTTTAAAAACTTTGAGCGAATACTGATGTGCTTTTTGCTGTTCGCTTTTTAGTTTGAAGGTTTTTGTTTCGTCTTTGCAACAATTCTTCTTCATGGGCTTTTTGCCGCAAGGACATTTGTGTCCGAAGTCAAGAATTTTGAGCGAAACAGAAGTGATTTTACCGCCACAATGATGAGCCGATACTGTTACCCCAATAGCGGGTATCAGGTAAAGGAACATTAAAAGTATGATGGTAATTCTTTTCATTCAGTCGCTTAAACGTGATGCCAAAGATAATATTGTTTTATGATTGATTGTTCAATAACACCCCAAAAGTTTAATTGAACCACTACACTAAACAGAGCGTAGGCGGTTTGGCTCTTTTGACTTTGCCTTCGGGTTGGCTTGTGTGTAGGCAGGCAAAGGCAAATGTGCCAAACGTGCGAGGCATTAAAAACTTCAATTTTTTTTGCGCGTGGGGAAAAAATAAAAATACAGAAGGGTGGGCTTGTCGGTGATAAGGGTGTGTCGCAAAGTCGGAAAAGTTGTCTTGTCGCTATTTTAAAAAGTCGTCAGTTTGAAGTTAGACGGTCGTAAAATAGGGTTTCCGGTAACGTTTGCGGGCTTTGTGTCAGTTTGCCCTTGCACAAATGTTCAAATTATAGCAGAAAGTTAATAGGGCAAATTGCACAAAACCCGTGTTAGGCGATGCCCTTTCGAGAATTTAATTAGTAACAATTTAAAATAATAACACAATGACAGAACAAAAACTTATTGATGAAGGCTACAAAGACGGCAAAAAGTCTTTTGATTTTTATGTAAAAGAATTTGGAGAAAATTTCAAATTTGATAAAGTTCACAAAGCTATGACTGCACTTAATTGGTGTTGGTCATTTGGTAAAGATGAATTAGGTCAAGAACGAAAAGGTGTT
>Ga0209605_1001350_pt1 | contig 27872 bp, 5 predicted proteins | sample AD_UKC035_MetaG_FD_184408 | JGI IMG/M metagenome (GOLD analysis project Ga0209605, IMG submission 184408) | Active sludge microbial communities of municipal wastewater-treating anaerobic digesters from USA - AD_UKC035_MetaG (SPAdes) (version 2) | ecosystem: Engineered > Bioreactor > Anaerobic >...
GCGGAGATAGTTCCTCGCCGATTCAGGACGGAGCACAGATTGGAAGGGGGGAGCGAAGCGGGGTGTGCCGCCTCGTCCAATCGGCGATCCGCCCCGAATCTGTGCGGAGATAGTTCCTCGCCGATTCAGGACGGAGCACAGATTGGGAGGGGAGGGGCGAAGCGGGGTGTGCCGCCTCGTCCAATCGGCGATCCGCCCCGAATCTGCGCGGAGATAGTTCCTCGCCGATTCAGGACGGAGCACAGATTGGAAGGGGGGAGCGAAGCGGGGTGTGCCGCCTCGTCCAATCGGCGATCCGCCCCGAATCTGCGCGGGGCGGGTTTGGCATTGCAGGAAACCGATTCTTGCCTATTGTCGACAGGCGTTACAGCCAACAGGTAGTCGGAGAAAGGCGAGTTCATGAGCACAGTGCGATTCGAGATCATCCAGGCTGGCGACGCACCGGTGGTGAAGGCGGTCTTGGCTAACGGCTCGTCGCTCTTCGCGGACGCCGGCGCCATGATGGCGATGACGCCCAATTTGACGCTTCAGAGCTCGATGAAGGGAGGCCTCATGGGCGCGTTATCGCGAAAGCTCCTGAGGGGTGAGACCTTCTTTTATCTCACGATCAAAGCGGAACGCGGTGACGGCGAAGTGCTGCTTGCCCCCGCCACGGTGGGCGGCATCGAGATTCTCGATGTCAGCGGTGTCGAGTATTTCCTGCAGAAAGGCTCGTTCCTCGCCGCCGCGGACACCGTTGAGATCTCGACCAAGACGCAGAATCTCACGCAGGGTTTGTTCAGCGGGGAGGGTTTCTTCATCACTCGTGTGGGGGGTGCGGGCACGCTGGTGCTCAACACCTTCGGTGCGCTCATGAAGTTCCCGCTTGCGTCGGGACAGGAGTACGTGGTGGACAACTACCATCTCGTGGCCTGGGAGGCCACGACCGCCTACACCATCAGCAAGGCTGCCTCCGGCTGGGTCTCGAGCGTGACGTCGGGCGAGGGTTTCGTCTGTCGGTTCAAAGGGCCGGGGACGGTCTATGTCCAGACGCGGAATCCGTCGGCGTTCGCCGGTTGGCTCAGCGGGTACATGCCGGCCAAAGGTTGAGGAGGGGAAAAGCGCCGGAGGTCCGGCGCACGTCCGCCTTCTCCCAGACTTCGGCCTTCCTCGAAGGATTGAGTCGCCAGGCTACGGCGGGACAGGCCAAAAGCCGGCGCCCGCGCCGAGGCCTTTGATCCGCGCATAGCCGCATTGCCGCATTGTCCCCCAGGTCGTTTCCACATTGACTGCTTCGCGGCGGTTGCAGTAGCGTCCGGCAACTCCATATCCCATCAGGCGTCTCAGAGCAGTGGGGTGGGAGTGTCTTGGCGTGTGAGGCGACCGGGGTGGCAATCATGGTGGTCCCTGGAACCGCTCGAGGTGCGGGTTCTCCTGTCCGCACCGGAGCTGGTGTGCGCGCCCGCGCCGCAGCCCAATCCTGCTATCGCCCATGCTGAACCCGAGCAGGGTGAAATAGCCGAGACGGTAATGGGCGATGTCTCCGTGACAGAGCCGACCGCGGGTGCTGATGGTCTTTCCTACGCGGCGAGCACCCCCGATCTGGTGCCCGAAGGCGTTGCGTTGTTGGAGGATGACACCGGTTTGCCTGGGGACCCCATCGAGACTGGTGCCGAGGCCGATCCCGCGAGCGCGCCTCGGCGCTCAGCAGGCCTGGCCGGCGGGGGCGAGGCGCCCCAGGTCGCAGGGTTCGAGGTCCTGGGCTTCCAGGATTGGGCTGGGGTGACGTGGTCGACCGACGAACTCTCAACGGCTCTTCTGCGGTGGGGATTGAACTCGGGTGCGTACACGGAGGAATCCCTGGACGGCGTGCTGAGTCTCGATCACCGCGTTCGCATCGAGGGTTTGGCGCCGGGCACGACTTTTTACGGCACGCTGACGGTGACTGACGCCGGGGGACACGCCGCCACGGGTCCCGAGTTTGTGTTCACGACCACCAGCAGACGTCAGACCGCCTTGGTGTGCGGGGACGTGACCGCGCTGACGGATCGGGAACAGGCGGTGTTGGCGCAACTCGAAGCGCAGCCGATTCTCGAAGTCACAAGAGTGGCGGCCGCAGGCGCCACACACGAGGATCTCAGACAGTACGAATGGGTGGTGCTCACCGACTACGCCCGCGGACCGCCCGCGGCGGATACGCAGGCGCTGGTTGACGATTGGACCGGCGTGGTCATGTTCGCCGACAGCGGGAAGGCGCTTGGGGGGGCTTGGACCAGCAACACCACAAGCACCTCCCGTCGGTTGGTAGTCCAAACGGACGACCCATTGGTGAGCGACTATGGTGTGGGCACGCAGTTTGAAGCGCAGGCGAGTGGCCGGATCTATGGCGTGCACGACCTGACCGGGTGGGAGGTGGTGGGAGTCACCTATGCCTCGTACGGCACGGTGCTGCGCCGGGGTGGCAACTGGCTGTTCACGTATGACCCCGCCCTGTTAAGCAACGAAGGGAGGGTGGTGGTGGCCAATCTGGTGCGGGGCATGGCGGGAGTCACCGCGCCGTCATCGAGCATCCCCGCCGGCCACGTGGCGCTGCTGCTGCAGGATTACGACGATCCGTCTCAGATGACGAACCGGGAGACCGCACTCGCGTCGGAACTTGCGGCACGGGGACTCGAAGTGATGGTTGTCCCGCAGAGCCAGCGACATCTCACCGATTACACGGACGCTGCGTTCGTGGTGATGGCGCACAAGATTGGCGTCCCGTTGGTGGGGTTCTTCGAGCGTTTGATGACCGGGGGCACGCATGGGGTGCTGATGGCCGACGCGGCCGCGGCGCTGGACGTCGGCGTCAGCGGGGGAACCGGGGATTACTGGCGTCTTGTCGTGTCAGACAGCTCGGGATTCCTGGATGCGTACGAAATCGGATCCGCGTTCAGGGTGCAGTCGGAGGGCACGGCGCACCATGTGGATGGCATTGCCGGGTGGACTCCGATCGGTTACAGCCGCTACGGTCAGGACAAGACCATCCTGATCCGGGATCACGGGGTCGTGTTCACCTACGACCCGAGCCAGCTGGTTGGAGAAGGCCGCGTGGTGTTCACCCAGTTGGTCCGGAGCATCACGGGCAACGAGTCCTTTCCCGCCATGGTTCCTGCGGGAGACGTGGCGTTGCTGGTAGCCGACTATGAGGAGACGCCGGTGTTGACCTCGCAGGAGATTGGCCTGCGGGATCGGTTGATCGACATGGGGTACGGCGTGACCGTCGTGCCGGCGTCCGGGCGGTTCACGACCGACTACCGCCAAGCCGCGCTTGTGGCGATGACCCACACGATGGGAGCTCTCTTGGGCGGGTTCTTCGACCGTCTGATGAGCGGGGGCACGCCGGTCCTTCTCACCGCCAACGCCGTCGGGGCGCTAAACGTCGGCGTCGGCGGGGGAACCGGGGATTACTGGCGTCTTGTCGTGTCAGACAGCTCGGGATTCTTGGATGCGTACGACGTCGGATCCACCTTCAGGATGCAGTCGGAGGGCACGGCGCACCATGTGGATGGCATTGCCGGGTGGACTCCGATCGGTTACAGCCGCTACGGTCAGGACAAGACCATCCTGATCCGGGATCACGGGGTCGTGTTCACCTACGACCCGAGCCAGTTGATCGGGGAGGGAAGGGTGGTGTTTGCCGGCTTGGTCAGGGCCTTGACGGGGAACGAGTCGTTGACCGCCACGGTTCCCGAGGGGGAGGCGGCCCTGTTGATCTCCGATTACGAGGCGACCGCGGTCCTGACGCCGCAGGAGGCAGCCTTGCGGGACCGGTTGGTCGGCCTGGGGTACCAGGTCACCCTCGTCCCCGGCTCCGAACGGTTCACCACGGATTACAGCCGGGCCGCGTTTGTCGCGCTGGCCCAATCGCCAGGATTCGCCCTGGGCGGTTTTTTGAACGGACTCGCCGACGAGGGGATCGGTGTGGCGCTGCTGTACAATGCCGGCGAGGCGCTCGGATCCAATTGGTATGCGTCCGGTTTCCTGCAACTCGCGGTGCTGAGCGGAGAGGGCTTTCTATCGGAGTACGACGTGGGCACAACGCTAGTGATGCAGACCGCGGGCAGCAGTTGGCGGACGACTGCAGTCTCGCTTTCGGGATGGACGCTCCTGGGCGCGACCTCGACGACCTCGAGTTCACGGACTGCCTTCGCTCGGGATCGGGGAGGGCTCCTGGCGTACGACCCCGTGCACCTCAGTCCCGAGGGGGAGGTCGTGTTCGCGAAGCTGATCGAGCATGTGTCGGGCAAACCCGTGGTCCGCAGGGTCATCCCGGACGGGAACGCGGCGCTGGTCATCAAGGAATACGCCACCGCCCAGATCCTGACGCCCCAGGAACAGGCGTTGCGCGATCGCCTGGTCGCGGCCGGCTACACCGTCACCGTGGTGCCCTACGGGTTGCGGGCCCTGACCGATTACCGGAAGGCGGCCCTGGTCGGCTTCGCCGAGTACGGCGGGTTTCCCACGAAGGTCTTTCTGGATCGGCAGATCGCGGATCAGGTCCGCGTGCTGCTGATCAACGAGGCGGCGCGGTTGCTGGGGGGCACGTGGAGCGAGGGCTCAGTTGCCAACAGCCGGCAGCTGGTGGTCACGAATAGCACCGCGTTTCTCGATCGCCACCCGTTGAACACCAAGCTGATCATCCAGTCTGCCGGCACCTCCTGGTACGCCCAGAACGCGGCGACCGTACCCGGGTGGACCGTCTTGGGTTACAGCCAGAACACGTATAACCCGTCCGTGTTCATCCGCGAGGCGGGCGGCGGCGCCGGTGTGGTACTGCCGTATGACCTTCGGTACTACACGTCCGAGGGGGACCAGGTGTTCGACGACGCCCTGGCCTGGCTCGACAAGGAAGTGGGCGCCGACGCCGGGGCGGATCGGACAGTGTCGAGGACGCTGCCCGTGACCTTCGACGCCTCGGGATCGTGGGCGGCAAACCCGATCGCGGCCTACGAATGGGACCTGGACGGCGATGGCGAATACGACGACGCGGCGGGGGTGACGGCGACCCGGTCGTGGGACACGGTCGGTTCGTACACGGTTGGGCTGCGCGTGCGCGACACGGCCGGCGTGACGGCGACCGACAGCGTGACGGTCCTGGTCAAGTCGAACGTCGACCTCGTCATCGACGCGGTCGAGCGCGCGCCCTGGGTCTACCAGGAGGGCGACACCGTCACGTTCACCATCACGCTCAGGAACGCCGGGCTCGATACCCTGGCCGACGATTTCTATGTGAACTACCGGATCGACGGCGTGCACCTGGCCAGCGTCGCGGTCCGGGACGCGATCCCCGCCGGCGGCACGGTGCAGTTGACCCGCACCTGGAGCGGGCAGGTCGGCAAGGCGTCGTTCGAGGCCATTGCGGATCACCAAGGCAAAGTCTTTGAAACCGATGAAACGAACAACTCGAGGCGTCATGTCCTGGCGCAACTCGATCGGGCCGACCTCGTCATCACGGCCTTGACCTGGACGCCTGAGAGCTTCGTCGAGGGTGAGACCGTGGTGCTGAACGCCACGGTCGCCAACATGGGAACCGGCGGAACGTCAGTTGTGTTCGCAGTCTCCTTCACCGTCGACGGCTATTACCTCGGGCGCCAGTTGCTGGCCGGACTCGATGCCGGCGCGTCGGCGTCCGTCCAGCGAACCTGGACCGCAGCCGCCGGCACCCACACGGTCCGTGCGCGTGCCGACTACTACGGTGTCGTCACGGAACTGGACGAGACGAACAATACACGGTCGGTCGTCCTGCCGTTGGTGGCGGATCTGACGCCGCCTCAGATCACGCGCTTCACGCCCGGGGACCAGGCGGTGATCGGGCCGTCGGCGCCACTCGCCGTGTCCGCCACGGACAACGTGGCGGTGGCGGCCTATCGGTTGGAGGCATCGAGGGACGGTGTCGGCTGGACGCTGATTGCCGAGGGCGCCGCCGGAACCGCGGTGTGGGATACCACCGGGCTGGCCGAGGGCACCTGGCACCTGCGGGCCACGGTGAGCGATGCGGCTGGAAACCAGACGGCTGCGATCCATCAGGTCGTGCTGGACTCGACGCCGCCGCCCGCGCCGGTCGCGTTGACTGCGGCTTCGGCCGAGTTGGTGGTCCGCTTGAATTGGCAGGCCTCGACTGCCGGGGACGTCATCGGCTACGCCGTCTACCGCAGCACCACGGCGGGCACGGGGCACACCCTGCTCGCGGACTCCGTCGAGCTCGCCACGTACGCCGACACGAGCGGCGTCCCGGGGCAACCCCATTACTACGTTGTGCGCGCGGTGGACCGGGCGGGGAATCGGAGCCCGGCCTCGGCTGAAGTCTCAGGAACCCCTGAGGCGGATGTGACGCCACCGTCCCTTGCGACCTTCGTTCCGGTTGACGGCACGCGGATCCGCGAGCTGCAGCGGTTGAGTGCGAGCGCCGCGGACAACGGCGGCATCGTCGCCTTCACGTTCGAGCGGTCCACGGACGGTCTCACCTGGGTCCTGATGCAAACGGGGCCCAAGAACAACATCGATTGGGACACGCGCACGGTAGCCGACGGCACATGGCAGGTCCGCGTCACGGTCCGCGATGCCGCGGGCAACATCTCGAGTGCGGTCCGGAGTTTTGTCGTCGACAACACGGCGCCCACGCCGCCGGTCCTGACGGCGACGGGGATCCAGGGGGCGATTCGGCTCCAGTGGACGCCCAGCCCGGAGTCGGACGTCAAGTCGTACACGGTTCTGCGATCGGACACCCCCGGCGGGCCTTATCACGCGATCGTCGTGTCCGGCCAGGGCAACTCGCGCGAGGACCGTGGCGGCGTTGCTGGCGTCACGTGGTACTACGTGGTGACCGCGAGGGACGACTTGGGCAACACGAGCGCGTACTCGAACCAGGCCGCGGCCGCGGCGCTTGTCGACACCACCCCGCCGGCCAACCTGACGTTGTCGGTCGAGGCGGGAACGGTGCTGCACCGTCAGATCGCCATTATCGGCCGAGCCACGGACAACGTCGGCATGCTGGATTACCGGCTCGATTACTCGATGGACGGTGCGGTCTGGCAAGCGATCGGGACCGCTGCCGACGGCAAGTTTGTTTGGGACACGCTGGCGGTTGAGGATGGGACCTACACGCTGCGTCTGACGGCGCGGGACCAGGCGGGGAACACGGCATCGCTGACCCGGTCGTGCGAGGTTATCAACAGCCTCCTCCCGGCGCCCGAAAACCTCCGGAGCCAGATCGGCGAATGGTCCGCCACCCTTGGGTGGAGCCCGGTGCAGGACGATCGGTTCGAGGGCTACCGGCTGTACCGTCGGGTGGATGCGGGCGAGTTCGTGCTGCGCGCGGAGACCGCCTCGACGGTCTTCGTCGAGCACCTTCTCGATCCCGCTTCCGCCTACGCGTATCAGGTGTCCGCAGTCGACCGCTGGGGTGTCGAGGGAGCGCGCTCGGCAATCCTCGAAGTCCAGACGCGCCAGCAGACCTCGAGTCCGACGTCAGTCACGCTGGGGCCGCCGTCCGGCACCCGGTTCAGCACGACCCTCGTATTGACTGCCAGCGGCCGCGATCAGGTGGGGATTGTCGCCTTCCGATTCCAGTACTCGAGGGATGGCGTCCAGTGGTTTGACATCGGGACGGACGCGACCCCTGAGGGCTCGCGGCAGGCAGGGTGGCATGGGGGCGTGACGTGGAACAGCGTTGGCCTCGACCCGGGCACGCTGCAGGTGCGGGTGCAGGCGGTGAACTACGGGAACGTGAGCGCCACCGGGAGTGCGGACTACGTGTGCGACGTGAACGGGCCGGAGGCGCCGCCGGAGCTCGACGTCTTGAACCCGCGCTCGGGCGGCCAGCTCGATCTCTCCTGGAGCCAGCCGGCGGACACCGACGTTGCGGGCTACCGGGTTTATCGCGCTGCGGTTGCCGGAGGACCGTACACGGCCCTCAGCGACCTCGTCACGGGTCTTGGCTATGCCGACATCACCGTCGCCAATGGGACCGCCTATCACTACGTGGTGAAGGCCGTCGACCTCGCCGGCAACGAAAGCCCGTACTCGGTCGAGGCCTCGGCTATTGCCACTGCGGAAGCGGACCTGAAGGTGGCCGCGGTGCGGGCGGATCCCGCGGCGCCACCGGGGCAGCGAATCTGCCAGTTGATCGCGCGCATCGAGAACGCGGCTCCGGCGGCCGCCACGGGCTGGGTGAGCTTCTACCGCCACGCAGGCGAGCTCCGCGAGCTCCTGGGGCAGATCCAACTTGCAGAGCCGATCCCGGGCGGCGGCGGCGTCGATGTCTCCCTGGCCTACACACCGCTGGACCTTGGCTGGCAGACGTTCCTTGTCGAGGTGACGGACGTCGCGCCCGTGGACGTCGCGCCCGCCAACAACCAGCTCGCGGGTCAAATCCGGATCAACGAGTCCCCGACCGCTCCGGTCATGCCGGCGGTCGAGCTGGCCTGGGGGCAGACGCTGACGGTCAACGGCGGATCGGCCTGGGACGCGGATGGCGTGGTCCGGGCGTGGCATTGGGACTTTGGCGATGGCGCGGTGGCTGACGGGGCCCTGGCCGCTCACGCCTACCGCGATCTCGGTGTGTTCACCGTGACGCTGACCGTGACCGATAACGACGGGGCGACCGGCCAGTCCACATTCACGGTGACCGTGCTCGAGAGCCGCCCTGACCTCGTCCTCCGCGACCTGGCCTGGACTCCGGAGGAGCCTGACGAGGGCCAGATGGTGACGATCACGGCAACGATTGCCAACGAGGGCGTTGGCGCCACCGTGATGGGGTTCTTCGCCACCTACTACATCGACGGCCAATACGCAGGCTACGAACGGATGGACGTGCGCCTGGCTCCCGGCGAGACCACCGAAGCGTCGTTTGCCTGGCTCGGCCTCCCTGGTGTGCACACCGTCGAGGTCCGCGCCGACGACATCCAGAACAACATCGCCGAGATCCGCGAGGACAACAATGCCGCCTTCGCCCCCATGACGACCCGGCAGGTGTTCTTCCCCGACCTCACCGTCGCCGGCCTCACGGTGACGCCGACCGCGGCGGATATCAGCTCGCAGGAGTCGATCCGGCTCGCAGCCCGGGTGTCCAATCTCGGGGATGCGGCCGCGGAGGGCGTTTGGGTGGCGTTGTTCCTGGACGGCGCATTCAGCGCCCGCAAGCAGGTGGCCCAATTGACCCCGGGCGCCGAGGCGACGGTCACCTTCGACATCTCGCCGGTCTCGAGCGGTGCCACCGCCGTGGTCATGGCCGACGGCCCGGCCAGCGGCATCGTCGAAGCCAACGAAGCCAACAACACCGCGACCATCGATCTGCCGGCATACGCCCTCCGGCATCCGGATCTGACGATCTCCAGTCTGGATTGGACCCCCAAAGAAACCGAGGTGGCCAACGGCGCCGGGCTGACCCTGACGGCCATCGTGGCCAACACCGGAACGGCGGATGTGATACGCCCGTTCACCGTGTCGTTCTACGTGAATGGCGAGTTCGTGGGGAGCAGGGAGGGCAGTCAGTTGGCCGTGGGCGGCGAAACGACCTTCACGGTCCGCTGGCCGGTCAAGCCCGGGACGCATGAGCTCCGCGCGGTGGTGGACGAGACGGGCGAAGTCGTGGAAGTGTCCGAGGCCAACAACCAGCAGACCGTGCTCACGGAGGCGCTCGACGTTTTCTATGCCGACCTGACGATCGGCGAGGTGCGGTGGCTGCCGTTGCCCACGGAGATCACCTACGGCGACACCCTCACCCTGATGGTCGATGTCACCAACAACAGCCTCGTCTCGACGTACGGCCCGTTCTGGGTCAGCCTCTTCCTGGATGGACGGCTCGTCGACAGCCTCGAGGTCCCTGTGCTCAACGGTCTGACGACGACCGCCGTGCCTCTCGGGTACGAGGTGCATGCCGTCGGCCCTCATGATATCGCCGTGCGCGTTGATTCCCGCGGGGCCATCCTCGAGGCGTCGGAGTCCAACAACGTCTACGCTCTCACGACCTCGATTGCCGACAGCTTCGTCTTCGACTTCGACGTCGACGGTCAGGATCCAACCCTCGAGGGTCTGCCGCCGATGTACGTGTCCCGGGAGACCATGCACCTCAGCGCCGCGATCGCCATGGCCTCCGGCCTCGACCTGAGCGGCGACGACGCGGACGGGTTCGTCACGGTGCGCATCGGCGGCGTGCCCGTGATCGATCATCAGCCGATGTCCTACAATCCCCGCACCCGGGACTTCGAATACACGGTTCCGCTGCCGGGTTACGTCGAGGCCCACGGCACCGGCACTTACATGGTGGAAGTGACGGCCACCGACGGCCTCATCGAGCGGACGGTGGCGTTCCCGGTGATCGTGATCGAGGAGGTCATCTTCACCCTCGAGACCGACCGCCCCATTTACCAACGGGGCACACCGGTTCAGTTCAGCGGCGATGTCTTGACGCTCTCAGGCAAACCGCTCGCGAACCAAACGGTCGAACTCCTGGTGGCCAAGGGCGAGTTCGACGACATGAACGCCTCGCACCTGTTTATGGCCGCCATGCTGAACGAGATGATGAAAGGACTTTACGGCGTCGAGACCGGCGTTCGCGTCGAGACCTTCTCCGTGATGACCAACGACGACGGGCATTTCACCGCCACGTGGATGCCGCGTTGGAATGACGGCGGCTATTTCACCGCCAACACGCTCCTTCTCTCGTCTCGGGTCATCGGCACCATCGGCAAGTGCCAGTTCGAGATCCTCGGCTTGGCCGCGGACCCCGCCGAGCTCACCGTTGCCGTGGGCAAGAACACCGTCTATCAGCGGGACATCACCTTCAGCAACCTCGGCGACAATGTCCTCACCGGGTTCGACGTCGAACTGCTCGACCTCTCTCACAGCGGGAAGGTCAAGCTGACCATGGACACCTCGAAGGTGACGTCGAACCTGCACCCGGGCGGCCGCGTGACCGTCTCCCTCCGGTTCGAGATCGCCGAGGACGCCCCCGACACCGCCGGGTGCCTTGTCACCGCGAGGACCGCCGAGGGCGCCATGGTGACCTCGATGCTCAACCTCCAGCTTCGGCCCGCCGTCCCGGTCCTCCGCTTCGAGCCCGAGACCCTGGCCATCGCGCTGCATCCGGGCGAGACCCGGACCACCCAGGTCAAGGTGACCAACGTCGGCCTCGGCACGATGCGCGGGATGGCCCTGGTCGATCCCGCGATCCTCCCCTGGGTGGACGTCGCCGGATTGAGCGCGATCGAGTTGGCCCCCGGGGCCGAGGCGGTGTTCGAGGTCGCCATCCGGCCGCCTGAGGACTGCGCCCTGGGCGTTTACGCCGACCGGGTGGGCATTCGGAACGGGACGTCCGCCTACCTGCCGATCCAGGTCGAGGTGACATCGGCCAACCGCGGCAGCGTGGCCATCGTCGTGTTCAACGACGCCGGGGAAACCGTGCCGGGCGCCGATATCCGGTTGACAGCCCGGGAGCCGCACGTGGTCCTCGCCTACACGGGTGAATCCTACAAGTACTTCCCGCAACACTTCCTGACCACGGACGCCGAGGGCCGCGCCACGCTCACCGACGCCGAGGTGGGCGAGTACGACTTCGTGATTCTCGCCCCGGCCCACGAACGGTTCAGCGGCGTCCTTCGCGTCCAGCCGTTCCGCGAGGCCGCGATTCTGGATTTCACCCTCACGCTGGTGCCCGTGCTTTACGAGTGGAAGGTCACCCCCACCACGATCACCGACGAATACGACATCGTGCTGAACCTGACGTTCGCGGCACGGATTCCGACGCCGACGGTGGTGTTCGTGCCGCCGTGGGTGGCGGTTCCTCAACAAGTGGGCGCCGCGTACACGGATTGGTTCGTTCTGATCAACCCCTCCGCCGTCGAACTCCACGATGTGCGCGTGACGGTCAAGAACGCCCCGGGGATCACGGTGGTCGGCGACGGTTACCTCGGCACCCTGGCCCCGCAAAGCACGGTCATCGTCGAGTACCGGGTCGCACCAGGCAACTACAGCTATCTGTCCGAACCCGATCCGCCGGGAATGCTGGAGGTGTTCAACGTGGCCGGCAGCTATGTCGCCTTCAATTCAGCAACGCTGCTCGCCTACGAGGCGCAACTCGGCCACGGCACGGGCGTGAATCTCGACCTCGTCAATCCGTCCGAGCGCAAGGTCACCCTCTGGTTCCAGGAGGAGTATTCGGAGGTCGCCCTGCCAGCGGCGGAAGGGGAGGGGGGCGACGGCCCCGAGTTGCCGCCGCCAGCCGAGTTGGGCGGGGGCGAGCAGGACGAGGGAGTGACCGAGGTCGTCTCGCTGCGCATTCCCCAGAAGGCCGCGCTCGAACGTGAGGCCTTCGATTGCACGCTCGAGCTAACCAACGGCTACGCGCGCAAGTCGATGGACAACCTCGTCATCACCCTGCGGGTCGAGGACGCCCAGGGCCGGGATGTGACGAGCCAGTTCTACACCGTGGGACCCGAGGTGACCGGGCTGTCCGATGTCGACGGCGGCGACAGCCTCGCGCCGCTTTCCGAGGTCGCGGCCTACTGGCAGCTCATTCCGGGCGAGGGCCTGGGCGGCACGACGCTCGACGGCCAGAAGTACTATGTCCGCGCGTTCTGGACCTACTTTGTCAACGGGCGCCTGGTCCAGACGCAAACCGAAGCCGCCGAGATCACCATTCATCCGCAGCCGAAACTCCTGCTGCACTACTTCATTGCGAAGGAGGTGCGGGCCTATCAGCCTTTCAAGCTGGGGTTGGTGGTCGAGAACATCGGCGACGGCATCGCGCGCAACCTGCGGATCGAGTCGGGCCAGCCCGAGATCGTCGAGAATGAGAGCGGGCTGTTGATTGATTTCAACATCGTTGCCGTCTCGTTTGGGGGGAGCCAGGGCGAGACATTCAAGCTCGTGCTGGGCGACGTGCAACCCCACAGCACGGTCTCCGGCTACTGGCTGCTGAACTGCAACCTGGACGGTTCCTTCCAGAACTTCACCGCCGAGATGACGCATCGGCTCTACAAGGGCATCGAACTCAACCCGCTCATCGCCGCGATTGATACCCAGCTCATTGTGATGGACTCCGTCGTGCTCGACCCCGCCAAGCCCGACGAGACCTACAGTCTGATTGATCAGGACGCCGACGGGTTCCCGGATTACTTCATCAACCTCGCCACCGGCCTGCACCTGCCGTTGACGGTTCCCTCGAGCGTGACGGTCACCCGGCCCGCAACGGTTGAGAACAAGACCCTCGCCCTCTCCGTCCCGAAAACCCCGGGTTACATCGTCGTCATCACCCCGGACCAGCACCCGGATTGGAACGTCACGCGCGTCGAACGAACGGTTCCGGGCGAGGACCCGTTTGTCCTGGGGATCGAGAACTGCTGGAAACAGAACGGCAACCTCTACTTCATCGACGAGGGCGGCGGCGATTACCTGGTGGATTACCGCTCCGGGTTCGCCGTGCAGTCGGTCGAGTTCACCCCCGCGGCCGTCTACGCCGTGAGCCCGGAGGACAGCCCGATCTTCTTCCAGACCGGGATCAAACCCGACCTCGACGACGTCGTGTACCTGCGGGCCCGGGTGTTCAACCAGGGGATCATGTTCGAGTCGGCGCGGCTTGATTTCTTCGATGTCAACGCCGCCGGTGAAGAGACGCTCATCGCGTCGACCCTCGTGGAAGCGCATCCGTTCTGGTACAGCGGCGTGCCGGGCAAGAGGTTCGGCTTCCTGTTTGGCCCGGTGGTGACCTGGACGCCGACGACCTCGGGCGCGCGGACCCTCATTGCCCGGCTCGCCACCGACTCCGCCCAACCTCAGGCGCAGGTGGCGGTCACCGTCAATGCAACGCCCGTGGCCGCCGCCGGCCACGATTTCACCGGCACGGTCGGCGTCCCGATCCTGTTCGACGGGTCCGGTTCGAGCGATGCCGATGGGTTCATCCGGAATTACGCGTGGGATTTCGGCGAAGCCGACGCCTACAGCTACCAGGATCCCGAGGGGATCTGGTACTGGATCCAGGAAGCCACGCTCTGGGGCAGCGGCCAGACCGCCACCTACACGTACACCAAGGCCGGCACCTATCATGTCACCCTCCATGTGACCGACGACAACGGGGACGAAGGAACCGACACCCTCCTCGTCACCATCCGCGAGACCCGGCCGGACCTCATCATCGAGAGCCTGACCCTCGATCCTGCCCAGCCGCAGGAAGGCCAGACCGTCGCCGTCACCGCCCTTCTTGCGAACCGGGGCGTCCTCGCCGCGACCGCCCCCTTCTATGTCAGCCTCTACGTCGATGACCAGTACCACGCGACGGTCAAGGTGACCGAGACCCTCGCCGCCGGCGCCACGCGCGCCATCCCGTTCTCATGGCCGGTCGTTCTCGGGAACCACCGGTTGACCGCAATCGCCGATGACATCGAGGATCGCATCGTCGAGTCGGCCGAGGACAACAACGCCAAGAGCGTTCTCGTTTATCCCGAGCAGGTGAACTTTCCGGACCTCGTGATCGATCAGCTCTCGTGGTCCGAGGGAACGGCCGCGGTCACTCTCGGCTGGGGCCAGCCGACCACCCTGAACGCGCTCATTGCCAACCGCGGGGCCGCTGCGGCCGGCGGGTTCTCGGTCTCGTTCTACGTCGATGGCGAGTTCTTGAGCCGCGCCATTGTCCCCGGGCTCCTCGCCCAAGCGGGGAGCAACACGATCGAGGTCGCCGCGCCCTACGTGCCCACCGCGGGCGATCATCTCGTCTCCGTGCTCGTCGACGGCCCCATCCGGCATGTTCTCGAGACCCACGAGAACAATAACTCCGCCCGCCTGCAGTTGCCCACCGTCAGGATCGCGTACGCGGACTTGCAGGTCGCGGCCATCGGCATCAACCCCGAAAGCGGCCGCGTCGCCGACACCGCAACCCTCGAAGTCCGCGCCCAGGTCACCAACACGGGCGGGACTTCCGTGTTCACCCCGGTCGAAGTCGCGATCTACATCGATGGCGCCTTTCGTGGGCGGCGGGTGATCGAATCCCTGGCCGCCGGCGGCAGCGAGTGGGTGTCGATCGATTGGACGGCGACGGCAGGTGACCACGACCTGCGAGCCACCGTGGATCCCGAGAACGTGATCGTCGAAGCCAACGAATCGAACAACACCACCGATCGCCCGGCGGTCCCGGTCACGATCCTCTATCCGGACCTGCTCATCAGCGATCTGCGTTGGGTGCCGGGGGCTCCACAGTACGCGGACTCGGTCCAATTCCGGATCACGGTGGCAAACCGGGGCGAGGCGCCAACCCAGGGGCCCTTCGTCACCACGTTGACGATCGGCAACCAGACGCCGATCCGCATCACGCACAGCGATCGCCTCCCGCCCGGCGCGGCAGCGGTCTTGAGCGCCTCCTGGCAGGCGTTCGCGGATACCACGGAGCCGATCGCCGTCACCGCGGCCGCGGACGTCGCGTCGCTGGTTGAAAGCGACGAAACCAACAATACTGCCACCGCCACGCTCGTTCTGCGCCACGGGCTGGCCGTCGCTGCCAGTTCCCAATACGCAGGCTATCTCGTCGGCTCGGACGCCGTTCTCAGGGCCGTCGTCAGCAGGTCCGATGCGCTCGACACGCCGCTCGGGTCGGCCGGCGGCCTTGCCGTCGCGTACCAGCTCCGCAACGATGCCGGGCAGGTCGTGGCGTCGGGTCCCATGACCTACAACAGCGTCGCCCAGCTCTGGCTGGCGACCGTGCCGGCCCCGCAGTTGAGCGCCGGATACTACACCGCCGTCGTCACCGCCGTCGGCGCCTTGGGCACTTTCACCGACACCGCCGAGTTTGCGGTGGTCGAGGATTTCATCATCACGCTGGCCACCAACCGCGAGGAGTATGGAGCGCAGGAGAACATCCTGTTCAAAGGCCAGGCGCAAACCACCCAGGGCGTCCTCATCCGCGGCCTGCCGGTGACGATCCAGATCAGCGGGGCAGTGGAGGCGACACTGACCGGTGTGCTTCAGGGTAACGGCCAGTACAACGTCATTTGGTCCTCCGGCGGTCAGGGGGGCCTCTACCAGGCGACCGCAAGTCTCGAGGTCGGCGGCGTGACGCGCACGGCGACCACCACGTTCGAGGTCCAGGGCCTCGCCATCACCCCGTATCCGGCAGTCCTCCAGATCCCCCAGGGCGGCCAGGCGCAGCTCGAGTTCAACCTCCGCAACGCGGGAACCGACCGGCAAACGCTGATCAACGTGTCGGTGGCGGCGCTGCCCGATCTCCCCGGCCTGAGCGCCGGCGTGGGCGTTCAGTCCTCGTTCGATCTCACGCATCAAGGCGATAGCCGCACCGTCACCCTGACCGTCGGCACCGGACTCGAGACGCCCACCGGCCTGCTGACGTTCCAACTCGTGGTTGATTCGGCCGAGAGCGCGCCCATCCGCGTGCCGGTCAAGGTGACCGTGATCGAGGCCGCCCCGGCCTACACGATCTGGAGCCTGGATAACCCGGCAGACCCGCTCTCGATCGAGATGGCCATGTACGCCGGCACTTCGCTGAGCCGCGCCCTGCGGGTCACGAACAGCGGGTCGGCCACCATGACCGGCCTGACGCTGTCGTCGCCCCACCTGCCGTGGCTGGGTGTCGGGACCGGCAACCTGCCCGCGGCTCTTGCCCCCGGCGAATCGGGGTCGCTGACGGTCTACTTCCAGCCCCCGAGGACCCTCGCGAAGGGGTCGTACACGGATTCGCTCGTCCTCTCGAGCAACGCAGGTCAACTCACGGTGCACATCGCCGCCGAGATCACCACCGCGGCCACCGGCGCGCTCTCTCTGGCGGTTCTCAACGCCCATGCCCAGCCGCTGTCCGATGTCCGCGTGACACTCCGCTTCCAGCAGTCGCTCGGCGTGCTCATGGAACTGCTCGAGGACGCGGATGCGGCGGGCGTGCCGGGCACGAGCATTCTGGCGGCCACGGACGGGCAGGGGAGGGTGGCCTTCGCCGAGCTGCCGGTTGGCACCTACTATCTGGCGCTCGAATCGGAGTACTACGCGCCCACGACCAGCACCATCGACGTCAAACCGACCTGGGACACCCCGCAGTCCTTGACCTTCATCATGCCGGATCGGCCGTGGCGGTTCGAATGGGACTACGCCGCGGCGCGGCCGTGGACGGCGGAAGAGATCGACAGCGGTTGGTCCCTGCTGGCGGATGCGACGGCCAACCCGGCGTGCGTCGCCAGCTATAACCCCGCGTACACCGAAGCAGCCATCCAGATGGACCAGCCCGGACAGGCGATTGTCCTCAACGCCGCCGCCCTCACAGGGACGATCCCCTTGAGCTTGTTGGTTCGCAATGCGAGCACCGGGCTTTCGCTGCAGAATGTCACCGCCCGGGTCGAAGGCTTCCCGACCGGGGCGGTGTTGTTGGGCGGGGCGGGCAGCCCCCAGGCGTGGTTTGGCGATATGGGTCCGCGGGAGACGCTGACCCTCGCGTTCTCGGTGGCGGGCACGGCGTTCGAGGCGGGTGCGGCGCCCCAGGTGATCCGGGGCGCGCTGGTGATCGAAGGCGAGGTTGTGGATGCCAGCGGCGCCGTGCAGCGGGTCAGCAACCGGCATTATCTGCAGGTCGTGGTGCCCCCGAACGCGCCCGCCGGTTGGAGCGAAGTCCCCGGTCTGCGGGATGCCTTGAGCCGCCAGATCCGGATGCGCGGCGCCTTGAGCGGCGACGAGATCCTGGTGGACGTTCTGTTCTACGAGTACCTCCGATCGCAGATTCATCACTCGCCGTCGCCCTTGCCGGAGCTGCCCGATGTCCAGGAATCCAGCTGGGTGACCGTCGACGTGGGACAAACCTCGGGCGTCGAGGGCGAACCGATCACCGTGACGGTCGAAGTCCATAACCGCAGCGAAACCGACTCGCTCGAAAACCTCGAGGTCGAACTGGTTCTGCTCACGGCGCCCGCGGAGGACACTGATGGCGGGACGGGGACGGGCACGGCGTTTTTTGGGCAGTCAGGCCAATTGATCCCGATCATGACGGCGGAGGGCACGGAGGCGGTCATCGCCCGGGGCCGCATCCCGGTGACCACCTACTTCGACGTCGAAAAGGAGATCGTGCCGCCCTCGGAAGTGCTGCCGGGGGAGACCGTCGTCGCCACGTTCAAGCTGACCCCCAAGAAGGGGACGTCGAGGATCGCCGAAGGCCAGTTTTATCTTTCGGTGAGCGTGCGGTACACGATCGCCGGATTCCGCACCGACGTTTTGACCCGCGACAAGCCGGTCCGGGTCGAGCCGGTGCCGAAGCTCTACGTCTCCTACGGCATCCGGCCGACGGGCGAGCCGGGCAAGAACTGGTACGATCTGACGATCACGGTCACCAACCTCGGCGGCACGGAAGCTCAGCCCATGACGGCCCGCGACGTGCGGGTGGTGACCAACGGCACCCGCGAAGGCGTCGTCATCCTGGGCGAGGACGCGATCGAGCTGGGCGACATCGCCACCGGCGAGACGAGGTCCGGGCACATGACGGTGCGTGCGGTCAACCAGTCCGAGATCGTCGCGTCGATCATCCCGACGGTCGAGGTCGCCGGCGGCGCCGCCGGGGTCCGCTGGCGGCCGTTCGGCGTCGAGGTCGAGCATGGCGGGGTCGGTCTCGAGGATCTCCTCGCGAAGATCTACGAAATCGAGGACCTGCTCCTCGGCGACGGCACGGAGGCGAACCCGGGCAAGCTGGAGTCGGACGAGGACATCGTGGCGAACGCCATGTACGAGACGATCTGGCTGGCGCACGAGTCGGCCGGGCTCAAGGGCCTCCTGGATTTCACCGACTACGTCAACCAGTCGGTCCGCAACATCATGGGCACCTTCAGCAAGGTGCGCGAGTACGCCGACATGGCCCGGAAATGGACCGAGACGCTCCTGGATGAGGACGCGCTCTGGGACAAGGTCAAGAACGCGTTCGCCGAGGAGACCAAGAAGCTGCTCATGGGCTACACCGAGAGCCTCCTGGTCAGCGGGATGGAGGAGGACCGGGCTGCCATCCAGAAGATGGTCGCCGACCAGAAACTGCAACTGGGCAAGGCCGAGGCCGAGCTGGTCGTTGTCACCGCCCGCGATGACGTGCTCCAGGCGTTCCTGGCCGGCCTCGACGATCCGACGTTTAAAGAGGCCCTGATCGCCGACATCACCGCCGCCGAAGCCGGCCTCAGCGGCGAGTCCGCCGGCCTCTACGCCGCCCAGGCCGCTTTCTACGCCGAGACCGACCCCGACGTCGCCTTCCTGTTCGAGGAGCTGGCCGGACTCGCCTCCCAGGACCCGATCGGCGAGTTCGATTCTGCCCGCCTGGATTCCGCGATGGCGGCCGTTCGCGAGCGGTTCACCGGGGAAGCGGATTCTGTGGCCAGCCGCCGGCAGTCCCTGGAAGCCACCGTCGAACAGCTCAACAAGAGCATCGCCTCCCTCGAGCATTATCTCGAAGAACTCGAGGCAGCCATCGAAGAGCGCAAGGAGAGATTCCAGAAGCTGGTTGCCGACATCGAGGAGGTCATTGAAAACAGCGATGAAGTGGTCGAGTGGCTCGCCGGCAAGGTCCAGGGCGCGATCGAGGAAGCCCAGCACACGCTCAGCGAAAAAGCCAAGGAGCTGATCAAGGAGCTGAGTGGATGGAACGCTCTCGTCGACACCGTCGAGCAGGGCGTCGATGACTTCAAGGAAGCCGTCCAGGACAAGGTCGAGGAATTCGTGGCCGCGCCCTACGTCGATCAACTGGCGCAAATCGAGGAGCGCATCGGCGAGCTCGAGCTCGAACAGAATGCCAAGACCGCCGATGTCGCCATCCTCCAGACCGAGATCGGCTTGCTCCAGCAGCGGGCGGGCGCTCTACAGGCCATTCTCGCCCAGGCGCCGGGCGACCCGGTGGCGTCGTCCCAGCTCGGTGCGATCCAGTCCGCCGTCGCCGCCCTCCAGTCCGCCATGGCGGATCGCAACGGTCGGCTCGGGGAGATCCTCGTGGAACTCGCGGACCTGCGGGCCGATCAGCAGGAAATCCAGACCCAGATCGACGAGCAGTTGGCCGCCATCGAGAAGCTGAAGGAGCTGAGCAGCGAAGGCATCCAGCTCGTGCAGGACATCCGGGAGGAGGAGAAGACCGCCGACAAGGTGCTGAAAGGCGTCGAGTGGATGGTCAGCACGGTGTCAAAGACCTGGGACGAGTTCTACGCCTCGCACCAGAACGAGGTGCAGCAGCATCTGTACAACTTGCAGAAAGCCCGGATGCCGGACCTCGGGCGCGGCGGCATCACGGCGAAGGACGTGATGGAACAGGGCGCCAAGCTCACCGGCACCATCGAGCTGTTCCAGGAAGCCGTCGCCATCGCCATGTGGGACATCGGGGCCTCCCTGCCGGACTCGCCCGCCTTCAAGAACCTGATGCGGGTGGCCGCCAACGCGCGGAGCATGAACTACGCGCAGGCCATGACCTATATCACGGATTTCTGGCGGCTCGCCTGCCAGCCGCGCATGGTCAATGAACAGGAGCTATACGAGAAGTTCTACCTCGAGCTGTTGATCGGCGAGGAGGAACGCACCCAGGCCCGACACGAACTGGTCGAGAGCTGGCCGGTCGACGCCTCCCTGGACGACGCCAAGGAGGCCATCGAACAGGACCTCGAGGACGCCATCGAATACCTGTCCAGCCTCGGCGCGGAACCGCCCGCGTATTTCCCGGTGGCAGCACTCTATGAGTACCTCGAGATGCTGGCCCAGCGGATCGAGGACACCACCTACACCTGGGGCATCCCGGGGCGGCACATGATGCCCATGGTCTGGTTCACCTTCGGCAACACCGACGACCCGCAGGAACGCGATTTCGGGACGATCAGCTACCCGCTCGGCAGCCTCTACGACCCCATGCACGAGCTGGTGGTCGCCGAAGCCATGGGCTGGGACAGCGTCGCCGACATGTGGCGGATCTGGCAGTTGAAGTTCGCCGTCGGCCTCATGGGCAACGCCGGCGCCGCGCTGGCTGGATCGCCCGTCGGCCAGTTCCTCACGTTGCCCTACCAGATGCTCGATCCGCTCGTCAGCTCCTACGCCCAGCTGATCGTCGATCGCAACGCGTTCGTCCGCCGCATCATGACCGACCAGCTCGGCCTGCTCTTCGTCCTCAACAGTGGCGAGATCATGGCCACCCGACGGCTGGCCCTCGACCTCGAGAACAGCTTCAAGTGGCTCTCCGAAAACCCCATCGTCGACCCGCCCATGCCCGTCGTCATCGAGTCGGTCCAAACCCCCGACATCGTGCTCGACCCGGGCGAGTACTTCGGCGAGTCGACCGGGGCGCTCACGGTCCGCAACGATGCCGGGTTCACCGTGCAAACCACCGCCGAAATCTGGGTGTCTTACGAAGATCAACAGTTGGCCGTGTTCCGCAGCGCGCCGATGGAGATCAGCGCGGGCGAGACCGAAGTGCTGACGTTCGATTACCAGATGATCCGCAGCCTCACCGCGGGTCTCGAGGGCTTTGATGTCCTCGCCTACCTCTACGTCGTGGACCCCGCCACGCTCAACGAGGAGCTCCTCGGACCCGCTTACGGCCATTTCTACGTCGGCACCGCCGACGATCTCGCCCTCCTGCAGCAGCAGGACTTCCGGCGCCTGCTCGCGGGCGTCAGCGGCGCCGCCGCCGCCGTTCACGAAACGGAATTCACCGTCGCCCCCGATACTCACTCGGTGACGTTCCATTTCCTCAGGAGCGAAGGCGCCAATCTCCGCCTCCACATCCGCGACGCCGGCACGGGCCACGTGGGTTGGACCGCCGATGCCACCCTCGAAGCCACCATCCCTGGCGCCACGATCACAACCTTGAGCGATTCCCATTTCCTCGTCACGCTGCTCAACCCTGAGGCGGGCACCTTGAGCGTCAGCGTCGCAGACGACGGCACTGCCGAGGGTGCGCTGTACACCGTGACCGCTCTTCGGACCCCGCTGTTCGAGGCGCTGCTCGTGCCCACCGCGGACACGGTGGTGGTCTCGGGTCCCGGCCCGGATTTGACGCTGATCGCTCCGCTCCAGGAAGCGTCGGGGCAACGCGCAATCCAGGGGGTCGAAGGCCATGTCGCGTCCGCCCCGACCGACGGCCAGGGACACACGCTCCCCGCGGACGCCTTCGCGTTCGACGCCGGGACCGGCGTCATCCCGGCGGGCGATTTCATCGATCTCACCATCCGGGTTCGCGCGCCCGCCGGTCAGCCGGACGGCACCTACACCGGCACGATCGTTGTCCGGGGTATCGACGCCGTATCGGGAGAGGCGCTAGAGGCCACCCTCACCGTCACGGTCATCCTGGACACTGTGGCTCCCGCCACGCCCGTCCTCGACGCCGTGACCAACCCAGTGACGACGGCGACGCTGCGTGTCAGCGGCCAGGGCTCGCCCAACACGGCTCTCGAGTTCTACCTCGATGAGCCGACAACCCCGGTGGGCTACATGGGGCTCGGGGAAGACGCCGCCTTCAGCGCGGACATCGCGCTCGCCACCGGAGCCCACCAGATCTGGGTCGTCGCCACCGACGCCGCCGGCAACCGGTCCGCGGCGTCGAACATCCTGGAAGTCATCTCGACCGCCGATGTGACCGCCCCCGTCTCCCAGGTGATGACCACCGCCGTGCCCGGCCAACCGCAGCGCTCGCGCGTCGAGATCACCGTCGCCGATGACCAGAGCGCCGTGGCCGCCGTCTATGTCGCCTACGGCGATACCCTGAGCTGGCGCCTCTACACCGCGCCGTTCGAGATCAGCAGGACGACGGAACTGACCGTCTGGCACTACGCCGTCGATGCCGCCGGCAACGCCGAGGCCTATCAGCAGACCGTCCTGCCGGCCCTCCCCGCCACACCGCCCCGGCCGCCCGCCGCCCGCGGGTATGACACGCTGCCCGCCGCGTTCGATCCCACGCCTGCTGCCCCTGTCGCGACCGGCAGCGACACGCTCCCCGTTCACTACGACCCGATCCAGGGGTCCCCTGGTGCCGCGATTGGGAGTCAGACCGTGGCCAGCGCGGCTGTCGCGTCTTCGACCGCGACCCTGGTTGTGGACCCCCCCCAGTCTGCAGCCTTCACCCTGTGGACCGCGGCCGTCCAGGATTTTGCGACAACCTCCGGCATCGGACAGAGCCGCCTTGGAGCGTGGTCGGTCCCGTGGTCGTCCATGTTCACGCGCCGTGCCGCCGACACCCTGAAGCCCGGCGCGGACGAACCGTGGGGGGCGAATGTCCTGGCGGGCGGGGAGTGCTGTTTACAGAAGAGTCTGTAGGATCAGTGCCACAATGCCCATCACCCGCCCTCCGGGCACCCTCTCCCCATCGGATGGGGAGAGGGGTGGGGTGAGGGGTCAGTGTCACCTATCCTGTGGACTGCACAGTATGAGTATGAAACTCGAGTTGCTCTTCGTCGGATCGCTCGCGGCCGCGCTGATCGCCCAGGCCGCCGGCGATGTCCGCGTCCACGTGGTCGATATGGCAGGCCAACCGGTCGCCGGCGCCAGCGGCGCCCGGGTCACCCTCCGTGGCACGGACGCCGCCGGACCGCAATCGTTCGCCTCCCGCATCCCTGATGCATCGGGCCAGACGACGTTCACCGGCCCGGAGATCCAGGCCGTGATCCAGGGCGCCTTCGGGTTCGTCATCGAGACCGCGATCGGCAGCGGCGAGGTGCGCGCCCTGCTGTACGATCCCTTCGGTAGCTCCGGTTCCCTCATCGCGTACGATGCCGCGCGCCAGTTCGAGTTCGCCGTGCCCACCCCGCGCTCCGGCAGGGCCGCGCCCGGCATCGTGTGGCAAGGGACAACCTCGCAGCTCGAATTCAGCATCGACCTCGGGAACCGCAGCACCGCGGACTTCTGGGTGCTCCGCGCCATCTGGCAGCGGAAGGCCCCGGCCCCCAACTGGTTCGGGCCTGCCTATGGACTGATCCCGCGGCTTCCCCGCCAATGGCTCCTCGATCACGCCTACGGGATCGAGGAAACCGGCATGACCGCGGGCGCCGCCGGAACGCTCCGACTCCGGCGCGGCGATTACGACGAATCGTTCCCGGCGCGGAAAGCCAATGTGACCGGCGCGGCCGACGACGGCTATGAGCTGTACCTCGTTAACAGTGTGTGGAACCAGGACTTGACCGGAACCTACGATCCTGCGCGCCAGGTGTGCGCGTTCGTGTTCGATCCCACCACGGTGTTCGCGGATTCCCAGGCGCCCGCCTGGGACGGCGCGGCTCTCAAGGATGGCGTGCCCTATTTCGTCACCCTGCAGGCTGAAGCTTGGATCTGGCATGAGGCAGGAGTGGAAGGGGGCGTGGCCGTGGATTGGGGGAGCGGCGCGGCGGCCAGCGTCTTTCACCCGGTCCGCATCAACGATCAAGCGGTCCGGTTGCTGAGCCTCACGCCTGCGACCGGTGTCATGCTGCTGGAAGTCCAGGGGAACGCGAACCTGCCGTACACGCTCGAGTTCACGAGCACCCTGGGCGCCCCTGGCGGCTGGGGATCCCTCGTGCCAACGCAGGTCACCACCTCGCCGTTCATCCTGGTGGACCCGGACCCGGCCGGACCCGCGCGCGTTTATCGGGTGCGGCAGCCGTAAGGGCCGCGGCGCGGGCGCCAGGCGCTTTTCCGACCCGAAAGCGGCAGAGGACAGCCGCACTCCAAGACGGGACCACGCGAGCACGGACGACGGGACCACCGCAGAGACACGATGGCCGCAGAGACACGACACTATAATCTCCGCGTTCTTCGTGCCTCTGTGGTTGACCAGCCGAAAACGGCAGAGGACAGCCGCTAGCGAGGCGCACCTCAGACCTAACGAAGTCCGCGATCCCATGAAGCCTTCCTGCCTTTTCGGACCCTCTCTCCCGCGCCTCGCTAATGTAGAGTCCTCGACGGAAGGAGGGAAGGCCTGGAACCGGACCGGACAGAACTTGACCTGTTGACCCCATATTCCACAAGTCGAGGACTCTAGACGCTATCGCGCGGATCGAGGGCCGCGGCGCGGGCGATGCACTGTCGCACCGACGTACCGGCGTACCGGCGCTTTCCTCCCGCGTCCCGCCGCGGTCAGCGCCCGCGGCTACAGCGTTCTCCCGTCTCCTTTCAGCATTTCAGTATTTCAGCTTTTCTTCCGTCGTCTCTGCTACGTCTCCTTCACCACCTTCCACCCGACGGCGTCGGCGAGGGCGGCCACGGGTTCCCGCAGGTCGCCATAGAACGTGACCCGGTGCCAGCCCCAGACATCCCACATCGTGAACAGCTTCTCGAAATCGCCCAGGGGTTGGGCTCGGAGTTTGGTCCGGCAGGCGCGGTCATTGGCGTCATTCCCGACCGCCTTGGCCTGGTGGAACAGGATTTCCCGACGTTTCGGCTCGAATTGCAGCGACGTGGTGAGATACCCGGTTGGCAACAGCGAGCGCAATGAGGCGCCCTGGCGATCCTCGGAGTGCGTGAGGATCTCGTAGGGGTTCGCAGGACCCGTCGGGCCAAAGACCCGGGTGGGGGCCACGCAATGGGCGTAGATGATCTCGCGGTTCGCGGTGTCCATCACCGGATCGGAAATGTACCCGGGCCGGCCCTGGGTCAGCGTGGTGATGGCCACCATCGTCGCCGTGGACCGCACATCGCATTCGCAGGCGCCGATCACCCCGTCATCGACCAATTGACAGAAGCCCAGGCACGGATACGCGGTGATATGATTGCCATAGAAACCGCCCAGGCAATTGATGGTGATGGCGTTGGCCTGGTGCTTCTTCATCAGCGCCTTCTGGCCCAGGTACATCGCCGCCGACTTCTCGATCGTCTCCCGCGTGACGCCGTCAATCCGTCGCGCCCCTTTCTCCCAGCGATCGGCCCAAGCCCGGACTTCGTCGCGATCCGCCCCCTGGGCGAGTTCATTCAGTTCGGCAAAAGGGACATACACGACCGGGATGCCCATGATCTCGCCGCCCGAGGCGGACTTCTGATCCCGGAGGGCGAGGATCTTCGATTCCTTGAGTCGGCCGACGCAGTCCGCAACGGGCATGCAGCGGACCGGATCCGCCGCACAGGCGAGATCGCCCGGGGGCGGCGTGCGCTGTTGTCGCAGTCGCCTGGTTGCCGCCACGAAGTCGGCCGGCGCGCCGCTGGCCCCGGCCTGTTCGAAGCACTTCACCGCGTCGACCACGTCCTGCAACCGCGACGAGGAGACGAACCCCACGTTGGTTGACGGCATCCGCAGGAAAGCGGCGTTGTAGGTGAGGAATCCGCCCGTGCCCGCGTACGTGAAATCGGCATAGAGGACAGGCTTGCCGCTGGTGGCAATGGTCTGCACCACGCGCGGCCAGTTGTTCATTTGATAGACCACGTAACCCTGCACGGGGACCGCTTCGTCCTCCTTGAGAATGCGCTTGGCATCCTCCTCCGTGCTGGCCATCGCGGTGACAAACTCGAGCCCCGGGCATTGCCGCGCCAGTTCGGCCTCGAACGCCTTCATCACCGGCACGAAATCGTAGCCGATGTGCGGCCAGGTCGGGCGGGGTTGCTTGGGACCGAAAAGGACGAAGACCACCCGGATCCGCCGGGCGGCGGCGGCCCTGGCCACGCTGGATTCAGCGGGGACCGGCCACGCGCTGAGCGTGGCCGCGCAAGCGGCGGAGCCTTTGACCAGAAACGAACGCCGGCTCAAGGGGCATGAGTGACAGGTAATATGCTGGTTCATAAGAGCCCTCGACTTGGTCTGTGGCGCGCCTCGCTAAATGTACAATGCCGTCTGCAGATCGCGGACCACCACGCTCATGAACGGGTAGCGCTTGTCCGGATCCCGTTCAAGGCACCGGAGCAGCGCCCGCTCGACCGGCAGCGGAATGTCCGGGTTCAATTCGCGCGGCGGGACGAAATCAACCGACCGATCCAACTGCCGGCGCAGCACCTCGTCCGGCGTGTCGCCCGGGAACGGCTTCCGAAACGTCAGCATCTCGTACGCGGCGGCGCCGAACGCGAAGATATCCGCCCGGTGATCGACCGGTTCGCGCTGGAGTTGCTCCGGCGACATGTAAGCCGGCGTCCCCGGGTTGCGTGCCAGCTTGCGCGGACTCTCGGGGCGGGGGAGGGCCAGGTCGAAATCGATGAGGCGCAGGCTCCCGTTCCGGGTCACGAGGACATTCTCCGGCTTGAAATCGAGGTGCATGAATCCCCCCTCGTGCACGTGCTCGAGCGCCACCGCCATGTCGATGAGGATATTGGCCGCGTTCTCCGCCAGCAACGGATGACTCTGCGCCATCAGGATCTTGAGGTTCGCCCCCTCCACGTACTCCATCGCCAGATACAGGTGCCCCTCGATCTTGCCGTGCCCGCGATACCCGATCACGAACTCGTGATTATGGATCCGGGAAAGGATGACGCACCCCTGGATGAATCGCTTGCGGGTCGTAAAGTCGAGGACGTCATGCGAATGCAGACACCGGATCGCGACGGTCTGCTTTTGTTCGTCCGTGGCCAGCCAGATGTCCGCCATGCCGCCGCTGTTGATCAGCTCGTGCAGGTAATACTCTCCGAAGGGCCCCGGTTGCAGGTGCCCCGCACTGTCCGTCTTGCGCTTGCCGAATCCCAGCATGACCCGCCCTCACGACGGCTCGATCGCTCTCTGCCTCAAGAAGTAGCACGGGGCGCCACGCCCTGCCACTGGTTTCTGTGGGCCGTGGCGCGGGCGCCAGCTTTTGGCCTGTCCCGCCGTAGCCCAGCGACGCAGTCCTTCGAGGAAGCCGAAGTCTGGGCGAAGGCGGATCGGGTCGGGTGCCGGGGATTGCGCCCCGGCACCCTCCCACACCACCGGACGTGCGGTTTTCCGCATCCGGCGGTTGAACGGTGCGACCTTGCTACATGGCGGTCGCAAGCTCTGAGGGCATCAC
>Ga0209605_1001359_pt1 | contig 27735 bp, 28 predicted proteins | sample AD_UKC035_MetaG_FD_184408 | JGI IMG/M metagenome (GOLD analysis project Ga0209605, IMG submission 184408) | Active sludge microbial communities of municipal wastewater-treating anaerobic digesters from USA - AD_UKC035_MetaG (SPAdes) (version 2) | ecosystem: Engineered > Bioreactor > Anaerobic >...
CGAGATGCCGGGCAAGCCATCTGCCACCACGCGGTTGAATGCCGGAGTCAGCACCCTGCTGTTGAACTCGGCGACATCGAAAGCAAGCTGGTCGGGTATGTTCGCATACTCGATCTTGCCTTTGTTGACATGCAGAAATGGCACCTGTTCGTCTTTCTGCCAGGTGATGCCGTTCTGGTTCTGCTCGGTGATCAGCCTGAGCGGCGGCTCGTGGTCGATCAGCCAGCCGTCGATGACAGCTTCGCGGTAGGAATAGGTATAAACCGGCTTGCCGAAAATTTCAGAAGTATGCAGAGCCGGCGTTGCCGTCAGCCCGATTTTGAACGCATCGAAATAGTCGAGTACGCGCCGGTATTTCGAAATATAGTCGCGACCGTCGCGAAAACTCAGTTCGGTATCGCTCATTTCGCGGTCGAGCAGATAGCCGCGGTGGCACTCATCGACGATGATGCAGTCGAATTCATCTACTTTGGGTCGCTGCGCATCGTCTGAGGCGTAAAGAACCCGCCTGACCATCGCCTGCACGGTTGCGAGATGCACGCTGGTATCGACGTCTGGCTGCTGTTCGCCGAGTTCTTTGATGCCGAAAATATCGGCAAATTTGCGGCTGCCCTTGATTTCGGTGTCTTTGAAAGCGTCTGCCGCCTGAGTTCCGAGTGCAGAGCGATCGACCAGAAACAGAATGCGGTGAAAGCGCTGCGACTTGAGCAGCCGGTAAAGCAGCGCAATGCTGGTTCTGGTCTTGCCGGTGCCGGTGGCCATGGCGAGCAGAACGCTGTCGCTGCCGGCGCGCATTGCTGCTTCGACTTTCTGTATTGCCAGTTTCTGATAGGGTCGCAACGGAAAGTCGAAGTTGAAATCAAGTTCTTTGAGCGCTTCTTCGGCCTGGGTGTGGTCTGAGTTGAAGCGTCGGCGCAGGCCTTCGGGCGTGTACCAGGATTCGAGCGGTTTTCTGATATTCTGCGGGCGGCGCAGATCGCAGAACCAGATGCCCGACTGGGTTTCGAGCTGGCGCAGAAAAGGCCGGCCGTTGGTGGCAAAAACGAACGGAATACGATGTGGATTGTCGGTGTCGCAGTTGTCGCAGCTGTTGGCAGCCAGTGGCCTGGGCGGCTCGATGCCTTGAGAAAATATGAAATCACGCGAATAGCGTTTGGCCTGGTCGATGGCCGAACAGACTTCACGCGTGCGTTTTTTCGCCTCGACGACGGCCAGCGGCTGCAGGCCGACAAACAGCACGTAATCAGCCGGCCCGGAAGCGGTCGGCCATTCAGCGATTGCCTTGTTACGGTTTTTTTCGGGGCGAACGCCAGCAGAATGTCTGATGGTTTCGGTGTCGGCTTCCCAGCCGGCATCGCGCAGCTGCTGGTCGATGAGTTTGCGGGTTTCGGCCTCGGTGAGACAGATGTTTTCGGATTCAGCCTGAGCGGCGGCGATAGTCTGTTCGAATTCGAGGTCAGACTTTTTGTCGCTTTCGCTTTTGAGTTTAACCAGCTGCTGCTGATAATCGGCCATGGCTGCCGAATCAGATGGCGCTGCCGGCATATTCTGCTTTTCCGACTGCTGCAGTTGCTGCCAGAGTTCGCGCTTTTCTTTTTCGGCGGCGAGTCGGCGCATTTTCTCTTCGTCGCTGATTTTCGCAGTATCGACAAGCTGCTGTCTGAGCTTCTCGTTTTCGCGCGCTATTTCCTCGATCTGCTGCTTCAGCTTTTCTTCAAGCAGATCGGCAGAGGGCGGTGTGACGAAAGGCTCGGCCCGGAACTTGCGGTCATGAAAAATGCGGTAATAGTAGATTGCCAGCATGTGCGCGTAGCGCAGGCAGTTGAGCGCGTCGCCGGCGCTGCCTTTGTCTTCGTGAACGGCCAGATTGCCGGCATTTTTGATGTTGTGAAAGAGCATCGCTATGCGCGGGTCGATGATGTTCTGGTATTTGAGTTCGCGCAGCAGGTCGTTCTGGGTGGTGTGCTCGTCGAATCTGAGATTGTAGCGGGCGGCGAGGTTGCGGGCGAGCAGTTCGGCAAAGAGTCTGATTTTGCTGAGCGCGTAAACCGGTTCGCTCAGGCAGAATTTTTCGGCGTTGATTGCCTGAGCATGCAGGCTTGCATCGATTTTTTCGAGAAAGTTGAAATTAGGTGAACTGACTCCCACTGTAGAACCTGCCTGATTGCTGTGTTGCTGATACTATACAAAAGTTCTGCGAACAGCGCAACGAAATTGCTTGCAGGAAAGCGGCGGTGGGTATAATATCGCCACTGGCCGATGAGGGAAGCGAGTGCGAGTCTCGCGCGAGTCCGTCGCCGTAACCGGGGACAAATGCCCAGCTGTGGTCACTGTCGAAGAGATGGGAAGACCGGGCATGCGAATGATCCGGAAGCCGGAATACCTCAAAGTCCTGTCAGAACCTGGTTCTGACAAAATTTCAGTGAGGTGGCGACGACCCATGCTCAAAAAACTCTTTCTTGTTCCCATTTTTGTTTCTCTTTTTGCGTGGCATTCTGCAATTGCGCAGACCGCTCGGCCGGCCGATCAGGTGCAATACGACCTCGGCACCATCGAAGTTGCAGCCCCGGCCTGGAACCACCCTGACAGCATTACCGGTAAGCCAGCCGATGAGCTTTTTTTCGAGGTTCTGCCGGCGACCGGCAAAACTACTCTGTCTGAAGCTCTCGATGGCCAGCTGGGACTGCACCTGCGCAGCAGCGGCGGGCCTGGTGCTGTGGCCGGAATGAGCTCGGGCGGGCTTTCTGGTAATAAAGTGCTCGTCGTGAAAGATGGTTTGCCGGTCAACGACCCCTTTACCGGAACCCCGGATATCGGCGACTTTTCGACGCTACAGTTCGAGACGGCCGAATTCTGGCAGGGCAACCGGGCGACCCTGTGGGGAAGCAGCAGTATCGGCGGCACGCTGCGCCTGACCAGTCGGTTTCCTGATTCTGGCCGCATTCGCGTCTGGACCGACGGTCATGGCGGTAACGGTCATGCCGTTGAAACAAGTATAAATCAGGGAGATGCCAGGGTTGGCGTTCGCCTCAGCCGTTTCACCACACCGGGTATATCTGCTGCTGCCGAGGAAAACGGCAACACTGAGCGCGATGCTTTTGCTCTCGACAACGCGTATCTGGCGATGGAAGCACCTATGAGGCGAGACTGGCAGCTGCAGATGAGTTCAGAGTTCAACCGCAGCCGAACCGATCTCGACGGATTCGATTTTGTGAGCGGATTGCCGGTTGACAGCCTGACATTCAGACAGAAAAAGATTGGCAGCCAGTTCAATACCGGTCTGATAAAAAGCTTTGCCGACGGAGAAATGCGACTGACGCACGCCTTTGGCCATACTTCCTTTACCGGGATCGATGAAGACAATCCCTTCAATGAATATGGCCTCGAAACCAGTCGGCAGCGACAGGCCGTCAGCCGCAGTCTGGTGCGCAACCGGCAGAACTGGATGTTTGAGGTTTCACGTAGCGAGGTCAGAGCCGAAAACGCCGGTCTGTTCTCAGTGCGCGAGACCGATGCTGCCGGTCTGCTTGCCTGCGAAAGTAAAATCGGCGCATCTACTACGCTGAATGCCGTTTTTCGCCACGACAAACCGCAGGATCAAAGCGCTGTAGAAACCGGCAATATCGCTCTGCAGCACAAGGTCGGTGCGCTTGATGTCGGGGCCGCCTGGGGCAAATCTTTCAGAATGCCGGCTCTGAATGAGCGCTTTTATCCGGCTTACGGCGACCCCGATCTCGGGCCTGAGCACTCGTCGTCGGTAGCTCTGTCGGTTGCCGGTAATGCAGGCCGGTTCGGCCGCCTGGCAGTCAGCGCTACGCAGTATTACGTTTCAGACCTGATCGGAACGACTGCGACGACTGACCCGGCCTATACCTGGGGAATCAAAGCCGCGAATCTCGAGCGGGCCAGAATCACTTCGCATCAGATTTCGTTGTCAGAGCTTAAATTAGCAGGGTTCAGTATAGCTGCAGATTTCATGCTGCTCGATCGCGCCAGATTAGAAAGCACCAGAACCCAGATTCCGGGAATCGCGGCCCGGCAGGCAACCGCTGTTGTCGAGCGCAAAATCGGACCGACTACCTGGACCTGCCGCGGTCAGTGGTGGGGTTCAGTCTGGGAGAACGCCGAAAACACGCGCAGTGCGCCCGCCAGTCATGATATTTCGCTGTTTTTGCGGCATAACTTCAAAGAGTGCTCGTTCGAAGCCGGATTGCTGAATCTGACTGATGCCTCACAACAACGCGTAGTTGGCTATACCAGGCCCGGCCGCCGCCTGACCCTGGCTCTCGAAGCTCTGTTCTGAGCTGGTATCAGCTACTTACAAGATTCTCACACCAAGCCACTAAAACACGAAAATAGAGCCTTGAAAGAAAGGAAAGAAATCCGCAGATTTCACCGATAACAGACGCTCTTCTTCTCAATCTGCACAATCGGTGTCATCTGCGGATACTCTTTGTCTTCCGCGTCTCTGCTTCTTAGTGCGAACTTTCGATTACGATTACCCGCTTCGCCAGGGCTGCGCAGGGCAAGCGCGAGCGCCGGGCACGAATAATTTCGGGTATGGTTCGGCTTGAATTGCTATAATGTTATTGTCGTAGTTATCTATATGTGATTGACTTTCTGGCATTTGCCATATATATTGAATTTGGCAAATGCCAGAAAAGCGAAAGGAAGATATCATGGTCAGACCGAGATTGCGACGGCGGGTTGCCGGAGAATTCGGGGCGACTTTTTTCAAGCCGGCTGGAATTCCAGTGCGTGAGCTTGAAACTGTCAACCTCACTTTCGATGAACTCGAAGCCATCAGATTGACCGACCTTGAAGGGCTTTATCAGGCAGATGCGGCCGAGCAGATGAATGTTTCGCGCCAGACCCTCGGCAATATAGTGAATTCGGCGCACAAAAAGATCGCAGAGGCCTTGATCAAGGGAATGGCTATCAAAATCGAAGGTGGCACCGTTGAATACATGCACAATCTCTACTATTGCCCGGCCTGCGAAAGCACTTTCCAGTCAGACGATAGCGAAGAGAGCTGTCCCGACTGCAACAGTGACAAGATCGAGCCGGCCGAAGTGCCGGGTGTGCAGCGGCATCGCCACCAACGGGGAAAAAAAGGAGTCTGATGATGAAGTATGTGATTTCGGTTAAGGAACAGAGCCTCGATGCCAGAGTCGATTCGCGGTTTGGGCGGGCCCAGATGTTCGCACTGTACGACAGTAAAACCGGTGAATGCAGCTGGCACCCGAATACTCAGAATTTTCAGGCAGCTCAGGGCGCCGGAATTCAGACGGCGCAAAACGTGGTAAACCTTGGCGCCGAGGCCGTTATTTCCGGCCATTGCGGGCCCAAGGCATATCGTGTGCTCGAAGCCGCCGGTGTCAGGATTTATTCTATCGAAGGCAATCCGACGATCAAAGACGCGGTTCAGATGATTGAATCTGGCAAAATCAAAGCAATGGAAGGTGCCGACGTTGAAGGACACTGGGTCTGAGTCGTTGAAAGTAGTTGTCTGCAGCGGCAAGGGTGGCACCGGAAAAACCACTCTGGCGCTCAGTCTCGCCTGGACACTCGGCCATGCCGAAGAGTTCAGCATGCCGGTCAGACTGCTTGACTGCGATGTCGAAGAGCCCAACTGCCACCTGTTTCTACGCGGCAATTATGCTGAGCAGATTCCGGTATTGGCAGAAAAGCCGGTGTTCGATATGCAACTCTGTATCTGTTGCGGGCGCTGCGCCAACAAGTGCCGTTATAATGCTATCGCCGTGGTTAAAGGTAAGCCGCTGGTTTTTAACGATCTTTGTCATTCATGCGGCGTATGCGGCGCTGTTTGCCCACATGACGCGATAACTCTAAAACCTGAGCCGATTGGTGAAGTGTTGGTAGATGGCAGTCACCGGCCGTTCAGTTTCATGTTTGGCCGTCTGCAAATTGGCGAGTCGCAAAGCCCTATGGTAATTGGCAAAATGCTCGAACATGTTTTATCGACGGGGCTCAATATTATCGATGGCCCGCCAGGAACAGCCTGCAATACGGTAAAGGCGATCGGTGCCGCCGACAAAGTCATACTGGTTACCGAACCGACGCCTTTCGGTGCCAACGATCTTGCGCTTGCGCTCGATCTTTGCGCGCAGCTGCACAAACCCTGCGGTATCGTGATCAATCGCTCAGACAACAACGATGGGCTTATCGAAGCGCTTGCCGAAAGATACCGGGTTCCGGTTATTGGCAAGATCCCTTTTAAACGCGAATATGCGCGCGCCTGTTCCGATGGTCTGATTCTTACGGCAGAATATCCTGAATTACGCGCCGAGGTTATCGGCAGTTTTTCGCGCCTGTTGAGCGACGCGGCGGTTCCGGTCGTTGTTGCTGCCGATAAGATAGAGCATGACGAATGCCGTATTGATTCGGGGTCTGCCGCCGACAGAAAATCTGACGATTATCAGGAACTGACTGTCCTGAGCGGTAAGGGCGGCACCGGAAAAACAACGGTAACCGGCGCTCTGATAGCTCTGTCTGATAGCCTGGTTGCCGCTGATTGTGATGTCGATGCTGCCAATCTTCGGCTGCTGATGAACGATCGCGTGCTTTATACCGAGCGCGCCTGTCTGGGCAGCGAAGCGGTGATCGAGCAGCGAAAATGCATCAAATGCGGAAAATGCTTTGAGCAGTGTCGCTTTGCTGCCATAGATTTTGATGCAGCGGCCGGAACTTATCGCGTAAATGAGCTCAACTGCGAAGGTTGTGGACTTTGCGTCGAAATCTGTCCGGCTAAAGCCATCAGCGAAAAGCGTGCCGAAACCGGCAACCTGATGCTTTCCGAATCGGCGCGCGGTCGGCTGGTGCATGCGAAACTGGCTCCTGCCGCAGAAAATTCCGGCAAGCTGGTTTCCATGGTACGCAGTCTGGCTTTTGCCATCGCAGATCAGCAGCAGAAAGAGTGGTTGCTGGTAGATGGGCCGCCCGGTACCGCCTGCCCGGCGATAGCTTCTGTCACCGGTTCCGATCGCGTCATGCTGGTGACCGAACCGACGATTGCGGCAGTGCACGATCTGGAAAGAATTATCAAGCTTGTGCGCCATTTCGGTATCAAGCCTGAAATAGTCATTAACAAAGCTGATATCAACCCGACCTACGCCCGCAAGATCAGAGATCTCGCCGATACTGCCGGCTATCGTATTCTCGGCGAAATTCCATTCGATGAAACTGTCAAGGAAGCCATAAAAGCAGGTGTTCCCATTGTTGATTTCAATGAAGGCCCGGCTTCGCAGGCTGTCAAAAATATCTGGAACAGAATCAAGGAGACACGAAAGTGAAAATAGCTATTCCGACCGTAGAAGGAAAACTCTGCACTCATTTTGGCCACTGCCAGCAGTTCTGCATTATCGATACCGATGATTCCAAAAAGATCGTCGGCAAACAGATGCTGACGCCGCCGCCGCATGAACCCGGTGTTCTGCCGCGCTGGCTGGCTGAACAGAAAGTCACTCACATTCTCGCTGGTGGCATGGGTGTCAGGGCGCAGGAACTTTTCGCCCAGAACAAAATCACCGTCATTACCGGCGTTCAGGGCCAACACACCCCTGAAGATGCAGTAACCGCTTATCTGCAAGGCACCTTGCAGACTGGCGCCAATGCCTGCTCGCACTAAGCTTTGAAAGCTGCGTAGCCTCTCTCGGATTTCACAGCGCAGCTGTTCCTTTTGCCGCCCGGTCAGAACGTTTGTGCCCGGGCGGCTTTATTATTGCGAAGAAACTGAGAACATCCGCAGATTTCACCGATTTTACCGATGGCAAGTTCTTTGCCGTCATTGCGAGGAGCGTAGCAACGAAGCGGTATGCCGAAGGCATAAGCCAGCTCTGAGCTAATCTTCCTGTCTGTGAGATTGCTTCGTTTCGCTCGCAATGACAGATCACACCCATATTCAAGCTTGACAGAGGACTAGCTTACTGTACGCATGAATTTGGCTTCGGCGCTGGCGAGAAGGCGGCCATCGCCGCTCAACTCAGCCTTCAACACATAGAGCGGGTTGCAGGCTTTTTCTACCCAGGCGCGCAGACCCAGCAGGGCGCGGCAAGGCACCGGCAACACAAATTTTACGTTCATCTCACCGGTTACCGCCTCGATGGCCTGGCTGAACAAACAGTGAGTCATGGCCGCGTCGAGCAAAGCGCAGATTACGCCACCGTGTACGATGCCCTGGTATCCCTGCAGCATGTCGTGTGCCTGAAAGCTGGCATGCACGATCTGCTGATCGTCAGCGGCAAAGTGCAGGTGCATTGACAGCGGGTTTTTACTGCCGCAAAGAAGGCAGCCAGCATGTGAGCTGGCTGCCATCACGGGTTTCAGATTATTGCCGTTTTGAGTTTGCATCTGTTGGCAGAAACCTGATCAGGATTTCTGTTCCTTGTCGGTGTCGGCCTTGTCAAGTCGACTGCTGAGTTCTGCGACCTGCTCGCGCAGAGTTTCGACCATGTTGTAGAGTTCGTCTATTTCTGTGCCTGGCGCATTGCCTGCTGGTGCGTTGTTCTGCGCGAAGAAGCGATTGCGCATCCGCATGCCCATTCCACGCACTCCACCAGTGCTGAAGCCCTGTCCGCCGAAACCGCGTCGGCCCATTCCCCGCCCTCTGCTGCCTCGCATCGGCTGTGCCGTTGTTTCCTGCGTCGGGCAATTGCCTGTTCCCCAGCCCGTTCTGGGACCCTGTCCATCAGGTCCGGTTCTGTCAAATCCTGGCATGATAAGCTCCTTTCTCTGGTCTAAACCAGACTTGCCTCAATTTACAAACGAGATGAATTTCTGTTGCTGTGCGGCAACAGTTTTACCCATTACTTCTGCTACGGTCCCACCAAACATTTTGCCGAGAAGTCCGGCATTCATCGTCGAGAGATACACTTTGCCGTCGTTTTTCTGGTATACGCTGATTGTGCATGGCATGAATACAGAGATTTTTTTGTTGGCATCATCATCGAGAATTTTGTGAGCATGTCCGGCCTGGCAGAGATTGATCAGGTGGATAGGCGGCAGATCATAGCCGCCATGTTTCTTGACTGAAGCCGACAGGTCAGAAACTCCTGAAACTGTCCATCCTTCGCTTACAGCCGCCGCCTTTACACGCTCTACAGTTTCTTCGATCGTGTAGGGACTCTGGTATTCCTTTATCATCATTCCCGGCATCAGCAGGAAGACTGCCGACAACGCCAATACTGCTCCAAATATTGCGCCGATTGCTGCTGTGATTGTTGGTTTCATTTTTCACCTCCAGTAAGTAATATAAAATATTACTCGCGCAAAAGCAAGAAGTATTTTTGGCTTATGCCAATTTGAGTTGACCTGGCGATAAATTTGTAATATGATGTGAACTGCAGTTAATGGCTGGTTAGAGAGAACAAGACTGAGGTTTGATTGCTGATGAAGAAAACTACCGCGAACACTTTCAGAACAGTCGGTGTCCTTCAGATTGTTCTGCTCGTTTTGTGGGTAATATCTTATCCTTTGCACCTGGCCTTTGATTGCTCCGATACTCAACATTCAGCCGCTTCTCATTGTAGCAGTAGTGAAGCTTCATGTTGCGGAAAGTCATCTTTTTCGCAGCCATGCCATTATGATTTCTCTCTAGGCGAGGTCAGCCCAGACTCGCCATGTAATATCTGCGATTTTGCATGGCAACTGGCTTCAAGCAGCCTTTCTTCGGTGTTTTCAATTCACGTCGTCGATGCATCTGTTTTGCAGCAGCCGGTCTGCGTCCAGTGTCCGACGACACCCGGTTTTCTGCTTTATTATTCGCGCGGGCCGCCGCCTGAAATGATTGGATAAATTGTTTTTTACGCTGCATTTTAGCGTGCAATAAATCATTTCAGAGGAATTCACATGAAAACTGAACGTTTTTTTCTTTGCCTTTTGCTTGTATTTTATGTCGTAAACTTACCCGTCCTGGCTGCAGCAGATAATGTCTCAGAGCTTGAAGCCAGGCTCGCAGCCCTTGAAAACAGATTTATCGAGATGCAGTCGGATTATAAGCAACAGATTGCATCTCTTACTGCTCAGATCGATCTTCTCGAGGGAAAAGCGCCCGTCGCTGTCGCCAGCCCGGCAGATCAGCAGACCACTGTCGCGGCGTCACCAGTCGATGAATCCGACAGTGAACTGCTGACATTGCGCCAGGCTGCCGCTGCCGAAAGTCGATCGGCCGAAGCGGTTTTGCCGGCGAAAACCAGCGATGAAGAGCGCAGATTCATTGCCGGCGATCTCAGCCGTCAGGCTGAAAACCCGGAAATCAGTATAGTCGGCGACTTCGTCTATCGACTGCAGAGCATCGATAACCAGAGCCAGAACTCAGATGCCACCATGCGCAATCTCGGAGTGCATTACGAAACCTATCTTGACCCATACACCAAGTTCAAGGGTGCGGTGCCGGTTAAAGAAGACATTTCTAATATTGGCGAAGCTTATATAACCCGTTTCGGCATGACTCCGAACCTCAATTTCACCATAGGTAAATTCAGACAGCAGTTCGGCATAGTTCAGCGCTGGCATATGGCCGGCCTTGACCAGAACGAGTTCCCGCTGGCGATGCGGCGCGTGCTCGGCGATGGCGGCCTCTGTCAGAACGGTATTTCCCTCGACTGGCAGCTGGGTGCGTCAGGCAGAACAACACATGAGCTGACCATGCAGCTGACCGAATCGACCAACCAGCGGCTGTTTGCCGGAAATACCAGAGGCATGCCCTCAATGCTGTTGCACTTCAAAGCCTTCCGAGACGTTAATGTCGATACTTACCGCGAACTCGGTCTTACCGCCCTTGCCGGCGTTAACGATCAGTGGTCGGTCAACCGTGCCGGCGTCGTCGCGCAGATCGATGAAACCCGCCCCGTTTACGGTTTTGGACTCGATTTTACCCACCTCTGGGAACCGACCGACAACATGCGCTATCGAAATTTCATGTGGCGAACCGAGTTTTACGGTGTCAGAAAAGAAATTCTGCGGCCGGATAACGGAGATCGTGGCAGCGTTACCGCCTGGGGTGGCTACACCAATCTTCACTGGAAGCTTGATCGTCAGCTCGAGTCTGGTTTGCGTATCGATTACTTTGAGCCCGACAGCCAGAAATACGCTGCTGTGCCCGGTCTTGTCCTGGCGCCTCTGGCAGTCGTTGCCGACAGCCCGAATGAATGGCAGTTCTGCCCTTATCTGACCTGGAACCAGAGCCCATGGGTCAAATACCGGCTCGAATTCAACTATAAGTCTGGCAATAATATGGGCCCGGATGAGCGCCGTCTGATGCTGCAGTGTATCTGGTCGGCCGGCCCTCATAAACACGATCGCTACTGATCTTCAGGAGAAAACCATGAAAAATTATACGATATCACTATTCGCGCTGTTTGTATTTGTGCTGGTTTCTGCAACTGTCTTTGCGCAGCCGCTCAAAGTAGTCACGACTCTGACCGATTATGCCTGGCTGACCAGCAGAATTGGCGGTGAACTGGTCGAGGTCAGGGCGATAGTCGAAGGCGATCAGGACGCCCACTTTATCAGGCCCAGGCCTTCTTTTGTCGAAATTCTGCGCAATGCTGACATGCTCATTGCGACTGGACTGGATCTCGAAATGTGGCTGCCTTCAGCTGTAGACAAATCGGGTAATCACAAGATCAGAAGCGGTGAAATCGGCTATGTAGCCGCGGCCACCGGAATGAATCTCAAGGACAAACCGGTTGCCTATTCACACATCGAAGGCGGGCTGCATCTTTACGGTAATCCGCATGTCACCGTAAGCTCGATGAACGTCATTCAGGCTATTGACAACATAAGAATCGGTCTGAGCCGCAACCTGCCTGCGCACGCGCAGAATTTCAAATTGAATGCCGATTCGCTGGTAGCAGAAGTCTGCCGCAACCTTTACGGAGAAGAACTGATAAAGATTCTTGGCCAGGAAACCCTTTTAGATCTTCACAAAACCGGCAAGCTCTTGAATTTTCTTGCCGAAAAAAATTTCAAGGGCAAACCTCTTGCCGACTTTGCCGGCGGCTGGCTGCGCAAACTCTGGCCGCTGCGCGGAATCCGCATCGTTTCTTATCACAAGAACTGGCTCTATCTGTTTGATGAATTTGAGCTGGCAGAAGGTGGATTCATCGAGCCCAAGCCGGGCATTCCGCCTTCACCAAGACACCTTGCCAGCCTCAAGGAAACGATGAAAAAGCAGAATATCAAAATCGTCATTTCGGCCGATTATTTCGACGAGAAAACGGTCAGGCAGGTGGCCGAAAGCGCAGGAGCAGTCGCCGTGATGTTGCCGTATTACGTTAACGGCCGTCCCGGCATCGACTCGTGGATCAAACTCATGGATTTCTGGGTAGAGCAGATTGCAGCCGCTGCGCAAAAAGCAGGTCTGACCAGAGGAGCGTCTGATGGCCAATGAAGAATTCATAATCAGCTGTCGCAACCTTGTGGTCGGTTATGGCGAAGAAGCGGTGCTCAGCGATGTGAATTTGCAGATCAAACCCGGATCATTTCTGCCATTTGTCGGGCCCAACGGCGTCGGCAAAACGACTTTGCTACGCACCATCCTCGGTTTTCTTCAGCCACTGGCCGGCGAACTGCTGCATCCTTTCGGCCTTCGGCCGCCTGGCTACGTGCCGCAGGTTTCGACACTCGACCGGCTTTACCCGGTAACAGCGCGGGAAGTCGTCTGCATGGGCCTTTACCCGCGTCTCGGCCTGTGGAAAAAGCCCGACCTGACCATGAATGCCGAAGTAGACGGCTATCTCGAGCGCTTCAATCTTTCGCGCCATGCGCATCGGCCGCTGGAAGAGCTTTCGGGTGGAATGCGCCAGAAGATAATGATTGCGCGGGCGCTGGTGAGCGGTGCCGATGTGCTGATCATGGATGAGCCGGCCGCCGGCCTCGATGAGCAGTCTGAATTCGATCTGGTGCGGTTATTGCATCAGCTGGCAAAACAGGATGGCAAGACGGTTCTTTTCGCACAGCACAGCATCGAGCCGGTAATCGGCCTGGCTGAAGACGTTTGCCATTTTTCGCCGGGTCGAATTCATCTTACGCCACTCCTGGAATTCCTTGACCAGCGCAATCTCTTTTTAAAGCAGGAGTCACAAAATGTTTGTCATTGATAACGTCTCGGCTGTAATCAGTGTCTACGGCGGGGCTTTGCCGATCGCATTTCTGATGGCCATTACCTTTGCAATCTTCGGGATTTTCGTAGTTCTCAAGCGTATGGTTTTTATCGGCGTCACTCTTTCAGAAGTAGCGGCTTGTGGTGTTGCATTTGCGCTCATTCACGAGCTGCCTCCGTTTATGGGGGCAGCCCTGTTCTGCCTGGTGGTAGTGGCTATTCTCGCTTATCCTTACGAACTGTCAAAACTTCCGCGTGACACAGTTCTTGGCACTATCTTCATCTTCGCTTCGGGTATGGCGATTCTGCTGGTTGCCGGCAGTGGTTTCGGTCTCGAAAAGGTAAAGGCGATCCTTTATGGCAACCTGCTTTTCGCTTCGACAGGCGATGTGGCGACGATCTGTGCGGTGATGATTCCGGCGCTGCTGGCGTTGCTGATCTTTTTCAGGCCGATATTATATTCGTTTCTCGACCGTGAATCAGCGCTCTCTCTGGGAATAAATGTCTGGCGTTACGAACTGCTGTTCTTCATTTTTCTGGGCCTGACCGTAGCGGCAGCTTCGCGCATTGCCGGGGTGATGCTGGTATTCTGTTATCTCGTCGTGCCGTCGGCCACCGCGCTGCTGCTGTCGCGCAACATGGTGCCGGGAATCCTGCTGGCCTGCTTTTTTGCGCTGTTCACCACCATGCTTGGTGTCATGACCTCATATCAGGCTGATTTACCACCAAATCAGCTGATTGCTGTAATTTCATGCTGCTTCTTTGTGTTCGCGATGATTCATAATCACATCAGAAACCGCTGGTCACAGGCGCGGGCGGCGATAGTGTCGGTAACCCTTTCGCTGCTTCTGGTCTGGGGTCTTTCAACTCTGACGGTAACTGGCGAAACCGCGTCGCCCGCGTTGCCACTAGCCTCTCAGCCAGCTTTATCTGAAATCTCAGAACCAGCGGCCAGTTCTTCAGCGCAGGTTCTGCTGACTGAAGAAAACTGCGAGCTGCCGCATGACTGGCCAACCATCGTCGCCGACGTCGAAAAAATTGCCACACAGAGCCCGGCTGAAGCCGCTGAAAAAGCGCGCGAAGCTTTGAAGTTGAACCCACCTCTGTTCTTCGCCGAGCATTTGAACGAAATAATTGCACAGCACGCTGAATAGCCAGTCTAACTGAATTCTTACCTGCAATTGAACAGATGTATTGGCAGTCAGCAGCCTTGATAGTAGAATTGATCGCGAAAATACTGTAAGGATGTAAGCCTGATGAATGTAGTCTCTGCTGGAAAAGTGCTGGCCGTGTGTATTTCTGAGAAGACCGGCACCGCCAAGCGATCGGTCGCGCAGTGCCGGTTTATTGACGGTCGTGGCATCGAGGGCGACGGGCACATCGACACGATTCGCCCGGTCAGTCTGCTGATGAGCGAAGATATCGAAGCCTTCAACGCAGCGCACGAAATCAAGGCTGCTCCCGGCGACTTCGCCGAAAACGTCGTCACCGCCGGCATCGATCTGCGCAAAGCCGCAGTCGGCGACCAGATCAAAATCGGCGATGCCCTGCTCGAAGTCTGCCAGATCGGCAAAGAAGTGCTGCCGCAGCACTACTCATTTCACGGTAATCGCCTGCTGCCAACCCTCGGCGTCTTCTGCCGCGTCCTTATCGACGGCTCGACTCGACCCGATGACCAGATCGAACTGCATAAATAACAAGCCCTTATTTGTTCAGGCCATTTTTTGAAAATTTACTTGGTATTCTCTGGCATAATGATATAATCCCTGTATTAGAAAATAATACCATTGTTTTTGTGCTCGATGTTGGTGCCGGTTTTGTCGCTGGCTCTGGCCATGGCATGAGAAAGGGACAGAAAATGACAAGAATAGTAGTGATAGGTGGTTCGGCAGCCGGTCCCAAGGCCGCTGCGCGTGCGCGTCGTCTCGACGAAAAGGCTGAAATCACGATTATCCAGAAGTCTCCAGATCTCTCGATGGCTTCATGTGGGTATCCCTATTATGTTGGTGGTTTTTTTGATGACCGCAATCAGCTGCTGTGCAGCCCGACCGGAGTTGTGCGTGATTCAAAATTCTTTCTTGCCGCCAAGGGAATCACCGCGCGCACCTCGACCGAAGCCATTTCGATCGATCGCGCAAACAAGCTGGTTAAGGTAAAAGATCTCACCAGTCAGCACATCGAAGATCTTCCTTATGACAAACTGATTCTTGCGAATGGCGCGCGGCCACGTATGCCACAGGTTCCCGGTCTCGGTCTCGATGGTATAACCACTCTGCAGAGCATGCAGGACGCTGACTATCTGCGAAAAATCGCTGACGAGAAAAAGATCAAAAAGGCTGTGGTAATCGGTGGCGGTCTTATCGGTATCGAGACCTGCGAGGCTTTGCATCTTGCCGGCATCGAAATTACCATTGTCGAAATGTTGCCGCAGCTGCTTTCTTTTCTTGACCCGGAAATGGCCAAGCTGGTCGAAAACCATGTTCGCAGCAAGAATGCCAACGTCATCGGCAACAACGGACTTGCTGAATTTCTCGGTAAAGACGGCAAACTGGTTGGCGTAAAATTGCAGAACGGCGCAGAGATCGACTGTCAGTTGGCTGTTGTCGCCATCGGCGTTATTCCCAACAGCGATCTGGCTGCTTCTGCCGGCCTTGAGACCGGAAAAACCGGGGGCGTCATCGTAAACAACTATATGCAGACTTCTGATCCCGATATTTACGCGATTGGTGACTGCATTGAAACTGTCAACCGCATTACCGGTCAGAAAGTGCATGCGCCTTATGGCGATCTTGCCAACCTGCAGGGTCGCATTGCCGGTGAAAATGCTATTGTCGGCAATGTAAAAGAATACCCCGGCACCATTCAAACCGGTATCTGCAAGGTGTTTGACTATTCAGCCGGTTCGACCGGCCTTTCTGAACGCAATGCCCGCCGCGCCGGTATAGAAGATTTCGAGACAGTTATCAACGCAAGCCCGGACAAACCCGGGTTCATGAAAGGTCTGCTGCTGGTCAGCAAGCTTGTTGTAGATCGCAAAACCCGCAAGATTCTCGGAGCTCAGTGCGTTGGCCCTGGCGATGTTTCAAAGCAGATCGCCGAATGGGCAGTTGCAATTATGGGTGGTTTAACTGTCGAAGATTATTGCAATGCTGATCTTCCCTATGCGCCGCCGTTCTCACTGGCTATCGATCACTCGATTGCCACGGCACACCTCATGCAGAACAAACTAGACGGACTGATGGCCGGCATTTCTGCTGAAGAGCTGAAGCATCTTATCGATACCGGCAGTATTCCTACAATCCTTGATGTACGGGCCTCAGACGAATACGAAGTAATGCGTCTGGGTATAGGCGAAAAGCTGATTCCGCTCGGTGCTTTGCGCAAGCGTCTCAACGAGATGCCTGCCGATAAAAATGCGCCAATTATCTGCTACTGCAAGATTTCGCTCAGAGGCTACGAAGCGGCGCGTGTTCTGGTTGGCAACGGTTACACCAACGTCAGGGTTCTTGAAGGCGGTATCATGGCCTGGCCTTATCCGCGAGAAAAATAAGTGATTTAAGGCTGCAGCGGGCATTGGCTCTCAGTGTCTGCTGCAGCTTTGTTTTAGCTTGACGGCAGGGTGATCTGCTGGTAACTCTTATAGAGAAGGCTGCTGAAATAATGCTGAAACGACCTCTCAAAATCAGTTTTCTCGTCGATGACAACCCGGGACCCGGTTGTCAGGCCGAACATGGGCTTTCGCTCTTTATCGAGGCTGACATAAAAATCCTCTTCGATGCCGGGCAGAGTCGTCTGTTTCTGGAAAACGCCGGCCATCTCGGTATCGATGCTGCTGCTGCCGATTTTCTGGTGCTCAGCCATGGTCATTATGACCACGGGAACGGCCTTGCATACTTGAAAGGTAAGCGTCTGCTCTGCCACCCCGACTGCTTAACCAGACGCTATCGTGCTGAAAAATCGGCATACATAGGTCTTAAATACGATCAACCGTTCGCTGAAAAGAACTTTGATCTTATCTTCAGTGAAAAGCCATTTAAAATTTCTGATTCGGTGACGTTTCTCGGACAAATTCCGCGCAAGAACGATTTCGAAGCGAAACAGACCACTTTTGTCAAAGAAGATGGAACGCCAGATTTTGTCATCGATGACTCGGCTCTGGTAATAGATACCGCTGCTGGTCTGGTGATTATCGCCGGTTGCAGCCATGCCGGCATTTGTAATATTGTCGAATACGCCAGGAAAATTACTGGAAAACCCAGAATTAGAGCGGTTGTCGGCGGTTTTCATCTGAAAGAGGGAAGCACGGTAATTCAACCAACGATAGATTATCTGAAATCAGCTGATATTGGACTGCTTATGCCATGTCACTGTGTTGACAACAGCGTGATAATGTTGTTCAACAGCATTTTTCACTGCGAAGCTGTATTCTCGGGCAAAATCAAAGAATTCTGACGCCGCAGCGTTTGTTGTCAGCGCGAATAAAGGAATAGCCAATGAAAATGACACTCGACTGTATCCCCTGTTTCATCAGACAGGCGCTTGACGCTGCCAGAATGGTTTCTGATGATCCCTCAGTTCATGCAAAAATTCTCAACGAAGTGCTGCAATGGGCCTGCAGCGTAGACCTGCAGCAGCCGGCACCGGTGATCGGTCAACGCATTCATCGCCGTCTGCGCCAGATCGTCGGGGTTGATGATCCTTATCGACCTGCCAAAGACCATCAGAACCGCATGGCGTTGGCCATGTTGCCCGATCTGAGAAGACGTATCGAATCTGCTTCCGATCCTTTTGATATGGCCATGCGCACGGCTATTGCCGGCAACGTCATCGATCTTGGTGTGCCCGGCTCGGTAACTGGAGAGAGTATTCGCATCAGCATCGAAAAATGTCTTTCAGAGCCGCTGATCGGCGATCCCGCCCAATTCTGGTCAGCTGTCGAAAAAGCAAAAAAGATACTTTACATTACTGATAATGCCGGAGAAATAGTTTTTGACCGCCTGCTGATCGAAAAACTCGGCCCCTCACGGGTAACTGTGGCGGTGCGCGGCGCGCCGGCGATCAACGATGCGACCATGGCAGATGCCGTCGCTGCCGGTCTCGATCAGATCGTCGAAATAATAGATAACGGCTCAGACGCCCCGGGCACGCTTCTTTATGAATGCAGTTCAGAATTTCGCCAGCGTTTCAACGAGGCTGATCTGATCGTTGCAAAAGGCCAGGGCAACTTCGAAACCCTCAGCGACGAACCCGGCAACATCTATTTTCTGTTCAAAGTAAAATGCCGTGTTGTCTCAGAACATGCACAAATAGAACTGGGTTCGCACGTCGTAGTCAGCCGCGACCTCTACGCCACCGCTCCCTGATCAGGCTGGTTTTATGTCGAATTCTTCGACCCAGCCGTGGCCGCTTTCGTCGATCCAGCGCAAGTTTTCGTTGCATACCAGTTTGACTTTGGCGGGAACCATCAACTCCGGGTATTTTTCGGCGACATGCCGGTTCGTCGGTTCGCCACGTTTGCCGGGCACGCACAGCCAGTCGGTATAAACTTTTCTGGTCTGTGTCCGGTCGAGAATATTGGCGAGCCAGGTGCCGTAAGTGTGCGTGCCATACCAGTTGCGCGACCAGACATACTCAACTTTGATGCCATATTTGAGCAGAATGTCGGCGACAAAAGACTCGTTTTCGCAAATGCAGTAAATCAGCGTAAGCGTCTTATCTGAACCCCATACGCGCAGTTTGTATTCAAAACACTTACCGCTGAAATCGCGATTATCACAAATGCGGTTAGGCTTGTCGATCTGTGGCAGTTCTCTGAATGAGATAACTTCGAGGCTGCCGTGCATGCCGCAGTCTTCCGGTTCAAGATCGCTGCCGGCTGAAAATTCCTGATAAAAGTTTACATCTGTGTGAATGTACAAGTCTGGTTCTTGCTGCAAACTGGCTTTTTCAGACGATTCTTGCGGCTGCACGCCTTCGACTCTCTCGCTCCAGAGTTTGCGGCCTGACCCGAAGTAATCGAGATTGCTCAGATCGGTGCCCGAAGACGGGTAATAACAGATGCAGCTGTATTTTTTCAGTTCACTGGCCAGATAATCTCTGCCGTTCATACGCTTTTTCCTTTCGGCATGACTGATAATAATAGCAGATGAGGTTGTGGAGTAGTAGAATAATCTGCAAAGATTGCAGGCGGATTAAACATTATACTTCTTGTGTTTGTGGCATATGCCATATATTATTGCATTCGCAGCAAATGATGCAAGCCTGTTTTGAAATAAATCAAACGGAGGCTGATATGAAAGTACTGATTATCTTCAACCATGCGCCCTATGATGGAACCGACGTGACCTGGAACGGTCTGCGCCTCGCCGGCCAGCTACAGGCTACCGCTAACGAAGTCAGGATTTTTCTGATGAATGACTCGGTCGACATGGCCCGCGACACCTGCAAGCCGCCTGCCGGCTACGATCAGGATCTTTCCCAGATGCTCAAGGATCTGATCGCTAAAGGCGTTGCCGTTAAAGTTTGTGGCACCTGCATGGCGCGCTGCGGCATTCACAAAAACGTGCCCTATTTCGCCGGCGCCGAAAAATCGACGATGGCAGCCCTTGCCGAATGGGTCGTCGACAGCCAGCAGGTATTAACGTTCTGAAACATAGTTAGAGGGCATAATTTGTACATCGAGTTTTTTTGCAAGCTGATTGCCAGCCTGCTGATCACGATTCTGGTTATCCGCAGAGCAGCTTTTGCCAGCTCTGATTCTGAGGATCAACGGTCGCCATCAGCGCGACTGAAGGTGCCGATTATTCTTGCTCTGGTTTTCTTTTTTTGCATGCTGCTGGCATCGCAGAACGGACTGCTGGTGGCGGCAATGTCGTTTGATCCATCGTTACCGGCCTGGGTAATCGTATTTGTCGGCAAGCTGCTGCTGCTGAGTTTTATGGCCGGGCGACTTTATCGCCATCCTGTGCCCGGCCTGGCAATGATCAGGCATTTGCTGCTTATAACTCTTTTTCTGCTGACAACTCTTGTCGAAACGGTGTTGATACTGCCGGCCGCCTGGTTTGTCGGCGAACCGCGGCACGACAGCAACGGCGTGATTTTGCAGACGTTGCAGACAACCTGTATTCCCTCATCTCTGGCGACTATTTGCGCTCTTTATGGTGAGCCTGTCAGCGAACATGAAGCGACCCGCCGTGTTAAAACACTGCTGATTGGCTCGCTGGTTGGGCATTCTGTCGCAGGCTGCCGCAATCTTGGATTTCCTCAGGCCGCTTACAGCAGCAGGAATTTTAGCGAAATCCTCGATGAAAACATGCCTTTCATAATAACCACTTCAGTCGGTATCGCCCGTGTCGAGCACGCAATCGGGGTGATCGGCAGCCGTGACAACAGGCTTTTTCTCGCTGACCCTTTGCAGGGACTGGTTGAGATAAGCATCGAAGATTTTTTGAGACGCTGGCGTGGTCAGATAATAAGGCTGGGCCCTCGCGCCAATGCAGCAAAACAGCCACTGCTCAGCGATTTCTCGCCGAATGTCATTTTGTCGCGTTAAAGCAATTGCTATAAACGGCTAAGACCAATCAGTTCACGGCATTGGGTATTTGCCGGGCTCTACTATGTAGCGTTCAAAGGTGCCGCGCACCTGACCTGGCATGACCGGGCCGAGATCACCATTGTCGCCATCTTCGTAATTTTCGCCGACTCTGGTGTAATTGCCTTCGTCAAGAAGTTTGAACTCGGCAAAGCCAGTTACTCTTACTGAAGTTTTGAATGGGTAGCTGGCGATGTAAGCCTCTCCTTCCGGGCTGTCAGTAGCCTTAAGATCGTAAATGGTGGTCGCGGTAGCGGTGGGAAAGTTGTTGTCGTTGACTTCCTCAGGAACCTCGGTGATCGGAACTATGACCTTTTTCGGCGATTCTTCCTTGTCCAGCAGGCGATAGGCCACCGCTGTAGCAGTCGGTTCCTTTGCATTGCCGTTTTCCGGCAGAATCATCTGGCCATACTCAACTGGCGCGCTGTATCCATATTTGAAGTTATCGAGATACTGGGATTCATTGTCAGATACGTTGTCTGGGTCGATGCGACCATAGCTGATCTTGAGCTCGCCAGATGCGTTGTCAACTGCATATTCGCTGCCCATATAAGTGCCTGTTACAGTTGCATTATTTCCTGATCCACCAACTATTGATAAGCGGAAATTTAGAAAACCAATAATTGTTACCATGCTACTCTGACCTTTTGGGAAGCTTGGTACCACTGGTATTCTATACAAAAGCGTACTGACTTGTTTCAACTCTACACTTGTACAAAATGGGGAAATGACTTAGAATGATGGTAGAAACTTTTCATCAGGTTGAAATTATGCCAGCACCTACAAGTCTTTTATTGTCTGACTCTGATGTTCGCGCTATCAGGCAGCTAGAGCAGGAGAGTCTTTCCCAAAGGAATTTCAAACTTTATTGTCGATGCCGAGCTTTGATTGCGTTTGGTTACAGCAATGTTCCCAAAAGAGATGTTATTTTATCATTGGATATTACATCTCAAGCTCTTAACAAATGGATCCGTCTTTTTAAGAAGAGCGGCATAAACGGATTGAAACTCGGAGTCTGCGGTGGTTCGGAGGCAAGATTAACAAAGCAACAGTTGGAATCTCTTTCTCAAATCGTTCTTGCCGGCCCTGAAGCTTATGGTTATGACACGGCAATATGGACTTCTCCACTCGTTCGTGAAGTCGTGATAAAAGAGTTCAGCGTCAAGTATGATGTTTCACACATCCGCAGAATTCTTAATAAACTCGGCTTCTCCGTTCAATACCCGCGAGTTCATTTATCAAAAGCCGACCATAAGCTTCAGAAAGAATGGCTGGGAGTAGAATACCCAGACATTAAAAAAAAGCCAAATTGGAAAACGGAGTAGTCATGTTTGAAGATGAAGTCTTTTTTCAGCAATCTGGTTCCACACATAGAACCTATGCCCAGATAGGAAAGGGAACCATTGTGAAAAGTGAACCGGTTAAACGTTGCATTAAAGCTTTTGGAGCCGTTTCTGATGAGGCAAATCCGAGTTTTTTCTTTAAATTTGCTCCCGTCTTCAATCAGACCAGTTTTCAGAAATTTCTCAGTCAGATCATTAACAGGTTCAAGGAACAGAAGGTTTTCATGATTCTGGACAATGTCAGATACCATCATGCCAAGAGAATAACGGAGTGGTTGGCAGAAAAATCTTCGGTTCTTGAGTTGCACTTCCTCCCGCCATATTCACCCAACCTCAATCCAATTGAAAAAGTCTGGAAAAAAGTTAAAAAGGAATCCGTTCATAACAAGCACTTCCGAACAGAATCAAGTTTGAAAGAGGCTGTTTTTAAGAGATTCAACAGGATTCAAGGAAATCCAGCATCCATCAGAGAGCTTATAAAACCCAATTTGTTAGAAACGGAACAATGAGCTTTTGTATATCTACGCCTGCGCCGCCGGCCTGGTTGACGATGCTCTTGCGAGAATAACGAACTCGTCAGCTCTGATCTTTGAATCAGGCTGCTGGCGTGGCATCGAAGAAGTATGCCGGCAGGCCGACAGCGAAAGCCTGTTAATCACGTCGCCTGTCCGCATTCTGCTGGCACGCATATTCGCCGGGCAAAACCGTTTTAATGAAAGCTTCGATCAGCTGAAAATGCTCGAAAACGATCAGCAGTTGCCAGCTTCAGAGCTCATTACCAGCAGTTTCACGCACGGCGTTGTCTGTCGCATGGCCGGGCAGCCGCAGGAAGCTCTGAAACACCTCAGACAGGCTCTGGCGCTTTCCGGCAGGCAGCCTGACACATACCAGACTGCCGCCATTCAAACCGCGATCGGCAATGTACACTATCTTGAAGACAAGCTTGAACAGGCGAGAAGCTGCTACCTCATCGCCTATGATATATACCGCAACGATTCTGCTACGGGCAAACTGAAGTCTACCCAGACCAATCTCGGGCTGATCGAGTTCAAAGCCGGTAATCTCGCTAAGGCCGGGCATTACCTGAGATGCGCCCTTTCTGAAAGCAGCGAACCAGCCGGCCAGGGCGATCTCATTCGCCTGATCACTCTCGCCAAGATCATGCTGGCGCAAGGCAATGTTCTCGAGGCGATCGCAATACTTCTTAAGCTCGCTGCCAACCGGCATCTTGTTGCTGATTCAGAGCTTTGCGAAATTTACGCCACACTGGCCGTGAGCTATGAGCTGTGCGGGCTCACGGCGATTTCCGACCGATATATGCTGAGTGCCGAAAGCTTGTTGAACGGCCAATTAAAGCCCGCAACCCTGTTCTATGCCGGATTCATTCAAGCCCAGATTCTGCTTTTACATGGGCAGTACGCCTCAGCCCGCGACAGCCTGACAGCACTGGTCGATTTTGCCGGCAAAAAAGGCCTGTCAGCCTATGAAACCGCGTTTGCAGCCTTCTATCAGGCCATAGCGCAGCATAACGCGGCAGATGACGCCTGGCAGAAAACCATGGCAACAGCACTCGCAACACTTGCAACCAGGCCGGAGCACCCGATGTGCGTAGTTGCCACAACTTACGACCTTGTTCACAATAACAAGATTCATTTTGACTGCCATCTCGATGAACTGGCCGGTCAGCTCATCGACTCCGGGTATTATGACCCTTTGTGGCTCACTATTATACGACCTCTCCAGAACAGCAAATCTGCAGCAGCAAAAAAAATTCTCAACCACTTCATCAGTAAAAGCCGCCCTGAATTCATCAACAACCTGAAAATCCGCTTCAACAGCGCCCGCAAAATTTTCAACAAAAAACATTGTCCCGGCGAGCAACAGACTTTTCTGTTGATTGACAACGGTAATCACCGCATCATCGAAGCCGATGAATATCTTAAATGGCAGCATTCGAGCCAACCGGGCCGGCTCAAATTCGACTCTCTTACCGGCCAGATCCGTTTCGGAAAAAAAGCGACACGACTGAAACCAGGCTCTCTTCTGGCAGGACTGCTAACTTTGCTTGCTGCGAATTATCCTGAACCGGTTGCGAGCAACCGCCTGTATAACCTGCTCTGGGGCGACAGCAACAAACTCGACACCAATTCATGGTCTACTGTCAAGACCTCGTTGAATCGACTGAATCAGGCCATTCGCAAGGTAACATCAACAGCCCACACCCTTTCCTCCGGCAAAAACGCCGACATCCGCCTGAAAACGACCTCCCCCATCGAAGTAATACTCTGACTATAGCGCAAAGAGCACTTCAACCAGGCCAAATCCCAGCTCAAACTGGAAGCAGGTGAACTGTGAAGTCGTCGAGACTGGTGGCGGTAGCCGCTGCCACTGTCAGTTGCTGCAAAGTTGCAAGGTTATTAACGACATCGATGCGGGCAAGAAGTTCAGCCGGCACTTCCCCGAAACGGGCAGCAAGAACCGTTTTTATAGCTTCAGCAGCTGCTTCTCCCCTGCCTTCTATTTTACCTTCTGCCTTGCCTTTTGCCAGGCCTTCTACCAGACCTTCTGTTTTGCCGAGAGAGTGGCCGCGAGCAACGCCTTTATCGTAGGCGGCACCGCGGATTAGAGCAATATCGAGTTCGCAGCGCTCGCGTTCTTCCATGCGGCGGCGCATTTTTTCGTTGGCATTGAGTTGTCGGTGCTGGGCGATTGCCATGGCGTAAACCTCCTCGTCGAGATATGGCGGTATCTCTACTCCCATTTTACCGTAAATGTGAGAAAATTTCATCAGATCGAGCCACTTTTCAAATGGCGTGCGCAGAGAACGCGGCTTATCGCGGTTGAACTTGGTCAGGTCTATATAATGCAGCGACATGCTGTTATCAAGAACCAGCTTGCCATTACGATTGCGCAGTTCGAATATTTCATGAACCTGATCTGAGTTTTCGAACAGGTCGAAGTTCATTATCGAAATACTCGTCGCCGAGTTCAAAGCAGTATAATTGTCGCCGGCGAAGATCTGGCTCGAATAGAGTTTAGCAACGTAATATGCGGTTCTGGCAACATAAGCCTCATGCTCGCATGCCTGAGCCTCGATGTTATACCAGCGCCCCCGGCAGTCGCGGGCCTTGACATCAACTACCGTCAATTTGTCTCTTCTGAAGCGCCGCATGTTGAATGGGTTGAGATAATGCAACTCTTCAATGCGCCGGTCGTCTTCGAATCGCAGAATCGCGTTCAGCAGACTGATAGTAAGCTTTTCGTTGCCCTCGCGCCCGAATATCCACTGAAAGGCGAAATCATTGAGTATCGAGTAAATCTTGGGCTCACAAGCCTGACCAGTATAAATTCCCGTCATTATTCTTCCTCCAAAATTCGGCATTCTGGAGCGGGGCGGCCGAAAAACGGTTTGGGGAAAATATTTCTGAATTGATCGCCAGCAAAACCGATGCTATACTGTAGTTATGAACAAAAATGCTATCAGGATCGTGCGCAAATCAGACGAGAGGCCGTCAGACGATTATGTTGGCGGCACTCCGGCGAGTCGCATTGCCATGGTCTGGCCAATAACCGAAGAGCTTGCCTCATTAAGCCCGAAACACAATGTTGAACAACGACTACAAAGAGATGTTGCAGTGCTTAAACGCCGAGGGCGTTGAGTATCTGCTCGTCGGAGCATATGCATTGGCAGCGCATGGGTTTCCACGCGCCACCATGGATATCGATATCTGGATCAAGCCATCGCCGACAAATGCCAAAGCCGTCTGGAAAGCTCTTGAACGATTTGGGGCGCCACTGCAACAGGTTTCAATCGAAGATTTTCAAAGTGAAGATATCATATTTCAGATCGGTGTAGCTCCGCGTAGAATCGACATCATAACTGGCGTTTCCGCTCTGAACTTCGACGAAACCTTAAAGAAGGCTGAAGAAGTCATTATCGAGGGCGTCAAGATATTTATACCTTCCGTTGCCGACCTGATAACGAATAAACGAGCTACCGGCCGTACCAAAGACCTCGCCGACGTCGAGACGCTGGAGACTCTTACAAAACAGCCATGACTGAAGCTGTGAGACCAAAAAAAGAGAGCCTCACGCTGAGACGCTGATAAGTCATGACAACTGCAAAGGAAGTTTCGGTTTGTTCTTCCTCTGCGAACTCTTCGCCTCAACGGCTCTGCATGAGATGGTCAACGCCTTGCCTGCTTTTAACTCTACAATGACACAGTCATAACAGATAAAGTCGGCTCGAAAAAAAGCTTTAAGCCGTCTGTCACGAAAAAACACCGGAATCTCTGCTTCTCTGACATAAGCGATTTCCCTCTCTGGAAACTCTATCTCCAGTGCTTCCTGATAGACAGGCTCCAGAAACCCACAGCCTAAACTCGAATGTTCAGCCATTGCAGCGCCGATGATCGCATAAGTAAAGCTTTCGCCGCTCCTTCCAGAATCTGCGATAATCCGTGTAATCTGCGGTTTGCATTCTTCTGTCATATCAACCTCCAAAACTCGGCATTACTGGAGCGGGCAACCAGGCCAAGATAATTGCAGGCCACTTATCAATAGAAACAGTCTGACTGCAGAGCAAAGATATGTTACAATAGTCCCGTGGCCAGGAGGGGTTTTTGTGACCAGGAAGATCTTATATGGTAAGAGCAATTTTGAGGCACTGATCCAGGACAATGGGTATTATGTCGATAAGACCCGCTTTATCGAAAAGCTCGAAAGCCTTGGAGCTGACTATCTGCTGTTTTTGCGCCCGCGCCGCTTTGGCAAGTCACTGTTTCTGTCAACCCTCGAGCATTACTACGATCTTAACCGGGCCGACCAGTTTGAAGAACTGTTTGGCAAGCTGTATATAGGCAAAAACCCGACTCCTTTAAGAAACAGTTTTCCCATTCTGAAATTCAACTTTTCAGCAGTGGTCTCAAATGGAACTGTAGAAGAAATCGAACATTCCTTCAATCTTGGCATCTTGTCAGATATCAGATTGTTTTACGTCAAGTATCAGCGAATCACCGGCGGTGAAGCCGCTTTTCATAATGAGTTTTTTTCTGTAAGCAAAGCTTCTGATGCTTTAAGACTTTTTATAAGCTTGATGTCTGAGAAGCAGATAAAATACTATCTGCTCATCGATGAATACGACAACTTCGCCAATAATATTCTGGCCGACCGGGGCCAGGACAGATACCACAAAATCACCCACGGCACCGGTTTTCTGCGCAACTTCTTTACCGTCATTAAATCCGGAACCGACTCGCGGACGGTAGAAAAGATGTTTGCCACCGGCGTATCGCCTCTGCTGATGAGTGATGTCACCAGCGGCTTCAACGTCGGCGAAAACATATCGTTGAACCCTAACTTTGTTGAAATGGCAGGATTTACACAGAGCGAGGTCGAAAGCATCGTTGATTACTTCGTCACAGAGCAAAAGGTTAAACAGAAAGACAAAAGCGCTCTGCTGCAGATTCTCAAGAAGGTTGCCAACAACTACAGGTTTTCTGCAGATTCCGATGTAGAGGTATATAACAGCAACGCTGTGTTGTATTACATCTACCAGTATATGCAGATCAACAATCTGCCCAAAGATGTGATCGATACCAACATGCTGACAGATTACCAGAAGCTGAGATTTCTGGTGATCGAAAGTCATAAACTCAATGGCAATTTCAACCTGCTCT
>Ga0209605_1001368_pt1 | contig 27581 bp, 20 predicted proteins | sample AD_UKC035_MetaG_FD_184408 | JGI IMG/M metagenome (GOLD analysis project Ga0209605, IMG submission 184408) | Active sludge microbial communities of municipal wastewater-treating anaerobic digesters from USA - AD_UKC035_MetaG (SPAdes) (version 2) | ecosystem: Engineered > Bioreactor > Anaerobic >...
AAGTAAGAGGCGGAGGACTGTTTGGCAAGTTATATTACCTCACCGAAAAAGATAACCTGGAAGAAAAAGGTGTGGACATGTTTCTGACATCAACAGGAGCCATGAGCACAGATATTTTTCTGAAAAAATTTGGTTATGTCAGAGGATTTTTACCTTCGGTACTTGTAAAATTTGCAAGTCCGCGCGCTTTGTTTTCACGTGGAAACTTTTCGCTTATTCAGGATGTAAACAGCTTGTCGTTTGAAACCGATTATCAGATTGAAAATGCACGTATAAAAAACATGGAGTATCTGAAGTGGAGATATTCTCAGTGCAACAAAAAAGTTTTGCGTGTGATTTCTGTTTCTGTAAAAAATGAAATAATAGGTTATGCATTTTTAATCGTACGAAAAATGTATGGCTTGCCAACTTTGATGTTAGCAGATATGATTTGTAAACGCGAAGAAAATATTGCTGATTTGATAGATGCCTGCCATGTGTTTGCTACACGCAACATGTTTGCTGCCGTCATCATGTTTGAACTGAATTATAACTGCAGGCGCAGAGGAATAAATGTTACCATGAAAAACCATCTGAACTTTTTGTCAAAAGGAAAAACGCCTGAAGAAACTAAATGGCTGAGCACACGCAAGCTCAATTATTTTTTTGGCGATCTGGACTTTTTCTGGTAATAAAAAGTCTTTTAAAACACATCCCAGTCGGTAAGTGTTGCAAGCCAGTTGTTTTTGTCGAAGCAATCATCATCCTGATATTTTAATTTTCGCACCAGAAGGTTTAATGGTCGCGGATTAAAACGTTCAGGTATGCGAATGAAACCGTTGCGTTTCTTTTTCAGAAAAGTATGGCAGTTGAACGCAGTAAAAATCATGGCAATATCTTTTCCGAAAATCTCTTTGGCATTTTTCCTGACAGTATGAATCAGCCTCATCATGTCATCTTCTCTTTCAAATGCAAAGTCCATCATCAGCAAAGCCTGTGCTCCCAGCATTTCATCCGTTTTAAAAATGGCTGAAGCTGTAATTCTGTTTCCTTCCCTTACAGAAATGATGCTGTGAGCAGCAGTTGGCTTACTTTGATAACGCCAGTTCATATAATCAAAATCTTTTTGCAGATGAAATGTAAAAGGTTTTGCAAAACGGTCGTAAAATTCACTTAGCTCTTCCGTTATTTTTTCTGAAATCAGAAGTTTTTCTTTTGGAAATGATTTTGCTCGTGTAAAGCTACTATACAACCTGAGCATTGCACTGCCTGCAAAAACAAACAGCGGATTTTTTGTTTTAGCTTTTATCAGCAATGAAGTTTTCACCGGCATAAGATAAGTGTCATACACTGCTACTTTGTGGTATCTGTTGTATTTGATGAAGGTGTGTATGCTTTTATTATTCGGAAAAGTATAAGCAATATCAATATCGTGATTCAGCATATCATCATTGGCATAGCATGCAAGCTGACGAAACAATCCACGTCCGCGCTCACTTGCACTCATTGCCACATCCTGCACCATTGCAAACTTTTTTTCCCAACCATGAATTCTGCCTTGATAAACCGGAACATGATAGTAACCTACTATTTTATCACTATTTTTATAAGCCACATAAATGAGTGACTGCTTTGTAGGCAAATCACGATATTGCCACCTCCAAAGTTTATCGGTGAATACGTCAGCATTATGCGAATCGCCTTCGCGGAGGATAATTTTTATCTGCTCCAGCAAAGCATCTGCATCATCGCTTACATCAATCCTGCAAAACCTGTAAGCTGATGTTTGGGATTTCTCCTTTTCGCTCATACTCATTTACAAGATTGGTTACAGTATCAAATTGAAGCCGGGATAAAAGTTTTTGGGTGTTGCTATATGTTTTTTTCAGATTGGCATAATGAGTGAGCATGGCTTTTCGCTCAAACTTTACATGCGGATGTTCCGGATCGTACTCCCACGGATGTATGTAAAACATATTGGGAAGATTATTCTTTATGCGTTGCCGCATACCATTCAGTGTAAAGGAGTATGGAAAAATGCGAAAGTATGCTCCTCCAACAGCCCATTTTTTTCTAAGAAACGAAAAACGTGAAACAGGAAATTCTATCAGATTGTTTTCTTTAATTCTGAAAACAGAATCGGGGCAGGAAGAAATACCATAGCGCCATGTCTTTATAGGCGAAATTGAACAATCAATTTTATAACCTTCTTCGGCAAGAATGTCGAGTGCCCACAAACTTTTGGAAGTAATGGAAAAAAATGGAGAGCGGTGTGTGGTAACTTCTTTTCCTGTTAACTGCTCGATGATGTTTTTTGTCTGTCTTATTTCATGACGAAATTCTTCAGGAGTTTGGTTATAAACTTTTTCATGCGAATAACCGTGAGACCCCAACTCATGCCCTGCATCAGCAACCTCTTTCACCAGATGCGGATAAGTTTCTGCAATCCATCCCAAAGTAAAAAATGTTGCTTTGCTGTTGGAGGCGTTCAAAAGTTCCAGAACACGGTAAAAACCTTTTTCTATTCTTCGTTCATATTTATGCCAGTCGCTGAAGGGAAGCTCAATACCCTGATACCAGTCTTCAAAATCAACAGTGAAACTATTATTGCTCATCACATTTTATGAAAAAACAAACGTACAGCATTTCCTCCACATTATGAAGTTACTGATGCAAACAAGAGAAATGCTGGATGTGGTGATAATTTTTCGGGCTGCTAACAGGGCTTTAACCATAAATTAACCAAATTCGCACATTGAATTATTTTGTTTTACATCTGAAAAAATTAAAATATATGAACAGGAATAAATTTCTGACAGCGTTTGTTATCACAGCATTTGTTTTCGCATCGTGCAAAACCACAAAGGAAACTACAGTTGAAACACACTACCTGCCGGAGATAGAAGTAAAGCCTGCCTTTGAAGGTTATCGTGCCAGCACTACCATCCTTACCGATTTGCAACACATCAGGTTGCAGGTGCGCCCCGACTGGAGTAAGAAATATCTCTACGGGAAAATTGAAATTACAGCCAAACCACATTTCTATCCGCAAAACACTCTGGTGCTTAATGCACGAGGAATGGATATAAATGAAGTGGCATTGATGACTGCTTCAGGAAGCAAAAACAAACTGACGTATGATTATCGCAATGATTCGCTTACCATAACTCTCGACAAAACTTATAAAAATACAGAGCCTTATACAGTGTTTATTGACTATGTGGCCAAGCCTGATGAATTGAAAAAAACAGGTGGCAGCGCAGCTATATCCAGCGACAAAGGACTTTACTTTATTAATGCAGATGGCAAAGACCCAAACAAACCTACACAACTGTGGACACAGGGCGAAACACAAAGCAACTCTGTTTGGTTTCCAACCATTGACAGACCCAATCAGCGATTCACTCAGGAACTCAGCATCACCACCGATGACAAATATGTTACACTGAGCAACGGTGTGCTTACATCATCTGTAAAAAATGCAGATGGCACACGCACTGACACGTGGAAACAATCGCTCACTGCAGCACCTTATCTTACCATGATGGCAGTGGGACCATTTAAAGTGGTAAAAGACAAATGGCGTAATCTGGAAGTGAACTATTACGTAGATGCCGAGTATGAACCTTATGCACGCGATATATTTGGCAATACACCGGAAATGCTTGAGTTTTTTTCAAAGAAACTGGGAGTAGATTATCCATGGGAAAAATTTTCGCAGGCTGTGGTGCACGATTATGTAAGCGGTGCCATGGAAAATACTACTGCAGTAATTCATGGTGGATTTTTACAACGCACTTCACGCGAATTGCTCGATGCCACCAATGAAGAAACTATCTCGCATGAGTTGTTTCATCACTGGTTTGGCGACCTTGTTACATGCGAATCGTGGAGCAACATTCCGCTGAACGAATCCTTTGCAACTTATGGTGAATATTTGTGGAATGAATATAAATACGGACGCGATGAAGCGGATTACAGCGGTATGAATGACCTGAATCAGTACCTTGCTGAAGCACGATACAAGCAGGTTGACCTCATTAGATTTTATTACAACAGCGAGATGGATATGTTTGACAGGCACAGCTATTCCAAAGGAGGATGCATATTGCACATGCTTCGCAAATATGTAGGGGATGACGCTTTTTTTGCTTCGCTGAAAAAATATTTGAACGACAATAAATTTCAGCCGGTGGAAGCCCATGAGCTGCGACTTGCTTTTGAAGCAGTGACAGGAGAAGATTTAAATTGGTTTTTTAATGAGTGGTTTTTTGCAAAAGGTCATCCCGATCTTGAAATAAGTTATCAGTGGAACGATACCATAAAAAAAGAAACGGTGATTATTGAACAAAGACAAAATCTGAAAGAAACTCCGCTGTATAAACTTCCGCTGGCAATAGATATTTACGAAGGAGGAAAAGTAAGACGCGAAAAAGTAACACTGACACAGCAAAAAGAAATTTTATTTTTTGACTGCAACACCAAACCCGACCTGGTGAATGTGGATGCAGAGAAACAACTGGTATGTGTGAAAAAAGATAACCATACTACTGATGAATGGATTTATCAGTACAACCATGCTCCATTGTTTTTAGACAGATACGAAGCTATATCCAAACTTGCCAAAGGATATGAAGGAGGAAGCGCATCTGCAGCAACGCTGAAAAAAGCATTGCAGGATAAGCATTATGCCATAAGAGTACTTGCACTTAAAAATATTGGTGCTGCTGCAAAAACAGACAGTACTATTAAACCTGTGATAGCTCGCCTGGCGCAACACGATAAAAAATCGGATGTGCGCGAAGAAGCACTTGTGATGATGCATGAGTTGTATGATGATACATCGCTTGACAATACAGCAATGAATGACTCGTCATACGCAGTGATGACAACAGCACTGGACTATTACATCGAAAAAAACCCAACACAGGTTGCCATGCTGAAAAAATATGAGAGCGACAACAATAATACATTGCGTTATGCACTCAGTAATATTTATGCTGATTATGGTGATGATGCACAGTTCGACTTTATGAAATCAGCATTGGAGAAAGCATCGGGGTTCGGAAAATTTGGACTGATACAAACCATGGGAAAATATCTGGAGCGCTGCACACCCGATAAAATAGACGAAGGAGTGAAACTGCTTGCTTCAACAGTACAAAACTCCAGTTCGAAGTTTATGAATATGCAGACGAGCAGTACATTAGGGCGTGTTAGAAAATTTGTGGATGGAAAGGCAAAAGAGTTTGAAAACAAACCGGAGGGTGAACAGTATAAAAAGATTTCAGCTTATATAACAGAACAACTTGCAGAGATTAAAAAGAAAGAGTAGGCCGGTAATTCGTTAAAAGAAAAGAATGTCAGAGATAAAATCCCTCTTTGTGCAAGAGCATGAAGGGGGATTTTTATTTATTCGATATAGCTTTAACCATCAATTGCGAGTTGGTTTTGGCAAATATTGTATTGTCCTAACACCCGGCATCACACAGTTTTGCAGGACTGCCTGATGTTAAATATAATCCCTATGTGATTAACAATTTCAGTTTTTATAGGGTGTTATTGTGTTGTATGAACACTCTTGTTTTAGTTGGAAGGTTAGAGATAAGCTCGATAACCCACTCTGTTTTTTTATAAATTTGTTTGCATAAGATTGAACAGTAACACAACCATATTAAAATCAGAAATGAAAAAATATCCAATAGCAACTTTCGTAGTTTTTGCCATGTTGATATCTTGGGCAGGTTGGATACCATTCGCTGCTACACAAGCCGGTTTATGGACTGTCAAAGTGCCTGCAGAGCTGGTTTGGCTTGCAGAATTTGGACCAACACTGTCTGCATTTATTGTTACATGGCTGATATATGGTAAAACAGGCTTAAGTAATTTAATGAATAAACTGTTGATGTGGAAGGTAAATTACAAATGGTATTTGTTATCCATTTTTATAACACCCGTTTTTATTTTGTTTAGCATCGGTATTGATATTTTATTTTTTGGAACAAAGTACGACTGGACTTTGCTGAATGATTGGGACAAAAGTTTCATTACTCGTACGGAAGCATTTACTCCTTCATTAGGATTGATTTCTGGAATTGTTTCGTTTATGAAAACAGGAACTCTTGCAACAGCATTGATGTTTCTTTTACTTGCCCTCACAAATGGAGGATTATCCGAAGAAGTAGGATGGCGTGGTTTTGCATTGAAAGAATTTCAGCGCAAGCCATATAATGTATTACTTGCAAGTTTGTTTGTTGCAATTCTTTGGGCTGTATGGCATACTGGCACATTATTCTGGAAAACCATGATGACTTCCGGCTTCAGCGAAGGCCTGTTGTTTGCATTTACTTATTTATTGCAGTATCTGTTGTTAATATTCCCTCTGTCAGTAATTTATACCGTTTTGTTCAATGGAACAGGAGGGAGTATTTTTCTGGCAATTATTCTGCATGCATTTTACAATATTTCAATTTCAGTTATTACGGCAGCTTACCCCGGTTTTCCAATGTTGACATTTGTTATTTGTATGTTGGTGTTTTCCATCATCCTTATTGTAGCATTATGGAGAAACAAGACATACAATAAGAGTATTCAGTCAGTATAAACAGAGTTTTATTTTCATGGAAAAAAGCAACTGTAGGCATCCCGCAGTACAGCGGGACTGCCGGGTGATTCATGTTTAGCATAAATGGAGATGCTATGAATGAAATTATCTCTCTGAACAGAGAGGTGCAACAATAAAAAAAATAATGCCGGTTAGCTTCTGCACACATGCTGCAATTTTATCTTTGCATTTTTATTTGAGGAAATGCAAAGAAGAGTAAGAACACGTTTTGCGCCAAGCCCTACAGGCCCATTGCACATGGGTGGTGTGCGCACTGCTTTATATGCTTATCTGTTTGCCAAAAAAAATGGCGGAGATTTTTTATTGAGAATTGAAGATACCGATCAGAACCGTTTTGTTCCCGGTGCCGAGGATTATATTATTGAAGCATTGCGCTGGTGCGGAATACATATTGATGAAGGTGTTTCTGTAGGAGGGCCACATGCTCCCTATCGGCAAAGTGAACGGAAAGAAAAATACCGTCAGTATGCATTGCAGTTGATAGAATCCGGACATGCTTACTATGCATTTGATACGGCAGAAGAACTGGAACAACAACGAAAATCTGCAGAAGAGAAAAAACAAACTTTTGCCTACGGCAGTGCTACCAGAATGAACCTGAAAAACTCTCTTACCCTGAGTGCTGACGAAACTCAAAAACTGCTGGATGACGATGTGCCTCATGTCATTCGTTTGAAAGTTCCTGCTGATGAAACCATCGTTTTTACTGACCTCATCCGGGGTGAAGTGCAGTTTAACTCATCTCTTGTTGATGATAAGGTTTTGCTCAAGAGTGATGGTATGCCTACCTATCATCTCGCCCATATTGTGGACGACTATCAGATGGAAATTACGCATGCCATTCGTGGTGAAGAGTGGTTGCCATCAGCACCGGCACACATACTTACATATCAGTATCTGAACTGGAAAGATAAAATGCCACAGTATGCACATCTGCCATTGCTGCTGAAACCTGATGGTAAAGGAAAACTCAGCAAACGCGATGGCGACAGACTTGGATTTCCGGTTTTTCCTCTGGAGTGGAAAGATCCTTTCAGCGGAGAAATTTCAAGTGGATATCGCGAAAAAGGATATTATCACGAAGCGTTTATCAATATGCTTGCAATGCTGGGATGGAATCCCGGTACGGAACAGGAACTGTTTACCATGGATGAACTTGTGCAGGCATTTTCTTTTGACCATGTGCATAAAGCTGGAGCACGTTTCGATCCCGAAAAGGCTGTATGGTACAATGCACAGTGGCTGCAAAGGCAGAGTGATGATGACATGGCCGAACGATTAAGCAAATCTGTACAGCAGCAATTTAAACTTGCAGATAGCCATCGCTGTCTCCAAAAATCCTATCTCAAAGAGTGTGTGCGTTTGCTTAAACCACGAATTCAGTTTGAGCAGGAGATGATTGCCAAAGGCGAATATCTTTTTGTTGCACCAACTGAATATGACAGTGCAGTAGTCAGCAAACGATGGAAGCCAACACTGCAGCCATTCTTCAGTAGTTTGCTCTCGGCTTGGGAAGAAGTTAAAACATTTGATGCTGCCGAAGCAGAGCAAACATTTAAACATACGTCAGAAAAAAATAATCTGAAACCCGGAGAGGTGTTGCAGCTTACCAGAGTGTTCGTAAGCGGACAGGCTCAGGGAGTGGATTTGTTTCCGATGATAGCACTGTTAGGCAAAGCCGAAGTGATACAACGGATGAACACAGCTTTGAGCAGAATGAGTTAAATTAATTCCGAAAGAATACAACAGTATATTTCAACTTAAATTCAATAGTGAAATAAGTTGACTAATAAATATCTCAATACGGATTGGCAAGAATAATACTGCTGTACGGACCAATAGTAAGTTTCAAAGTATTGCTGTTGTATAATGTTTCGCGCGAAGTCTGAAAAATTACCTTCGTCAGTAACTTATCCTTCTCATTCAGTGTGACGGTTATTGGTGCTGCTGTAATGTTGTTCAGAACTAAATATTGCTGCTTATTGTAATTGCGGTAATATGCCAACAACCCTTTACCACAAAGTTCCGATTTTTCAAACGAGCCAAACTTCAGTGCGGGAGCATTATTGCGTATTTGTATCATTCGAACATAATGGTTGTAAAGCGAAGTGTCATCAGAAATTTGCAAATAGGCAGGAACAACAGTTTTGTCGGTGCTGTATTTTGGTTTCTCCCAGTGTGTACGCATGTTATCTGTTTTCTCACTGTAAAACAACATAGGCTCTCTGATGTATTCATCAGGTTTCATTCCTCTCATTCCTATTTCTTCGCCATAATAAATATAAGGAATTCCGGGAAGAGTTAACAAAATGGTTGCAGCAATTCTTGCTTTTGGAAAACTGTTATTCAGTTCACTCATCACTCTGTTCTGATCGTGATTGGTCAGAAAAATAATATCCTTATAATCTTTGTTAGCACCTGAATAATGCGAGATTATTTTCTCCATTTTATTTGTAAATCCTGATGCATCTTCTTTCTTAAGCGACTGAACAACTTCGTCTGCCAGATTAAAATCAAAACAGGCATCCAGCGGTTTTAAATAAGGTGCAACCATGTCGAATGAATTATTTACTTCACCGGCCAGAAAAACAGACTTATTGAGATTTTTCACATAAGCTGAAATCATTGTCCAGAATCCGATATTCTTGTTTGCATCATTAAAAATATGTTGCGCTGCATCTAATCTGAAACCGTCCACACCTTTATCCATCCAGAATTTAAGAATACGTTTAGCTTCCTCCACCACTTTGGGATTGTCGTAATTCCAGTCGGGCATTTCAGGACTGAAAAAACCATAGTAATACGATTTGCCAATGTTTTTCCCTTTTGAATCCTTAGGCAAATGCCATTGCGTTTTCTCATGAGCGGGCAGATGGTCTGTCCAGATAAAATAATCTCTGTATTCGCTGTTCACATCTTTGGCTGCATTCACAAACCAAGGATGCCTGTTGCTGCAATGATTGAGCGGAATGTCTAGAATTACTTTGAAGCCCTGAGCATGTGCATCTTTTACAAAATAAGAAAACGTTTCTGTGGTTCCATATTCCGGTGACAAAGAATAGTAATCCGTTACATCGTATTTATGATACGATGGAGAAGCAAAAACCGGACTGATAAGAATGGCTTCTACTCCCATTTTTTTCAGATAATCCCATCGGGCGGTGATGCCCTTCAGGTCGCCAATGCCGTCACCGTTGCCATCGCAAAACGAACGTACGAAAATGTGATAGGTTACTGATTGTGGCCAGTGGGTATTGGAGGTTTCCTGGGTTAGGGTTGCCTGATTTTGACCTTGTGTTGTCATCACCGAAAACAATAAAATATTGAAGAGAATAAATTTATTCATTGTGAAATTTAAAAGGAACAGCGATATTAAACAAAAAGTATGAGCAGTCAATGATTAGCTTTGCAGCAAATTAAGTTTTCTATGCAACAACTGCTCATTTCAGGAATAGAATTATATGCCTTTCACGGTTGCCTGCCCGAAGAGCGAATCATTGGCACATATTATACGGTTGATGTTTGTTTTACCGGAAATTTTGATACGGCTATAACTACTGACGACCTTTCAACAGCTGTAGATTATGTAAAAGTCAGTGCCATAGTTCAGAATGAGATGAAAACACCTTCCAACCTTATTGAGCACGTAGGCGGTCGCATACTCAGGGCCTTGCGTGATGAATTTCCTTCCTGTGAGAAAATTAAGGTGTCGGTCGCAAAAAAAAATCCACCTTCGCATGTAGGTTTTAATAAGGCTGTTTTTGTGATAGAAGGGTAATTATTCAATTTAAAGTAACTATCGTACGGAAATAACCGTACAATCCTTTAAGGCCGAGAACCTGTAATTTCCGAACTGAATTATTTTTATTTTTGCCGCCAGTAAAAAAATGGTCGCGTGGCCGAGTGGCTAGGCAGAGGTCTGCAAAACCTTGTACAGCAGTTCGAATCTGCTCGCGACCTCACAAAAATCCGGTCTTGAAATGCCGGATTTTTTTATTTACTCCCGCAGGTAACCTTCCCGTAAGCATTAGCGTATAAATTTTATTTCATAACTACGGGTAATGCACAGCAGCAAGTGGTCTTTCAAAATTGATAAAAAGCTTTATGGCATTTTTATCTCACTCATTATTATAACACTTTTAAATGCTTTAATCAGCACATTTATTATTGATAAAAGCAGAAAAATCACCCTTGAAATTGCTGAGGTAACATCACCTTCGCAAACCGCTATTGCCGACTTGAATCAGCTCGTCAATAATTCATGGTTGCAGATTACACATTTTACCTATCAGAAAAATAAAGAGGATGCCATTGAAGAGATTGGATTTATTAACCGCACTCAATATCCGTTGCTTAAAAAAGAATTACTTAGATTATCTGAATCATGGTCTGTTTCCGATCAAAAGCAACTATTTTCTTTTTTCGAAAAATACGACCAGCTTATTTATTTTCAGGAGACATTAATCAACAGACAGAATGGTGCAATTGCTTATAATAATGCGGAAGAATTATTGACTACAGAGATTGACCCTTTGGTGCTGGACCTTTCCTCCTCCTTAAGAGCATTTAATTTTAAAATTAAAAAGGAAGCTACTGCCAAACAAAAGGAAATGATTAATTCCTTTATTGTGTTGATGGCTGTGGTGCTGGGCCTGGCTATGATTATTATAAATTTCATCATTGTCATTACTCTCTTCCTGAATAAAAATGTAGTGAATCCGCTGATGAAAATCAGACGTTATCTGCTTCAGCTCAGTAAAGGAGAATTGCCGGAGCTGTCAATGAAAATTCCAAAAAGTGCCGTGGGCGAAATGATTGAAGCTCTCAAATCGCATGTGGAAGGATTGAAGAGTGCAGCAATGTTTGCCAACCACATTGGACAGGGCAACTTCAACTATCCGTTCACACCGCTGAGTGATAATGATGTTCAGGGCAAAGCCTTGCTTGATATGCGTTCGCGACTTAAGGAAGCAAGTGAAGATGATGCCACGCAGAAATGGATTTCTGAAGGACTGGAACGAATAAGTGTTCTTAACCGTGATTTTACACTCGACATGCCATCGTTATGCAACGACTTGATTAAAGAGATTGTAACTTATTCAGGGGTATGCCATGGCACCATATTTCTTATTGATGATAAAAAGGAAAGCAAGTTATTCGCAGAGCTGAAAGGAAATTTCTCACAGGGCGAACCTTTAAGCATTTTGCAAACGGAGTGGCTAAAAAATCATGTGATACAAAATGTGATTGAAACAAATTCAATTTATCAGCCACCACAAAAATTTATTTCTGATGATTTAAACAGTCCTTTCATTACCAAATGTTATGTTATTGCATTGCCACTGTTTGCTTCCGGAAAAGTAATTGGAGCACTTGAAATAGCTTCAACTGAAAAACTGAGTACATCGCAACTGACATATTTAAATCGTTTGCTTGAGCCTGTGGCTGCAAGTATTTATTCTGTTTCTACCAACATACTTACGCGCCAACTGTTAGATGCAAGTATTCAGCAGGCCGAAGAACTTACCAACCAAAAGCAGGAGCTTGCCTGTGTGAATAAAAATCTGCTTACCAAATCAGAGGAACTGGTGCAGTCACAGAGAGAACTCAAGCTGCAGCAGGAAGAACTGAAGGCAGTAAATGCCGACCTTGAAATTAAAGCACACCTGCTAGAAGAACGAAGCCTTGCTATTGAACAGGCACGTCAGGCACTGGCCTTTAAAGCTTCGCAGCTCGAAGAAACCAATAAATTCAAATCTTCTTTCCTAGCCAACATGTCGCATGAGCTGAGAACACCACTTAACAGTATTCTTATTCTTGCCAAACTGCTTGCCGACAATAAAGCCAATAACCTCAACCCTAAACAGGTTGAACATGCTACAGTCATTCACAAGTCAGGGTCTGATTTGCTGATGCTGATAAACGACATTCTCGACATCTCTAAAATTGAAAGCGGAAAATTGGAATTTGTTTATGAAAAAGTACGCCTGGCCAATGTTGCCGATGATATGCGCTTGCTTTTCCGTGAGTATGCCAACGACAAGCAAATTGATTTTGTTGTAGAAACAGAAGAAGGATTGTTTGAAGAAATTACCTCTGACAAACTCCGCCTCGAGCAGGTGATAAAAAATCTGATTTCCAACGCTCTTAAGTTTACCGACAAAAACGGTGTCGTAAAACTGTCATTCAAAAAAGCAACTCAGGCCGATGCAAGAAAACACAATATTGTTTTTGCAAGTGATGATATTTTTTCAATAACCGTAAGTGATACAGGAATTGGAATTCCTGCCGACAAACAAAAATTAATTTTTGATGCCTTTAAGCAGGCCGACAACAGCACAAGCCGCAAGTATGGAGGAACAGGTCTTGGACTTACCATCTGTCGCGAAATTGTTGAAATTTTAGGAGGAGAAATTATTGTTCAGAGCGAGCCCGGAAAAGGAAGCAGCTTCATCGTTTTCCTCCCGCAGCATGAAGGCGGACAAAATTATAATTCAAAGCCCGCTTCCAAAGTTGTGTTGCTTGAGCAGGATGAAAATATTCCTTCTGAAGCAGTGAACACGCAAGAGATTACTGCTGAAACAGTGATTCAAAAATTTACGGACGAAGAATTTTCTGACGACCGTACCTTTATCAACCCCTACGACAAAGTGGTGCTGATACTTGAAAAGGATATTGCGCTGCTTAAAACACTGATTGACTATTGCCATATTTTTAACTACAAGGCAATAGCTTCACAAAATGGTGAAACAGGCATTGCTCTTGCCGGAGAATTTCATCCACATGCCATACTCATGGACATTCAGTTACCCGACATGGACGGATGGAGTGTGTTATCCCATCTTCAGAACGACAAATCACTTGAAGAAATGCCCGTTCATATTTTAAGTACACTGCAAAACATCAAAGTGCCTGCAGGAATAAATATCGAAGCTGTTCATCAGAAACCATTGAGCAAAAACCAACTCGAAAAAATGATGAAAGGTTTATTTGCTGAAGATATGGAAGAAGCCATTGAAGAAGTAACAGAGTTTGTTCACGACAACTCGCTGAAAGGTAAAAAAATTCTGATGGCCGATGATGATATGAGAAGCATTTATTCGCTCACAACCATTATAGAGAATGCAGGAGCCAATCTCATCTGTGCTTATGATGGCAAAGAGGCTTTGAGTAAACTCGAAAAAAATCCCGATGTTGACATTGTGCTGATGGATACTCACATGCCTGTGATGAATGGTTTTGAGGCAATAGCTCAGTTGCGCAAAAATCCGCGTTTTCAGCATTTGCCCGTTCTGGCACTTATGCAGAATGATAATTCAGGTGATCAGGAAAAATGCAAACTGGCAGGTGCTTCCGACTGTTTGACAAAACCCCTCAGCACCGGTCAGCTACTCCACAAAATTTCTTTTCTCGTTTACCAGTAAAATTACAGACATCCTGTGCGCCCGCCATCCACCACCATATTGGTGCCATTGATGTAGGCTGCTGCCGGTGATGCAAGAAAAGCTATAGCTGCAGCAATTTCTTCCGGTTGGCCAAATCGCTTCATCGGAATTTCCGCTACCATCTCTTTTGAAATTTCTTCTTCACTGTGTCCCGTTTTTTCTGCTTTGTCGTGAATGATTTGTTTCAGTCGTGAAGTGAGTGTAGCTCCCGGCAACACATTGTTCACCGTAATACCATAAGCAGCCACTTCATTGGCTAAAGTCTTGCTCCAGTTGCCTACGGCAGCACGTATCGTATTCGACACACCAAGCCCTTTCAGTGGTTGTTTAACCGAAGTGGAAATTACATTGATAATCCTTCCGTATTTATTTTGTTTCATTCCGGCAATACAGGTTTGCGCCAGCAAATGATTACATATCAGATGCGACTCAAATGCCTGACGGAAACTTTCTGCCGTTGCAATTTCTATATTTCCTGCCGGTGGACCACCGGTGTTGTTTACCAGTATGTCTATGATACCGTTTTCGCCAATAAAATTCTCCACTCTGGATTTTACCTCATCAGGATTTGCAAAATCTGCTGCTATAACAAAATGTTTCTGTTCTCCTGTAGCAGCAAGAGTATTTTTTGCTTCGTTGAGTTTTTCTTTATTCCTCGCTAACAGAACAATGTTTGCTCCCATTGCAGCTAACTCTGTGGCAGCGGCCAATCCTATGCCCTGTGTACTGCCGCAAACCAATGCTCTTTTTCCTGATAAATTTAAGTTCATGCCACAAATGTAATGACATGCTTCATCATTTTTTCGTTATTTAGCATTACTTTTGGTTGATTAAAATAAATAATTATGAATCCGGTTATCGAAAAAATCGCTAAAGAAGCAGGCATCAATACCGAACAAGCCGAAAAGGCTTTACAGTCTGTTTCAGGCCACCTCAAAGACAAACTCCCTTATCTTTTACATAGCCAAATTGACAATCTTCTGCAGGGAGGAAGCCTCTCTGACGGAGTAAAACAAAAGTTCGAGTCGCTGAAGGACGATTTGGAAAATTCTACTAAAGACTTTGGCGCAAAAGCTCAGGAATTTGGTCAGGAGGTAGGTAAAAAAATAGGAGAAATATTTAAAAAATAAAGTATGGGAATAGCAAGAGCATTTAATCTGCAGAAATGGATTGATGAACACCGTCATCTTTTAAAACCACCTGTAGGCAATCAGCAGGTTTATGTAGAAAACAAGGATTTTATTGTCATGATTGTGGGTGGCCCCAATTCCCGCAAGGATTATCACTACGAAGATGCTGAAGAGTTATTTTATCAGATAGAAGGCGACATAGTAGTGAAAATTATGGAAGACGGAAAACCTGTAGATATCCATATCAAGGAAGGTGAAATGTTTCTGCTCCCTCCCAATGTGCCGCATAGCCCGCAGCGTGGAGCCAACACCGTTGGTCTGGTGATTGAAAGATATCGCAAACCCGAAGAGAAAGATGCCTGCATGTGGTTTTGCGAAAAATGTAATCACAAACTGCACGAGGAATTTTTCCCTCTGAAGGATATTGTAAAACAGTTGCCTGTTGTTTTGAATGATTTTTATAAATCAGAAGAAAAACGTACTTGCAAAAAGTGTGGCGCTGTAATGCAACCTCCCGCACCGGTGAAGTAACTCATGCCGGCAGAAATCAACTTTTTTTGCGAAGGATGTTCTTTTATCCTCCGAAATAAAACGGCTGTACGCCATTGGATAGAACATTGCATCACTCTAAACAAAAGAAAATCAGGGGTTATTAATGTTATTTTTTGCAAAGATTCCTTTTTGCTGAATTATAACAAAAAATACTTGAAACACAATACGTTAACAGATATTATCACCTTCGATTATTCTGAAAACAAAACCCTGTCGGGCGATATTTTTATAAGTATTGACAGGCTGCGCGAAAATTCTAAGCTATTGAAAACCAGTCTTAAAGACGAAACTCACCGCGTCATCATTCATGGAGTTTTGCACCTGTGCGGCTATAAGGACAAGTCGCCTTCGGACAAAGCAAGGATGACCCAAGCTGAAAACAAATGCCTATCTTTGCGAACTTTCTGATTACAAACAGATTATAGTTCAAACAATGGAACGTTTCACGTGAAACATCCGGGTATTATTAATGGTTAATTGAAGATTAAGGATTGAATATGCATCAGGATTACGATGTAATAGTTGTGGGTGGAGGCCATGCCGGCTGCGAAGCTGCTGCAGCTGCTGCCAATATGGGCAGCAGGGTATTGCTTATTACCATGAACATGCAAACCATTGCTCAGATGAGCTGCAACCCTGCTATGGGTGGTGTGGCCAAAGGGCAGATAGTGCGCGAAATAGATGCTTTGGGAGGCTATTCAGGTATAGTTTCTGACCGTACAGCCATACAGTTTCGTATGCTTAACCGCTCCAAAGGACCTGCCATGTGGAGCCCTCGTACTCAAAACGACAGAATGCATTTTGCTCAGGAATGGCGCATTATGCTGGAGCAAACACCCAATGTTGATTTCTGGCAGGATATGGTCAAGGAACTCATTGTGGAAAGCAACAGGGTGCAGGGAGTAATAACCTCTATGGGCATTGCCTTTAAGGCTAAAGCCGTTGTGCTCACCAATGGAACTTTTCTTAATGGATTGATTCACATAGGAGAGAAAAACTTTGGCGGAGGACGCTCTGGCGAAAAAGCAGCTACCGGAATTACTGAGCAGTTGGTAAAACTTGGATTCATCAGCGGCAGAATGAAAACAGGAACCCCACCCCGATTGGATGGCCGCTCCATTGATTATTCCAAAACCGAAGAGCAAAAAGGTGACGAAAATCCGGGCAAATTTTCATTTTCTGATACTGCCCCACTTGCAAAGCAACGCAGCTGCCACATTGCCTATACCAACGAGAAAGTGCATGAAATCCTTAAAACAGGATTCGAAAAATCGCCCATGTTTGCAGGGCGCATTCAGGGTTTAGGCCCCAGATACTGCCCCTCTATCGAAGATAAAATCAACCGCTTTGCCGACAAAACAAGACATCAGCTTTTCATAGAACCCGAAGGATGGAATACTATAGAGATTTATCTCAACGGCTTTTCGTCAAGTTTGCCCGAAGAAGTGCAGTACAAAGCGCTAAAAGAAATTCCCGGACTTGAAAATGTAAAAATGTTCAGACCCGGCTATGCCATCGAGTACGATTATTTTCCGCCCAACCAGCTCAGGCATTCGCTCGAAACGCAACTGATAGAGAATTTATATTTTGCCGGACAAATTAACGGCACCACCGGCTACGAAGAAGCTGCCTGCCAGGGTTTGATGGCAGGAATAAATGCTCATTTGAAATTACACAAAAAAGATCCGCTTATTTTAAAGCGCTCCGAAGCCTACATCGGTGTGTTGATTGACGATTTAATCACCAAGGGCACCGATGAGCCTTACCGTATGTTCACAAGCCGTGCCGAATTCCGTACATTATTACGTCAGGATAATGCAGACATGAGGCTTACGCCAATGAGTTATACATTGGGACTTGCTTCGCGCGAACGATTTGAACGGGTGCAGAAAAAAACAGCCCTGGTGAACGAATTTATTGAGATGTGCCGCACCACAAGCATTTCGCCTGCCGAAGTTAATTCCATGCTTGCATCAAAAAACTCTGCCGAAATAAATCAGAAAATAAAAGCAAATCAGCTGGTATTAAGGCCCAATATTGGTTTGGCAGAAATTGTTGCCTGCTCCGAAAAAATCAATTGGTTTTTTAATCAAATAGACGATACAATCAAACAGGAAGTTCTTGAACAGGCCGAAATAAGTATCAAATACGAAAGCTATATCGAAAAAGAATTTGAATATGTGGAAAAAGTAAACCGACTGGAAGATGTTCAGTTGTTCGAAGATTTCGATTATTCGCGTATTTCTTCTTTAAGTTTGGAAGCTAAGCAAAAACTTAGCAAATTAAAACCCCGCACACTCGGACAGGCATCACGCATCAGCGGCATATCTCCTGCCGACATTTCAGTGCTGATGGTTTACATAGGAAGATGATTGTTTCACGTGAAACGATACAGAAGCCGGCACATAATGCCGGCTTTTTTAATTTTGTCCGCTTATGGAAGAATTAAAGGGTTGCCCGGCATGCGAATCAAACTTCAATGCTTTTATTACCTGTAAAGACTTTACCGTTTCAGGTGAGTATTTCACTGTTAATCAATGTGTTGAATGTGGTTTAAAATTCACCTCTCCACGCCCTGCCGAGGCCGAAATCGGCAGATATTATCAGTCTCAGGACTATATTTCACATTCCAACAAAAACAATGACGGTATTGGAAAACTCTATGCTGCCGTCAGGCAATTTGCTGTTTATCAAAAGGTTAAGCTGATAATGTATTTGGTGCCACGCGGCTCTCAGATTGTGGACCTCGGTGCCGGCAACGGTTACTTCGTAAAACAGCTGAAAGCAAGCGGTTATAATGCCAGCGGTTTCGAGCCGTCTGATGATGCACGCAAGGTTGCACAAACCGATTTCGACATAGAAATTGAAGCGTTAGAACGCTTTCAGGAGGTAGAGATGCAAAGCGTTAAATGCATCACATTATGGCACGTGCTGGAGCACATACACTCACTTAAAAAAACACTCAGCGACATCCACTCAAAACTTACTGCTGGCGGATATCTCATCATTGCTGTTCCCAATCCCGAATCCTATGATGCAAAACATTACAAAGAATATTGGGCTGCTTACGATGTTCCACGTCACCTCTATCATTTCTCAGCCGGTTCCATTACAAAACTCCTGGCGCAGTCAGGTTTTCAGCTAAAAGAAAAAAAACCCATGCTGTTCGACTCCACCTATGTAGCATTGCTGAGCGAAAAATACAAAAGCGGCAAACTGTCTTTACCACAACTCCTCAAAGGACTTTGGTTTGGTTTTATCTCCAATGTAAATGGCTTTCTTTTCACAAAAAATTTCTCAAGCCATATTTATATTTTTAAAAAGCAGAACTGAGTTTGTTAGCTTTAATTTATTAACGAGTCATGCTTCAAATACGATGCGCGCAGTCACCCCTTCAGGGGCAGGGGGTGAGCGCGAGCAAAGTGACACTGAAAAAATTTATAACACAACAAAAAGAACAACACATCGCACCGCTAACCCATAGTCCTAAATGTCGCAGACGCGCTTCAAATACGATGTGTGTTGTCACCCCTCCAGGGGCAGGGGGGTGAGCGTGAGCAAGGTCAATTGTCTTGTCCTAAAATAGGTTTACACAAAAAAGTGTAAACAATGGATAAAAAAAAATCATTCTTATAACTAAAATAAAAACAGAAAGATTATGGAAGAATTACTATCGGAGACAAAATACAATTGTAAACACCTTTCAGGACTAAAAATGAACTGTAAACTATTAGCAGGATTAATCAATTAAACTGTAAACTTTTTTCAGGACAAGTCATCCTGTTCCTGATTTGTATTCTTATGCCATAACTATTATCTTCCTGAACTATAAGAGCAGAGCTTGGGTAAACCAAATTCACGCCATTTCTTTTCAATATGTTCCAAATAAAGGCTGGTCATTCCTGTGATATAAAAAGCCTTAAAATCATACTTTTTATGTTTCTCCTCTGTTATATTTATCCCATTTCTGAAATAAAAAACATCTCCTTTATCTCCATTTATGTATTTTTTTTCATTTTCAGATAAATTTAATTGCAATAATTGGTTTTTGGTTTTAATAGGTTGATTGTTCAGATAAGGGACTTTTCCTGTTGGCGAACAAGCTTTTTTTCTATGTGAGACTGAGTTTTTCGTATAAATATCTAAACTTATCCCCGACCAACCTGCATCTTCAAAACCAAACAAATGATGAAATATTCTTCCCTTCACATCATCTTTTGCTATGCCATTATAAATAATTTCACCACTGTCAAATGCGTCAGGTGTTTTATGTTTGTGTAATGAGTGTTTTACAGGCTCATTCGTCCAAATCCAATAGCACCCCCCACCTGAAGGAATAGAGTTTATATCAGCACTTGTTTTGATTAATTTAAAATCAACTTTCGCTAACGTCTCATTTGGAATTTCAACATCTTTTATTGCTTCAAGAAAAACCTTTTCTTGTTGTAACCAGTAACTATTTGCCATTACTTAATTCAAAAAGGTTTAAAAATTTGTCTTTGTATTTGAAATCAAAATCACTGTCCACTTGCACCAAACCGTTTTTGATTAAATGAGCATTGATGAATGTTTTATTTTCAAGGTAGAGATAACAAAGCAGATTGTTTTCACTATCGTGCTTTACATTATCGTATTTAAGAAAAACTCGCTTCCCTTTTGTTTTTTCAATCAGGAATGATGTCGCTTTTCCGTTAATTATCGGGTCTTCTTTTACTCCAATAAGTTTCACGGTCAAGTCGTTGCTTAAACGTATTTTTTCAGGACTTATAACTTCTTTTACAGTAAATAATTCTTCTCGTTTGCTTGAACTATCCTTGTCAATCTTAGAACCGAATTGAAGTTTCTTTACATCAATTTTCTTGTCAAGTGTATGTGGATCTTTGAAAACGTAAGGTTGTTTTTGAATTTCCTTTTCAAAGTCAGTAGTTACAGCTTTCTGCTGTGAAAACTCGTAGGTCGTTTCATTCAAATCTTTTTGATGAACTTCCAATTTTTCTTTGATGATTGGAATAAACTCGGGATTGATTTCAAAACTAACGGAATTTCTGTCGGTATTTTTTGCTGCTAAAGCTGTCGTTCCGCTTCCTGCAAATGGGTCAAGAACTGTTTCTCCAACGAATGAAAACATTTTTATTAGTCGTCTTGGCAATTCTTCTGGAAACATTGCAATGTGTCCGCTTTGTCTTGCTCCTGCAAAATTCCAATGCCCTGCAAAAAACGTGTTCCATTCTTCGGCTGTCATTTTTGAAAGTTCCTTCTGTTCTTTTGTCGGTTTAGGAGCATCACCCAATTTTTTGAAAACAAGAATAAACTCGTAGTCCAATTTCAAAATACCGTTTCTCGGAAAAGGATATGAACCCATTTGAACGCCACCGCCTGTAGTGTTGGATGTCGTTACTTTTTGCCAAATGATAGCTCCCATATAGTCAAATCCGATGTTCTCACAGAACTTGATTATTTCTTCACGAATAGGAATGACCTTGTAACGCCCATAATAAACCGCACGGGCAAATTGGTCGCCAATGTTTACACACAACCTGCAACCGTTGTTCAGCGTGCGGTAGCACTCTTTCCAAACCAAATTCAGGTTGTTGATGTAATTCTCGTAACTGTCGTGAAAACCGATTTGATTGTCAGTTCCGTAGTCTTTCAGTTGCCAATAGGGTGGCGAAGTAATAGCCAAATGCACTGAATTATCAGGTAATTCAGTCATTTGTCTGCTGTCTCCGTTTATTATTTTATGATGAGTTTTCAAGTCGTCTTTTATTAAAAATTTATCTCGGTCAAATTTAGTCAAAATGGCGGGTAAACCGTTCAAAAGTTATCAGGTTTTTGCTGTCGCCTTGTCCACCAACACCCGGCATCCCGCAGTACTGCGTGCTTCTCAAAAAAAACTTCAATTATTCGCCAGCCCTAAAAGCATTCTTACTTCAGCAAGTTTTCTCCGCGATACCTCCAGTGAACTGTTGTCGTGCAGCTGCACATGATTGTCATTACCCAGCGAGCGTATATGTTTCTTGTTCACCAAATGTGTGCGGTGCACCCTGATGAATCCCTGGCTTTGCAGTAGCTCATCAAACTCTTTTAATGTTCGTGCTGTAAAAATGGCTGCACTTCCCGTCACATATATGCGCGTGTAATTGCCGTCAGCTTCGCAGCGGATGATGGAGTCAGGGTCCAAAAAATAAGTTTTGCCCGTAGTGTTCACTGCCAGTTTAAAATTTTCAGTTGTGCCGGTCTTAATATTCTGTATAAAATTTTTTATCAGACTTTTCTTGTCGTAATTAAATTTCTGTTTCTCAATAAATTTTTCAACTGCTTTTATAAACTCTTCGCGGTTCAGCGGTTTCAGCAAATAATCTAATGCAGAAAATTTTATAGCCCTCAGCGCATAATGATCAAATGCTGTAATAAACACCACTTCAAAATCCGGTTCGTTCACACTTTCCAATACTTCAAATCCTGTTTTATGAGGCATTTCAATATCCAGAAACACCAGGTCGGGTTTATGATAATGAATAAGGCTCACCGCTTCGGTTCCGTTTACCGCTTCAGCCACTATCTCTATTTGCGGAAACGATTTCTGAAGTACAGACTTCACCTGCTCACGCCCAAACAAGTCGTCCTCCGCTATCAAAACCTTTATCATATCAATTTGAAAACTCAAATATTAAAATTTCTGCTCAATTCATCAACAGCAGCAAGGCTTTGTTTTCTGATTTTTATAAAGTCCGGTAACAGCTGATTAGGTTTTATGTTTTTCCTGTTCTGCTCCAGATGGGTAATGATGGTTTCGCAGTCCGTCAATCCAAAAGACACAATCATGGGTTTAATGCTGTGAAGTATGCGTATAACAGCATCGGCTTCACCGTTGCGCAAAAGTTTTTCAGCTTCCTCTATTCTTTGCGGTATAGCTTCTCTGAAAATTTCTGCATATTTTTTCACTTCATCCATATCGCCTCCCGTAAACTCATACAGGTAATCAATATTTGTTATTTCCTGTTTGTAGTCAACAGCACTTGTTTGCTCAATCGTAGACGTGGCCGTTTGCCCTGCATATTTCAATACCGCCTGCACCAGCACATTTGTTTTGTACGGTTTGGCAATTACATCATTCATACCGGCAGCCTTGCAACGCTCTATATCTTCCTTAAAAGCATTGGCCGTAACTGCAATAATTGGTGTTGCACAAAATGGATTGGATGCATTGTTTCTAATCTGCCTTGCTACTTCATATCCATCCATGTCGGGCATTTGTACGTCAAGAAGTATCACCGTGTCGTATGCAATTTCACGATTCTGAGTTTGCATAAACGCTAATGCCTGCCTGCCATTTTCAAATACATTTATTTTAATGTTTTCAATTTTCTTCTCAAGTGCATCTGTTGCCAACATTCGGTTATAAACATTGTCTTCAATAAGCAGCACATGGATTTCTTTTTTTAAATCAGCCACAGTTGCTGCATGATTAGTTGGTTGTTCGCTTTCAGATGCAGTAAATACTTCGCAGGGCATCGAAAAAGTAAATACACTTCCCTTGCCCGGTGTGCTGTCAAGCGTAATGGTTCCTCCAAACAGTGTGGCCAAATTTTTTGAGATATTCAGCCCCAATCCCGTTCCGCCATACAATCGCGCAGTACCGGTGTCGGACTGAATAAACGATTCGAAAATTTTTTCCTGATTCTCAGGTAAAATTCCAATACCCGTGTCGGCAACAGAAAACGAAATCAATATCCTATTGTCTGAATGGTTTTGTAGTGGAGATGATTTAACAGTCAGTTGCACACTTCCTTTTTCAGTAAACTTAAAGGCATTGCCAAGCAGGTTTACCAGTATTTGCCTGATGCGGAAAGCATCAGAGCGTATCACCTGCGGAACTCCTGCATCAACATCTGTGGCAAAAGAAATATTTTTTTGTCCTGCACGGTATTCAAAAGCGTTGTAAACTTCCTGTGTGAGTTTTCTTATGTCAACAGGTATTTTTTCAAGCTCCAGTTTTCCTGCTTCCACCTTCGATAAATCAAGCACATCGTTAATAATGCTGAGCAAACCTGCAGCAGAAGCGCTGATAACATCAATATATTTTTTCTGTTGTTCCGAAAGTTCTTCTTCGCTCAGAAGCTCCGTCATTCCGCAGATGGCATTCAGCGGAGTGCGTATTTCATGACTCATGTTAGCCAGAAACTGTTGTTTGAATTCTTCGCTTTGTTTGGCGCGTTCTTTTTCTTCCTGTATCAGTTTATTTTTTTGCGTAAGCTGAATTTCCGCTTTTCGTTTGATGTTATAACGGTTATAAATTCCAAGTGCAATAAACAGCAGCACTACTGCTCCGGCAATAAATATATTTTTTAGCTGACGTTGTTTAAGTGCCATTGCTTCCTGCAGTTCCTTATCTTTTTTTATCAGCGCTATCTCTTTGTCCTTTTGTTCGGTTTCAAATTTTGTTTTAAGTTCATTCAGTTTTATCTGTTGCTGTTGCAACCCCAGGCTGTCGTTTACTGCCGATGCCTGCCTGAAATATTCGTAAGCACTTTTATAGTCGTTTTTTGCAGCAGACAAACGGCTGAGCGAGGTGAGCGCTTTTTGTTTCAGCGATAAATAACTGTTGCTGTCAGCAATTTGCAATGCACGCTGCTGGCATAAGATTGCTGCTTTAAGATCTCCTTTTTGTTCATACGTTTCGCCAATGGTTATAAGCTCATAACATTCATCATTACGACTGTTCAGTGCTCTGAAATTTTTCAAAGCTATTTCGTAATGCTCCAGAGCCTTGGTATAATTTTTCTGTTCCTGATAAACACCGCCAATGCTTTCATTGGAATAAGCTATGCCGCTCAGATTGTTGTTATCTTCAAAAAGCTTCACCGACTGATGGAAATAAAACATTGCGCTGTCATACTGCTGAAGCCCAAGCCATGCATTGCCAATACCGTTGATACATTCAGCCATTTTTACGGTATCGGCATTGGCGAAGTTAAACACATTGGCTTCCCTGAACCAGGCAATAGCTTTCTTATACTCTTTCTGCGAATTGTAAACTGCTCCTATGGCATATAGTTTTGATGATTTAAATCCTTTATCCGGACAATTTTTGCTGAGTTCTACACTTCTGAGAAAATTTTCAAGAGCTTCGGCATATCGGTTCTGGTTGAAATATAAATTCCCGATGTTGCCCACTGCTACACTTACATAGCAATTATTGCCCGTTTTTTCAAAATAGATTTTAGCCTGTTCAAGATATTTGCCTGCCTCATTATTCATTCCTTTCTTGGAGTAACACCAGCCTAAGCTGTTGTAACAATCACCAATACCTTTAACATAATTTATTTTCCGGGCCAGCTCTAATCCTTTTTTTGAGAAATAAATTCCACTGTCGGGATTCAGCAGGCTGAAATTAAAACCCAGATGACTGTAAGCATCAACTTTATCAGAATCGTTCTTAGCATCAAATAACTCACTGAAGTTTTCATTCAATTTTGAAGGATCCTGAGCAAAGCTTGCAGAACAAACATGGAGAATAATAAATAAGAGAAGTAAATATTTTTTATCCATTTCAGTTACAATAGTACAATATTACACCTGAAAAAAATATCCTGTTTACCATTTAATAAGTGAAGCATACCGCTTACTAAGTTGGGGTTGTTGCACACAGAAGTTGAATTTACATTTGACACCATAAATCAAAAACATCAGAAAATGAAAAAGCTCTACACCTTAATCTTATGCCTGTGTGCCATGCTTCCTGCATCAGCCCAATTCAGTATCGACACTTTGCAACCAATGAACTTTTGTTCCATCACCGGCAGTATAGAACAAATGCAGATTATTAAACACCCAACCAATGGATATTTTGCATTCTGGAGAGCTAAACCAAGCGGTGGTCAGTTTAAACTTTACGGGCAACGGTTTGATGATGACGGCAACCCACAATGGACAGCAGGCGGGAAATTAATCGTGTCGTCAGTTACCCAATCAGTAGTAGGATATCAATGCACATTATTTGACGGAGGTATTTTGGTTACTTGGCGTCAGGCGCCTGCATCTTTTGGTGATTCATTGTTTTGCAAAAAAATTAATTACAGTGGTAACAATTTGTGGACACAACCTACACTTATAGCCACAGGAGGTGTAAGCCCTATATTGGCAATAGAAGACTATGGTATTAGAGCTATTCCCAATGATTCAGGAGCATTTATCAATTACAGCGTAAACTATTTTGGAGGTCTATCAGGCATTCAGTTCCACCGAATTGATTTTAACGGAGTATTGCAATGGGCATCACCCAAAACACAGTCATTGCCGGGATATGTTTTCTATACAAAAGCCGGTTTACAAAACACTTTTTATTCCATTTCGCAAGGTAATGGCCTTGGATCGGGAATTTATATTCAGAAGTATAATATGCAAAGTGTTGCACAGTGGCCGGCACCGGTAGATGTTTCGCAGGGAGTATCGTCCAATGGAGCTGGGGGCACACATAATTTGATGGCAGACAATAATGGCAATATTTATTTTGTGTGGGAAAGTGCAAATAGCAGAATTTCTCTTACCAAGATGAATTCATCAGGTAATTTTGTGTGGACACCAAATCTAAAACAAACAGTATCATTGGCAAACACTACACAAAGCCGAATGACATCAGTATATAATAACAACAACTTGTTTATTGCCTGGTTGGATAACCGCATTTCGGGGCAGAGCACCATTTATACTCAAAAATATAATACTTCCGGTGCTGCACAGTGGACAGCCAACGGTGTGCAAACAGCTGTGTGCAATGGTTATTACTCTTACCCAAAAGTAGCAATAAGCGACAGCGGTTCGGTGTTTTGTAATTATAATTTTAACGATGTTACAGGAGAATGGAAAGTAGCAGGACAGCGTATCAGAAGCAATGGCTCACTTACCTGGAGCGACAATGGAAAAGTAATGGCATCCGGAAACAGTGCATTTTTACCATACGATGTAAACAGACCTGTAGATGATGCCAATGGTTGCAATGCGGTATTCTGGATGGATAACTCAAATGGAAATCTTTTCGGAGCAAAGCTTTGCAGCAACGGAATGTTGGTAAATATAAACGAACCTATAGTTGCAGGTAATAATTTTTCAGTGTTCCCAAATCCGGCCTCTGATGATGTGACAATACATTTTGACGAGAATCAACAGACTGCAAACACTACGCTTTCCTTATGGGATATGCAGGGTAAATTACTTTACAGCATTGAAGTAAAAAACAATAGAGAGGTTTCCGTCAGCATCGGAGATTATGCTCCCGGAATTTATTTGATAAGAGTGACAAATGGCATTCAAAGCAGTTACCGTAAATTAGTGATTCAATAAAAACAGCAAATAAAAACCGAAAGCCCTGTATAATTTTCATACAGGGCTTTTTAATTTAAACCCTTTTACTTCGGACCGGAGAAAAGATGTTTTTTTGTACTCAAAAAGTGTAACCCCCCTAACAATATTTATAAAAATATCTTCTATAAAAATTTTGAACACATGTTGCAGCTTATGATTGTTTCCATAAAACTGATTGCTGTATGAATCTTTGCATTACAGTTTCAACCTCTGCCGAAATGTAATTTGCAATCACTTAACTTTACCTGAAAAACTTTTAAAACTTAAATAATGAGAATTCTGAAAAAGATTTTAGTCGTACTTGCAATCATCATTGCAATCCCGTTAATTGTAGCTTTATTCGTCAAGAAAGATTATGCAGTAGAACGTGAAGTCATCATCAACAAACCCAAAGCAGAAGTTTTCAATTACATAAAGTTTATCAAAAATCAGGACCATTACAGCAAATGGTCAATGATGGATCCGGCCATGAAAAAAACATATCAG
>Ga0209605_1001371_pt1 | contig 27557 bp, 25 predicted proteins | sample AD_UKC035_MetaG_FD_184408 | JGI IMG/M metagenome (GOLD analysis project Ga0209605, IMG submission 184408) | Active sludge microbial communities of municipal wastewater-treating anaerobic digesters from USA - AD_UKC035_MetaG (SPAdes) (version 2) | ecosystem: Engineered > Bioreactor > Anaerobic >...
CTTCAAGCAGGTGGGTAGCGTAACTGTGTCTTAGGCAATGCAATGTAAAGTTATGTTTTTTATAAATCATTCCCAAGTACTTATGAAAGATATTTTCCAGACTCGTCTCGCTATATTTTTGACCCTTTACCTGCCCTTCAATCAAATAAATTTCTGGTCTGTAAATCCTGTAATACCTGATGATCATTTTCATCATTTTTTCACTGACTGGCAGCACTCTGTCTTTCTGACCTTTGCCGTTAATAATGGCTACAGTTCTTCGTCTGGAATCCAGATGGCTCAATTTAAGGTTAATCAACTCTCCCCTTCTTAGACCGCAGGAATAAATAAGAGTAAGTGCCGTCTGATGTTTCAGGTTGGGAATGGAGGTCAGCATCTTTTTTATCACTTCTTTGGGAATTACCTTAGGAAGAGGGTTATATCTTCTGGGCCTTTCAATAAGTTCAATATCCAACTTCTTTTGCTCAACTTTTAAGTAAAACAACTTGATGGCATTAATAAGCTGGTTCTGATACGAAGCAGAATATCTGTTTTTTAAAACATAATCTTTGTTAAAACAATGAAAATCTGCAATAGTAATCTGCTCTGGAAGTGTGTTTTCAAAAAACCCAAAGAATATGGTTATTGCTTTGACATAGGTGACTATTGTTTTGTCACTGTATCTTTGATTCCGGAGCCAAGTCTCAAAGAATGATAATTTAGATTCAATCTCACGCCTCATACAACCTGTTTTTTGATTGTACTAATTTATGAACTTTTTCTTCCAGCACAAAAGAATACCGGGATCGGAAAGGTACTAAGCGCGAATGTCTTTATGGAAGTTTTTTTCCCAGAGCAAATTTCCCTGTTTGACGAGTCCTTTTAGACACTAATATACATGTAAATATTTTTGCGCTTTATTTACAGATTTCCTGTATGTGCGGCTACGTAACTTGATTACATTATATGGGGTAAACGTTTATATTTGAATTATCCTTATGACGTGAGTCAGACGATATTTTAAGCAAAGAGAAGCGTTGGGTGTAAAAACCCGACGCTTTTTTATTGCATCCAATGGCGTTTTTTTTCTTTCGTTTTTATAATTAGCGGAACTTTTGCGGAACTTTTTAGAAAATAAAAAACCAAACTACTGATTTTCAATAGTTTGGTCTCACATCATGTGCCCAGGACAAGACTCGAACTTGCACACCGCAACCGGCACCACCCCCTCAAAGTGGCGTGTCTACCAATTCCACCACCTGGGCAATTTGCGCGGCAAATATAAGATAAATTTCCTTATTCTTCCTATATTTGCTTGGTAAAAATCTGATTATGGATACGCAAAGCATATTATTACCCAAGGTGGTTGAAATGATGGCAAGGCTTCGCCGCGAAGGAGCTGATAAACCGGCACCGGAAGAATCTTACGGTCTTTTCAGGAACAAGGGAGAAATGATCTATTTGGTGGGCGAAACCGGATCTAAAGAAGTTAACCTGGATAAGGACTACAAGATTCAGAAAGTTATGCTTTCTGCCATGCGCAAGAACCTTCTATCATGTGTTCAGGAAGTATCCGATGGTGGGATCCTTGAGGCATTGCTCAGGGCCGCCATGCCTGCCGGGCTGGGATTCGACATAACAACAGATTCCGAAATCCCCGAGGGGCAGTTTCTTTTTGAAGATCCGGGAACTTGTGCTGTCGTAGCGGTTCACCCGGACAAAGACGAGGAATTGGTCCAATTTCTTTTTGACAACCAGGTCACTGTTATGACACTGGGCCACGTAACCAAGGGGGATATACGCATTGATGACCAGTCCTACGGAAATATCCGCCAGATATGATCTGACCAACAGGATCTTCAACGCCATTGCCACCAGGTATGAACGTACCAATACGCTGGTGTCAATTGGCTTAAACCGTCTATGGCAACGCAAATTGATTAGCCTGGTCCGAAAGGTTTCACACCTTAGGATCCTGGATCTGGCCTGTGGTACCGGTACGCTCACCAGAAAACTGGCGAAGCTTGGAGGAGCGCACGTCACCGGCCTGGACCCCTCGGACAGCATGCTTTGGGAAGCTGCGGGCAGAATCCCGGCAGAAACAGGCAGAGCGCCGGACAACCGAACCCCGGCAGAAACAGGCAGAGCACCAGACAACCGAACCCCGGCAGAAACAGGCAGAGCGCCGGACAGGCCGGACATCGTTTATAAAAAGGGTTATGCCGAGTCGCTTCCCTTCGCCGACAAATCCTTCCAGGTGATTACCGTCTCATATGGGATCAGGAATTTTGCCGACAGGAATGCCGCGTTCCGCCAAGCATTACGGGTGCTGGAGCCGGGTGGGAACCTGTTCATCCTGGAATTTTCACTTAAGGCCAATGCCGGCTTTGCGATGGCTATGCAGCGATTTTACATTGGCAAAGTACTTCCCCTGTTGGGGTGGCTCAGTACGGGGAAAAAAGAAGCTTATGATTACCTCGGGGATACGATAGCATCGTTCCCTGCTCCGCAGGTGATCTGCCGTGAGCTGGAAGAGGCTGGGTTCGTGCAGGTTTCATGCACGCGGCTCTTCCCTGGAGTTGTGGTATTGTTCACAGGCCAAAAAAAAGTACATAATGGATAATAATGTTGGTTCTATCATAAGCCTGTTGCTCTATCTCTTTTACCTGGGACTGGCCCTTTATTTTATTTATGACCTGATATTCAAAAAACACAATCCTTCCAAATCACTGGCCTGGATTGTTGTGATGTTGCTGCTACCCTATGTGGGGCTGATCATTTACATATATGTGGGCAGGGATTTCAGAAAGAACAAAATGTACAGTCGCAAAGGCCTTCATGACGAACGTCTTAAACGTGAGCTGAGCGCACTCCAGGTTGAGCAGTTGAATCAGGCCCAGGAAAATTTACCAGCCGATATCGCAACCCATAAAAAACTCGTTTATCTTGCCCTGAATAACAGCAAGAGCATTCTTACCGTCCACAACAGCACCCGGCTTTACTATACAGGCAAGGAAGCCCTGGAAGCCATGTATGAAAGTGCCGGAAAAGCCAGACACCACATCCACCTGCAATCTTTTATCATTGAGAATGATGCTGTTGGTACAATGTGGAAGAACATGCTCTGCAGAAAGGCTATGGAGGGAGTAGATGTTTGCGTCATATACGACGATTTTGGCAGCTGGTATCTGCCTAAATCTTTTATTAACCAGATGCGTAATTCGGGGGTGCACATTGAACCTTTTGGAAAAGTGGGTTTCCGGAGCCTGAGAGCTATGATCAATTATAGGAATCACCGCAAACTGTTGATTGTAGACGGGGAGGAAGGGTATCTTGGAGGTGTCAACATAGCGGACAGGTATTACGACGGGGGATCCAGCCTGGAATGGCGCGATACCCAAATCCGAATTCAAGGCGAAGCGGTCAGGCAGCTTGAATCGATTTTTTTAATGGATTGGTATTTCATCACCCATAAGAACCTGCGGCGCAGGAAGCATTACAGTTACCAGCCTCCTTACCTTGAAGAAGATACCCTCCCCGAAACCTGTTACATGCAGATAGTCAGTTCCGGACCGGACAGTGACTGGGCCGACATCATGCAGCTGTACCTGACCATCATCACCGAAGCCCGCAAGCGTATTAGCATAACAACTCCCTACTTTATACCAAACGAGAGCATCCTGAACGCTCTCAGGACTGCAGCACTGGGTGGGATTGAAGTGCGTATCATGCTTCCCCGGGAATCTGATGCCCGTTTTGTCCACTATGCAAGTCTTTCCTATATAACGGAACTATTGGACGCCGGGGTAAAGGTTTACCTGTACAACAAAGGATTCATCCATTCCAAGACCATCAGCATAGACGGAAGCTGTTGTGTGATAGGGTCTGCCAACCTGGATAACAGAAGCCTGGAGCATCACTTTGAGGTGGGTGCCATTATATACAATCCCGCTGTCAGCCTGGAAGTGGAAGATCAGTTTGACCGGTATTTGAACGATTCCCGTCTTATCATCAGCAAGGCCTGGGACAAAAGACCTTTTCGCCATAAGGTCTACGAGCAGCTTACCCGTTTACTGAGCCCCCTTCTGTAAAATAATCCCGTTTTTTTTGTATGTATAAGATTTGTATATTTGTAACAGCATTTACTATATATTATGTTACTAAGTAAAAAAATGGGTGTATACCTGAACCAGGCACATTTCCTGTTTAAACAATGTTTCCTTACAGAATTGGTAAACAACAACGTGGATATTACACCGGAACAGTACCTGCTCATAGACCTGCTCTGGGACGAGGGACCGCTTACGCAAAAGGAAATAGCAGACAGGATGCAGAAAGATAAGAATTCCATTACTAAACTGATAGACGGATTGGAGAAGAAAGGCTATGTGTCAAGGAAAACAGATAATGATGACCGCCGCAGGAATGTGGTGGAAGTAACTACTTTCGGACAGGCGCAAAAACAGGAGATCACGCATATTGCCATCAATGCGGCTGACAACATCCTGGGGGGAATTCCCGACGATGAACTGGCCAAGGTGGTGGAAGTGCTGAACAAACTCAATAAAAACATGAAGAAACTCCTGAAAAAAAAATGAGTATGAATGCCGGATATGTATTGCAGAATTATGCCACGGGACGGGTTTTTGATGATTCAGGCTGGTTGCTCTCAGACCCCCGAGATACGGGAAATTCCCTAATCAGGGCTTTGTATCATAAGAAGCAACTTGATTACAGCGACCATAGCAAGGGATTCTACCGTTTTGCCGACTGGCTGCCCATAAAGAGAATCCTGCCCAATTCTGCAGCACCAATCACTTACAAAAGTGAAGGCCTTGCCCGCCACATAGGGCTTAAGAACCTGTACATAACATTCAACGGATACTGGCCGGAAAGAGGGGCTTATATGAAAACGTGCTCTTTCAAGGAGACCGAGGCCTATTCTGTTTGTGCCCATATTCCTGAAGGTGAAAAGCGAACGATGGTTGTGGCTTCGGCCGGGAACACCGCGCGTGCATTCGCAAAAGTGTGCTCGGATAACAAGATTCCCCTTCTTCTTTTTGTGCCGTATGACAACCTGGATAACCTGTGGTTTGATTCAGCCTTGGATCCGTGTGTGCAACTGCTTTGTTCCCCGCCGGGTACCGATTATTTTGATGCCATAGAGCTGAGCAACCGTTTTTGTGAAGATACCGGTCGTTATTTTGCCGAGGGAGGGGCAAAGAACATTGCCCGAAGGGATGGCATGGGAACAACCGTCCTTTCTGCCACGACCTTTATAGGGCGTATTCCCGATTATTACTTCCAGGCAGTGGGAAGCGGGACCGGGGTGATTGCTGCCTGGGAAGCGAATGCACGCCTGATACAAGACGGTCGCTTTGGAAATCATTTTATGCGGCTTGTCGCTTCACAAAACGCTCCGTTTTTGCCGATTTATGAAGCCTGGGAAACAACTGGCCGTGACATGAAGTTCATGGAACCTGAAGTAGCCAGGCAGAAATGTGCCCGCATCAAAGCCAGGGTTTTGTCCAACAGGAAACCCCCTTATGGAATTTACGGAGGTCTTTACGATGCATTGGTAGAGACAAACGGTTATATGGATTACGCCACCAACCAGGAGCTGGAACGGGCCGTCGCACTATTCAGGGAACTGGAAGGAATCGATATTCATCCTGCCGCCGGTGTGGCCACCGCCAGTCTGATGAAAAACGTAAAGCTGGGAAAAGTAGATAAATCGGCAGTTATCATGCTCAATATCACGGGAGGAGGGGAAGAAAGGTTCAAAAAAGAGAATGAGCTCTGGTACCTCAGGCCGGCAGAGGAGGTTTCGTTAGTTAGCGCCTGACAGGGGAGAGTCGGGTTCTTTGGCCATAACACGGTATTCCAGCCTGGAAACGATCCGTGGAAAGAATTTGGACAGCCATACAGTTGCTTTTCCAATTGTGGTAAGTATCACAAAATTTTTCCGTTTTCTGATACCCTTGAGCATATGCAGGGCCACTTCCCTGGCAGACATCATTTTTTCCTCGGCCCTGGGGGTGGCGCCTTGCGGCGTTCCGTCTGCTGTGAGCGCAGCAATACGTACATTGGAGGAGGTGAATCCCGGTGCGAAGGTCATCACGTGCAACCCATCGTAGAGGTGTTCGGTGCGGAGCGTATCCAGGAAACCGCTCATGGCAAATTTAGAAGCCGAATACCCCGTGCGTCCGGGAAGTCCGCTGAATCCTGCAATGGAAGTGACTCCTACTACAGAGCCCTTACTGTCAAGCAGCCATGGCAAAGCGTATTTGGTACAATACACGCATCCCCAGAAATTGACGTCCATCAGCCTTTTCATCACAGACAGGTCCAGGTCTTTGAACAAGGCACGCATGGAAAGACCGGCGTTGTTGACCAGGATGTCTATCCTGCCAAAGCGGCTGATCGTTTCTTCTACCAGGTGTTTACAGTCAGACTCTACCGTAACGTCTGTTACGACCGTTAAGACCGGGTGGCCGTGCAATTCTTCTTCCAGGTCTTTGAGCTTGCCGGCAGAACGCGCTGCCAGTACCACAGAGGCTCCTTCATGAGAAAAAACACGGGCGCATTCCAGCCCTATGCCGGAAGAGGCGCCCGTTATGACGGCTACTTTACCCTTTAGAAAGCCAGCCATACTTATTTGACGGCCATATCTTTGATTTCATTGCCCTTATACAAGCCTTTCTGAAGTTTTTCCTGGATCTGGCTAAAGGCATTCAGGGTGTATGTCACATGTTCCAGGGAGTGCATGGCAGTGGGAATGAGCCTGAACATGATCACATCACGGGGAACTACCGGGTATACCACAACAGAGCAGAATATCCTGTAGTTTTCTCTCAGGTCTATCAGGATGTTGGTGGCCTGAGAAAGTTCTCCCTTCAGGAAAACCGGAGTAACGCAGGCCTCGGCAGGACCTATGTCAAATCCGTTCTTTTTTAATCCTTCCTGGAGTTTTGTAGTGATAAGCCATAATTTTTCTCTTAATTCAGGCATGGTCCGGATCATATCCAGACGTTTGAGCAATCCTTCCACCATGGCCATGGGCAGGCTCTTGGCGTAAATCTGGGAACGCAAGTTGTATCTCAGGTAATTGATGATATCTGAAGGTCCTGCTACAAAACCACCAATCCCGGCCATGGCTTTGGCAAAAGCCCCAAAATACAGGTCCACTTCATCCATCACGTTGAAATGTTCCGAGGTACCCCGTCCGTTCTTTCCCATTACCCCAAAACCGTGTGCATCATCAATCAGGATACGGAAATTATATTTCTTCTTCAATGATACGATTTTATCCAGAAAGCCCATGGCACCGGTCATTCCGTAAACACCCTCGGTGATGAGCAGGATGCCTCCGCCGCTTTTTTCTGTAAGGCGGGTGGCCCGTTCCAGCGCCTTGTCACATTTTTCCAGGTCGTTGTGGGGATAGACTATGCGTTGGCCCATATGCAGGCGCATCCCGTCCATGATGCAGGCGTGAGCCTGGGAATCGTATACCACAACATCGCGCCGGTTCAGCAGTGCGTCTATGGTTGAAACCATTCCCTGGTAACCGAAATTGAACAAATAGGCGTCCTCTTTCTTTTCAAAATCTGCCAGTTCACGCTCCAGACGCTCGTGAAGGGAGGTGTGCCCGCTCATCATCCTGGCCCCCATGGGGTAAGCAAGACCCCACCGGGCTGTGGCCTCGGCATCGGCTTTCCTCACATCAGGATGGTTGGCCAGACCCAGGTAGTTGTTAAATGTCCAGGCAAGAACCTGCTTACCCTGGAAGGTCATGTAAGGCTCAATGGGTCCTTCCAGTTTAGGGAACATATAATATCCGTGAGCTTTTCTGCGGTATTGGCCCAGAGGGCCTCCTTCGTCCTTTCTGATTCTTTCAAAAATATCCATGATTATGCGTCTATGTTTGCGTATTTGGCGTGTTGTTCAATAAATTCCCTTCTGGGCGGCACTTCATCGCCCATCAACATGGAGAAAATCCGGTCGGCTTCGGCGGCATTGTCAATTTGGACCTGCCTGAGGATCCTTTTTTCCGGATTCATTGTGGTATCCCACAACTGGATGGCGTCCATTTCTCCCAGACCTTTGTACCGCTGAACGGTAACTGCACTTTCACGTCCTTTCCCGAGTTCTTCCACAGCAATCTGCCTTTGCTCTTCTGTCCAGCAATACCGTTCTTCTTTGCCTCTTTTGACCATGTAAAGCGGGGGAGAAGCTATGTATACATGTCCGCCGCGGATCAGATCGGGCATATGTCGGAAGAAGAAAGTCAGCAACAAGGTGTCTATATGGCTCCCGTCCACATCGGCGTCTGTCATGATGATAACCCGGTGGTACCGGAGTTTACTCATGTTCAGGGCTTTGCTATCTTCTTCTGTTCCCCGGGTAACTCCAAAGGCAGTGTATATGTTGCGTATCTCTTCGTTGTCAAAAACACGGTGTTCCTGGGCTTTTTCCACATTCAGAATCTTGCCGCGCAAGGGAAGGATTGCCTGGAACGAGCGGTCCCGGCCGCTTTTTGCCGTACCCCCGGCAGAGTCTCCTTCAACAAGGAATATCTCGCTTTGTGCAGGGTCTCTGTTGGAGCAGTCTGCCAGTTTTCCGGGCAAACCTGCGCCGGACATCACGTTTTTGCGCTGGACCAGTTCACGGGCCTTGCGGGCAGCGTGACGGGCCGTAGCCGCTACAATCACTTTTTCCACAATGGTTTTTGCATCCTTAGGATTTTCTTCCAGGTAGTTTTCCAGCGCAATGCTTACAGCCTGCGAAACGGCACCTGTCACTTCACTGTTGCCCAGCTTGGTTTTTGTCTGTCCCTCAAATTGTGGTTCGTTGACTTTGACCGATATGATGGCAGTCAATCCTTCGCGGAAATCGGCAGGATCAATGTCGAATTTCAATTTGCTGAGCATTCCGCTCTTATCGGCATAGCTTTTCAATGTGCTGGTAAGCCCTCTTCGAAATCCTGTAAGGTGGGTACCCCCTTCTATGGTGTTGATGTTGTTAACGTAAGCGTGGATGTTTTCTGTGAACCCCGTATTGTATTGCATGGCAATTTCAATAGGGATGTTGGTTTTGTTACTTTCCAGGTAGATGGGCTTCTGGGTGAGCGGTTCTCTTGTTTTATCCAGAAATTCCACGAAATCCAGCAGTCCCGCCTCGGAATAGAACTCATCTTTGCGAAAACTTCCGGCGGGGGGCAGCGTCTCCTCGTCGGAATCTTCGGAGAAATCGTCTTCCATGCCATGTGTTCTCTGGTCTTCTATGATCAGACGAACACCTTTGTTAAGGAAGGCCAGCTCGCGAAGCCTGGCAGAGAGGATCTCGTAGCTGTACACTGTTCCCAGGGTAAAAATTTCCTTGTCCGGTATAAAGTAGATTTCTGTGCCCGTTATCTCTGTATCTCCCAGGATTTGAACCGGGGTCTGGGGAACTCCGCGTGAATAGGTCTGTCTGAATATTTTTCCCTCCCGGTAAATGGTGGCCACCAGCTTACTGGATAGCGCATTGACACAAGATAAGCCTACTCCGTGCAGACCGCCTGAAACTTTATAGGAATCCTTGGAAAATTTTCCTCCCGCGTGCAACACGGTAAGAACCACTTCAAGGGCCGATTTCTTTTCCTTTTCATGCATTCCGGTAGGGATGCCGCGGCCATTATCGGTCACGGTAATGCTGTTGTCGGCGTTGATGACAACCTTTATAAGGTCACAATAGCCCGCAAGAGCCTCGTCTATGGAATTATCCACAACCTCGTATACAAGATGGTGTAATCCTCTGGATGCGATGTCCCCGATATACATGGAGGGACGTTTTCTGACTGCTTCCAGGCCTTCCAGCACCTGGATACTTTCTGCAGAATACTGATTCTCTATACTCACTTTTTCAGTCTTTGAATAACAAGCAAAGATACGAAAAAAGCAAGAGAAATCCTAATTAGAAACGTAAGGTTATTCCACCGCCAAAAGTCAATCCCGGATTGGGATAGAGATATAAATATGAGATTTCCCTGTTCAGAAGATTGTTGCCATAAACATATACCCCGAATAACTGGTTGACAACATATTCTAAACGTGCACCCAGATCAAAAAACCCCGGCACTCTTACAGCCGGTTTTCCGGGGGTCAGGTCCGGAGCAAAACAGGCATCCCGCCAATATCCGGTTGCAGAAACTATGATGCGTTCCCTCCAGTTGTAGCGTGCAAATGCCCTTATTTCCCAGGACGGCTTGTGCCATGGAGGATTTCCCGAGCTGAGCGCATACTTATGCCACTGGCCCGACAGGCTTGCTTCAAAGGGAGCCGAAGAGAAAGAAAAGGATCCTCCGGCGGTGTACCTGGTTTCATCTGAATAACTGAGCGTGTACGAGCCATGATAATCCTGCAGAGAAACTTGTGTTGCATAGAAAAACTGGTTCTTTGTGTAGCGGTAGGCTCCAAATAACTTGTAGTGGAAACGGTCTCCCAGAGAGCCGGTAAACCCCGCTTCCACATCCCAGGGGACAGTTGCATCGTACATCTGGTTGGCAAATAACCAGGGATTTTCGGTCATTCTGTCCTGGTAGGTGTTCAGACTGTGGTACCCTTTCATCCCTGCATAGAGTGTAAGCCAATCCGGGACAACGATAAGGTGTGCGTCGAACCAGGGGAAAATGCCAAACTGGTTGCCATCCGGACCAAGCAGATAACCTGCACGCAGGCCGGCGCCCACTTTGTATCTGTCTCCGGCCAGGATCACATGGGGAAATATACTAATCACCGCCCTTGATGCCGATGCCCCGTCGGCTGTCCACCGGTTACTGGCAAAACGGGTGGCCGCTCCCAGGTTTATGGTAAAATTATCTGTCAGGTTATAACCGGCTAGTGCGCCTATGTCCAGGGTGTTCTCCCGTATCAGGGGCAGGCTGTCATGTGCGCCTGTGATATAGTTTTTTGCGTGATTGTATCCCGACTTCCAGTAATAATGCCAGGAACCCGCTGCCCTGTTCAGCGCGTACGTTTCTATGGCCACACCTGCATTATAGTAGTTCTGGTAATCCAGGCCCCGGGAAGACAAGTAATCGGCAACAGCGAAGTCGTTTTTCAGGAGCTCTCCAAGGGCGCTCATCCGGAACGTATTTTTCTTTCCCCTGCGCTCCAGGGTAAATATGCCGTCTGATCGCATTCTTTTTTCCCCGCTTAACAAAGAACGGTGACGGGCCTGCAGACCTGCATGCCAGCCCGAACCCATAGGCACCTGCAGCAGAATGTCTCCTCTGGGTGTCCATGGATACCCAAGACCCAGGTCAATGGTGCCGTAACGTTTTGCCTTCACCGCCGAAGGTCTGGCTATGGCAGGTGGCAGGGGAACGAATTCGTACAGGTTAACCAGGGGTTTGTCAAAAATGCTGTACTGAAAGGATGTGTTGAAAGTACGGAGCGAATCGGGGATCTGTGCGTCCAGCAATGGTTTGGTGACCTCTATCAGAGAGGCATCGTACAAACGTTCTACCTGGATTACGGGATTGATCTGATTTTGCGCGTTCAACGAAACGCCGGCCAGGCAGGAGACTATGAGTAACCATCTTTTCATTGTGCTTGTTCCTCACATTTTTTGATCCGCATTGTGACAATCCGGGCAATATCGTCCGGTTCTGACGGCTTATACCCTTTCTGCACGCTTTCGTAGGTAGCCCTGGCCTGAGTCCATTCTCCCCTTTCTGCAAAAATGTCTCCCAAAAGAATGAAAGCACGGGCAACCCAGTATTCCTGCGGAGTTTCAGTATCGGAGAAATTATAGATCATGGTCTCGGCCTTTTCAAAATCCCCGGAGTCGAAAGCGTCCTTGCATAGCAGGTAGTAGGCTTCTGCTCCTGTGGCCGTTTGGTGCTCGCGTGAAAGTTCTTCCAGCAGTAGCAGTGCTTCTGCCCTTTCCCCTAAAGCCAGGTAGCTCAGGGCTTTGACGTATTTTGCCGAAACATGGACAGTGTTGTCAAATGCTTTGTTTTCCAGCACCTTATTAGACTGTACAACGGCGTTTCTGTATTGCTTGTTTTTGTAAAAAGACCACATCAGTCCCTTCTGGGCGTCCAGGCGGTTGTTCTCAATCTGCGCTATATCGTTCAGGCTCATGTAGGCATCTACTGCATTGGCGTATTGTTCCAGATCATACTGGATTACGGCATAATTGCGCGTGGCAAGTTCGGTGAAAGATCCTGAGGGTTTTTTCATGACCACCAGGTAGGCATCGGCAGCCAGCTGCATTTTTCCCAGTTTTGAATAACTCTCACCCAGGTAAAAATGGGCCGCAGGGATTTTTACACTTTGCGGGTACTGGCTTATGAAATTGTTCAGGGCAGTGACTGCTGCCGCCGGTGAATCATTCAGAAACAACTGCTCGGCCGAGGTGAAAACCATCATTTCCTTTTCACCAGGGCTTTTACCAGCATCTATTCCCAGACTTTCCAGGTAATCGAAAAAGCCCTGAGAGTCGTTCCGTGCCATGTATACGTTTTCAATCCCGGCCAGTGCATTGGCTGCATCGGGCGAGTCGGGGTAGCGGCGTAGCACTTCCTTGTAATAATCAAGAGCCGCATCGGGATCCTGTCTGTTGATCCTGATCAGTCCCAGTTCTACCAGTGCCTTGGCGTGGAATGCACTGTGTGTGGCAAACAAAAGGATGGTATTGAAGCGCTCTTCCGCTTTTTCATATTGGTTTGTCTGGACATAAGTCCTTCCCTGTTCAAAAAGGGCCGATGAAAAGAAAGAGGATGTTGGGTATTCCTCCATCAGACGGTCAAGTGTTGCGATCTTTTCTGTTTCCTTGTTCAACACTCCCTGTGCCATGGCTATTTGAAAAAGCGCATAATCGGGAGCGGTTGTTTTGTAGTCCAGAGCGCGCTGGTATTCCACTGTAGCTTCCTGGTGCTGGTATTGAGCAAAGGCACAGTCCCCCAGCCTGAGGTAGGTATCGGCTGCAAGGCTTCTGTTACTCATTCCCAGGTTCAGGTATATTGTAAACCACTGGGCAGCGTTCTTATAATCTTTCATTTTGAAATAGGCATAGCCAATATTGTAATGGCTGGTGCGGTATTTTTCCGGATTGGAGAAGGAACCGCTCTCTTTGATGTATTGCTTCCAAATGTTGATGGCGTTGTTGAACTTGTTGCTACGGTACAAGCACTCCGCTATCCAGTAAGGCTCCTGTGCAAGTGAAAAATATTTTTCCGCATCCCGGAAAGAACCGGTCTGGTACAATTGAATGCCTCGCAGGTAAGCGGCCCTAATCAGATCCCGGTTGTTTTCAGGGCTGGGATTTTTCAATGCCTGCAGCGCTTCAACAGCCGAGGCATAATCCTGGTTGATAAAGTAATTGGCTGCGATATATGTCTGGATCTCGTCCAGTTTTGGAGAATCCGGGTATTCTTTCCTATATAAGGACAGCACCTCAATATCGCCGTTCAAATCGAAGGACAACTTGGCGTAATTAAAGAAGGCATCTTCGCGGATGGCCGGGTCGTAAGACATGGCACTGGCTCTTTTAAAGGACTCCATAGCCTCTACCTTGTTCCGCAGGCGGATGTAGGATTCCCCCAGGTGATACAGGGCGTTCTGGCCCAGGCTGTCCTGCCTTGCCCCCACGATGGCCAGTTGTTCAGCGGCCTGCAGGTAATCACCCAATTTGAAATACAGGATCCCCGAAAAATACCGGTCGGCCGATGTCAGGGTGCTGGCATCCTTCAGGTAATCATCAAAGAAACTGCGCGCCTGGGTGGTACGGTCAAGGGCAAAATATGCTTCTGACAGGGTTTTTGCCAGGGTGGTCCGCAGGGAAGGATTTGCATCTTTGTAAGCAGGTACGCCGGTTTGGATTACGCGCTCATATTGCTTAAGGTATAATAATGCCTGTAGCAGATAAGCCGTGGAAAGCGAGGCATACTGGGGCACTTGGGTGAGTGGTTCCAAAAGTGGGACCGCCTGCTCAAAACGCCCTTCCGAGTAGTGTATGTAACCCCGGTAATACCTGGAGGCCCATTTATAGGATTCCCCCAGCGGGTAATTTTCTGTTTCAAGGAACAGAGCAGCAGCTTTTTTCATATCGCCGCATTGCATGGTCGCATATCCTTTCCTGAATGTGCAGGCAGCGCGTTCCATTAAAGGAAGACGGTCAATTTTTACTTTCCCGTAGGCTGCCACAGCTTCGCTGAACAGGTTGCGGGATGCATACAGGTTCCCTAAATGATAATATACCTGATTTTTTAGCGGGGCCGAGGGGTACAGCTGTTCCCACCGGGCAACCCTTTTTTCCGCTGCCTGGTCTTCCAGTGCAATCTCACAAAGAAGTCTGTATGAAGCAGAAAGGGAGGCAAGACCGTCGACATTGTTTTTTTCCAGCTTGCCAAACAGTTCGCTGGCACTCCAGTATTGCTCCTGCCTGTAGAGTTCAACGGCCCTGGCAAACAGATCATCACCGGCAGTTTGTGCTTCCTGACCAAAGAAAGAAGTGCTTATCAGAAGCATGAAAACGGGTATTATCCAGCGCAACCGGTGAGTCATGTGTGAAATTTGATTATTGGACAAATATACTGTTTTTCAAGAATTATACCGATTTTATGGCCGTGGATGATGACTAAGGACCGTTTGTTGCCAGAAAGCCGTGTCCATATGTGTGTAGATTTCTGTGGTTAATATACTGCTGTGGCCCAGCATTTCCTGAACCACGCGCAGGTCTGCCCCGTTTTCAATCAGGTGTGTGGCAAAGGAGTGACGGAAGGTATGAGGGGAAATAATCTTTTTCAGTCCTGCTATCTCTGCCTGCCGGCGGACCATCATAAACACCATGTTGCGCGAAAGCGGCCTGCCGTAATGGTTTAAAAACACATAGTCTTCACAGGCGGGACGAATAGTCAGGGAAATTCTCCAGGGATAATACAGTTCCAGTGCCCTGAGCGCATGGGATCCTATGGGGACCAGCCTTTGTTTGTCTCCCTTGCCCAGCACGCGGATAAAACCCTGCTGAGGGAACATCTGGGAAAATTTCAGGTCTGTCAGTTCACTCACACGCAGACCGCATCCGTAAAGCACTTCTACTATGGCTTTGTTACGGTGTCCTTCCGGTATGCTCAGATCAAACGATTCCAGCAGCATTTCAATTTCCTGCACCGACAGCACAACAGGCAGGTGTCTGCCCGTTTTAGGGGAATCTATGGAAGAACAGGGATTGGAGGCTATGCGCTTTTCCATGCTCAGGAAGCGAAAAAAAGCATTCAATCCTGAAAGGATCCTTGCCTGGGTCCTGGCAGAAGATCCCGATTTTGTCACCGTGGCAAGAAAGGTTTCTATATGTTTTGGCGTGATAGTGGAAAGCCGTGGCAGTGCCGCATGGTCAGGGTCTGCTTCCTGCAGCTGTTTCCTGAAACGTGTAATATCCTGAAGGTATGCCTTCCTTGTATTCTCCGACAGGGACCGCTCCAGACGCAGGTACATAAGAAAATCACCAACGGCTTCTTTCCATTCACAGTCCATTCCGGTTGCCGGTTTCATTGCGGGTGTTGCTTTTTGTAAGTGTCGCACCAGGGAGCAAGACCGCAGGAAGGGCATTTGGGTTTTCTTGCCGTGCATACATATCTTCCGTGAAGGATAAGCCAATGGTGAGCTTTTGCCCTGAGTTCCGGCGGAAAATGACGGTTCAGGTCCTTTTCCACGGACAGGGGGTTTTTCCCGTCCGACAATCCCAGCCTGCGTGAAATCCTGAATACGTGTGTATCTACGGCAATTACCTGTTTGCCAAATGCAACAGATGCAATGACATGCGCGGTTTTCCTGCCAACACCCGGCAATTTCTGAAGCTCGGCAGGATCGGAAGGTATTTTTCCTCCAAAGAGTTCTACCACGCTGCGGGCCATTCCGGCCAGGTGTTTTGCCTTGTTGTTGGGATAGGTAACGGATCGGATATAAGGAAAAATATCTTCCGCTTTTGCAGCTGCCATGTCTTCAACCGAAGGGAATCGCTCCAGCAGGGCAGGGGTGGTCATGTTCACACGCTGGTCTGTGCATTGTGCCGATAATATCACAGCCACCATCAGGCTGTAGGGATCGCTGTATTGCAGTTCCGATTTGGGATCCTCCATATGGGTACCGAACCACAAGATGATGTTCTGAACTTCCTTTTTCTTCTTCATGATTCCATAAAACCCGAGAGGTCAATTTCACGCCGGTCGGCAACTGGGGTGCATTTACCGGCCTCGCACCGCAATATCCGGCCCGGATAGCGTTGCAGCAAGTTCAGGTTATGCGTTACCACCATCATTGCAGGCTGCTGTTTTTCATGGATTTCCATGAACAGCTGCATGATTTCCTGCTGTGTGTCGCTGTCCAGGTTCCCGGTGGGTTCATCGGCAAGGATGATTTCCGGATTGTTGAGTATGGCGCGGGCTATGGCTACGCGTTGCTGTTCCCCGCCTGAGAGCTGGTGCGGCATCTTGTGTTTTTTATGCAGCATTCCCACGCTTTCCAGCGCCTGCTCAATACGCTGTTGCATCACCTTATTATTCTTCCATCCGGTAGACCGCAGAACAAATTCCAGGTTGTCATAGGCAGAGCGGTCCTGGAGCAATTGGAAGTCCTGAAAAACGACCCCGATTTTCCTTCTTAAATAAGGTATCTGTCTTCTTTTCAACGTTAACAGGTTGAAACCGGCCACTTCAGCTTCTCCTTTTTTTAGGGGGAATTCGCCTATCAGTGTTTTGATCAGCGAAGTTTTTCCTGTTCCTACACGGCCTACCAGGTAAATGAAATCACCTTTTTCCAGAGTCAGGTCAACCCCCTGCAGGATCAGGTTGGAATCCTTAATCACATCTACTCCGGATAGCCTTACAATAGACATATTGCTTATTTTCTACAAATATAACAAAAGGGCACATTTGATAAAAAAGTGAGTATTTTTTTGAAATTTGAAAAATATGTTTACATTTGCAGTGTACTAAAGAACTAATACACTAAACAATGATTCAAATCAAAAATCTATCTTTCAGTTATTCAAAGAATAACGTCTTCCGTGATTTGTCTCTTTCATTGTCTGAAGGCAACATATATGGCCTGTTGGGACAAAATGGAGTAGGGAAGACCACCTTGCTTAAACTCATGTCGGGTTTGCAAAAAAGCGGGCAGGAATCCTGTATGGTGAACGGCTATTATCCCTATGAACGGAAGCCCGGTTTTCTTCAGGACATTTATTATCTGCCCGAAGAACCGGCCTGCCCGCGGGGAACAGTTGCCAGTTTTGCAAAGAACAACGGGCCTTTCTACCCGTCTTATGACAAAGAGTATTTTTATGAATTGCTGGACCGTTTTGAAGTAAACCCGGAAAAACGATTCAGGACCCTTTCTGCCGGACAGCAGAAAAAAGCATACGTGTCTTACGCGCTTGCTCTGAACACCAAAATACTGCTTCTGGACGAGCCCAGCAACGGGATGGATATTCCTTCCAAGACAGTTTTTCGCAGCATCGTTTCAGGACATATCAGCGAGAATCGATTGATCGTCATTTCAACACACCAGGTGCGGGATCTTGAAAATCTGATAGATCCTATCATAATTCTTGATCACAAGGATGTCCTGCTGCATGCATCGATCCAGGAGATTACCCAAAAAGTATGTTTCATCAATGCTGCCGATAACCAGGATGAAGCCCTCTATAGTGAAGAAACCCCACTTGGTTATTCCCTGGTTAAGGCAAATACAGCCGGCATAGACACAAAAGTCAATCTCGAAACTTTATTTAATGCCGTTTTAACACATAAAGTATGGTTTAAAGAACATTTTAACACGACAACATTATGAGCAACCTGTTTAATATAAAACGTTTTTACGCATTTTTTTGTAAGGAACTCCGGGAATTGCCCGGAAACTACGGACTCTCCATATTAAGTACGATAGGGGGGTATTTGTTCTGTCTTCTGGTGATGATGATGCTCGGAGCCTCTTTCTCACCTTTTACAAGGATGACCATAATCATGGTATTTGTAACGATAACCATCATTGCTGCCCCGTCCAAACTGCACGGAAACGTAAACCACCCCAGAAAAGGATTGGCGTACATCTTGCTGCCTGTTTCTACCCTAGAGAAAACCCTCAGCATGTTTGTCATAAATTTTCTCTGTACTACCCTACTCATTGTGGCAGGGCTTTTTGCGGCAGATATGCTCGTCTTCCTTATTGTACCTTCCCGAATGGAAGGATTTCTGTTGAACGATACTACAGCACTCTTTATGGGAGAAGAGATTATAGAGCTGTTCTTTTTGCAGTCAATATTCATTCTTGGCAATATGGTTTTCAAAAGACAGAAAGTCGTCAGAACATTTATAAGCCTTTTAGGAATTGTCTTTCTTTTTGGTCTTGTCATGCTGCTTGTGTTCCGCATCATAGGACTGGAAAACATTGAAAGGTTCGCCGACACCATACTGGCTGAATTTCCAAAGGAAATTGACAGCTGGAACATCTTCAGCTATAGAACTTTCAATAGCACGTACAGGAATATACCCATAATCAGGAATATAATCATTGTTTCCTATTCTGTTATTGGTTTGATCACGGCCGCGTGCTGGGTAGGTGTATACCGACTTATTAAAACCACAAAATATTGATTCTTATGGAATTTAAAGAAAATCAGGCTATTTATCTGCAAATTGCCGAATCATTGTGCGAGAGAATTTTGAAAGGAAAGTGGAAGGCAGAGGACAGGATGCCGTCGGTCAGGGAACTTGGAGCAACCCTGGGAGTTAATCCCAATACAGTGGCAAGAACCTATGACTATTTGCAACAAAAGGATATCATATACAACAAAAGAGGCATTGGCTATTTTGTTGCACCGGGGGCGCGTCATCAAATCCTGACAACCCTCAAGGAGCAATTTATGCAGGAAGAACTTCCTGTGTTTTTCAAACGAATTGATCTGCTTTCAATACCTTTTAAAGAAATTCAGGACCACTATAACAAACGAATAAAATGAAATATCTGTCAACACTTTTGGCATTTCTCGTTCTTTTAACAGGAAATCTTTTTGCAGCCCGCAACTTATCAGCAATCAGGGGGATTGTGATTGATAAGGAAACACGTAGTCCCCTTTCTTATGCAACACTGGCCATTAGGGACAGCTCCAACTCAGTCATAACGGCTGCCACAGCCGGTGCAGACGGCACTTTCCTTCTGGAAGGCATATCTTACGGTTCATACCGGCTTGTGTCTACTTTTATCGGGTATAAAGAGCAGTCAAGGAACATAGATATCACTTCTCCACAAACTGATGTAGGGTTCATAGAGATGGAAGAAGACGTGCAGACCCTTCAAACCGCCGTTATCACGGCCAGAGTCCCGGTCATTGAGCAAAAGATTGACAAGATTGTCATGAATGTGGCCGAAGCCGTATCTACAGAAGGGAGCAATGTCCTTGAGGTATTGCGCAAGGCCCCCGGTGTCACCATTGACATGGACGGAAATGTGAAACTCAACGGTCAGGCCGTAAGTATCTGGATAGACGGACGTCCGTCCTACCTGAACGGTTTGGAACTCGAGGCACTCCTTCGTTCCACAGATGGGACCACGATAGATAAAATTGAGCTTATGGCGCACCCCTCGGCCCGTTATGATGCCGAAGGCAGCGGTGGAATCATCAATATCAAGATGAAGAAAAACCTGCTCAAGGGATTCAGCGGATCGGCCAACGGTTACTACGGAGGAATGAAGCACAAGCGCTACGAACAGGAAGCCGGCGGGGGGATGAATCTTAACCTGCGCACCGACAAGACCAATACCATGCTCAATTACAGCGGTCGTTACGATAATATGGGGGCAGAGCTGGATTCGCGTACAATTATTGGGAATGTTAATGATTTTGAACAGATTTCACATTCCGATTTTCTGATTGGTTCACAAAGCCACACGGTCAAACTGGCCAATGATTTCTTTCTGAACAAAAAAAATACGATTGGTTTCATTGTCACCACCATGTTCCGCGACCAGTCACAGGATAACTTCGGAGATGAGAACCTGACCACGACCAAAGTAAATGGAAATATTTTAAGCAGCATGAAAAGCATCATCAGGACGAATTCAGATTACGATAATGTGACTACCAATATCAATTACACCGGCATGTTCAACGAAGAAAAGGCGCAGGAGCTTACCTTCAATGCAGACTATGCCTATTATGATATCATGTCGGGCAACTATCAGAATAACAGCATTGTGTCAGGCTTTGGATTCAATGATATATTCCGTCAGAACAGCCAGCAATATATCAACCTGGTTTCAGGGCGGTTGGATTACCAACAATCTTTCTGGAAAACCGGTATGCTCGAAGCCGGGATCAAATGGGCTATGACCCAGACAAACAACGACCTGTTCCGGGAAGATTCGCTCTCAGGCGCCTGGACTCCAAATACCGGATTGTCCAATGAATTCTTATATACAGAACACATTGCCGCTGCTTATGCATCGGTGGGTAGAATGTTGGGAAATAAATGGACGTTCAAACTGGGATTGCGCGGTGAATATACGTATGCACTGGGGGATTGGAAAACTGTCAGGGAAGTAACCACCAAAAATTATTTCAATGTGTTTCCTACTGTTTTTGTAGGATACAACCCATCGGCCAATTGGCGGCTGAACTTGTCCTATACCAGCCGCATTGGCAGGCCTTCTTTCAGCCAGCTGAATCCTTTCCGCAATTATATAGATGCCAATTCGTATACTGAAGGAAATCCCGATCTGGATCCGCAGTTGTCCAGGCAATTGGCACTGAGTGTCACTTTCAGGAACCATTATAGCCTGGCCCTTGTCTATGCCAATACAAGAAACCTGATCATGCAGAATCCTTACTACAACGAAACCGGAACCAAAACATTGCTGTGGGAAAATTTTGGTAACCAGTATATGACCGGCGGCTCATTATCGGTGAGTGAATTGCCGGTAACAAAATGGTTATACTTCACCCTGAGCGGTGTTTGTATCTATATAGGAAATTCCGCGAATACGGCCAACGGGCAGAGCGAACAATATATGAACAATGGGGTGCTGACCAACGTTCAGGGCCAGATAACATTCCTGTTGCCCAAAGACTGGAAGGTTGAGCTAATGGGAATGTATCAGGGCAAGGTTCCCTATGGCTACTTCCTGATTGATCCCATATTCATGATCAACGGAGGTGTTAAGAAGAATTTCATGGAAAACAAGGCAACGTTGAGTCTTAATGTGAATGATATTTTTGGTACCTTTAAGAGCAACCTGGCATACAAATCGGATGATAACATTGAATACGCAATAGACCAGATGATTAACCTTCAGAAAATCCGGTTGAGCCTGAGCATCCGTTTTGGACAGGGAAAAGCAGCCCGCGCAAGGAAAGTGGGGAACCTTGAAGAAGCCTCCCGTGTGGACACTTCATCTGGCATCTCTACAGGCACCTCAGGAGGTTTGAAATAATCAGATCATGATATGAAAAGAATGGTTGAACTTGGAATAGCCTTTGGTGGTGGTGGCACCAGAGGCTATTATCATGCAGGGGTCCTGAAACGTCTTTTGGAATTGGGATACAAACCCCAAATTGTTTCCGGCACAAGCGTGGGGGCCATAGTGGCAGCCATGTATGCTCAGGGGCTTTCTGTGGAGAGCATGATGGATGCCTTTAATGTGTTAACGTTGAAGGATTTTCTCGCACCCAGGATCCCTAAGGAATACCTGACCGATTCAAAACCTGTACGCCTGATTCTGGGAAAGACTTTACAAGCAAAGACCTTTGAAGCATTGGAGATTCCCCTGAAAATAGTTACTACCTGCCTGGAATCGGGAAAGGAAGTAGTATTTGATAGCGGATCGCTCATAGATGCCATCATAGCTTCCTGTAGTGTACCTGTTGTATTCCCTCCGGTCAGAATTCAGGGAAAGCATTATGTGGATGGCGGTGTTATCAGGAACGTTCCGGTGTCTGTTATTCGTAAGGAGTGTAAAAGGGTTATGGCTGTCAATCTTTTCCCTGTTGCCGAAAAGGAGGTGGAATATTCCCGGTCCATGAAGCACATAGCAGAACGTTGCGTTACCATGTTGCTCAATGCAGGCGCCTCGTACGATCTGGGCCTGGCAGATATGGTCATACAAGATGTTGAAATGGCAGGATACAATACCTACGATTTCCAACACAGGGAAGAAATGTTCAAACTGGGATACAATGCCAGGGCATTGAGGTTACTCGATAAAATGGGATAGCCAGCGGTTGAAGGAACGGAAAAATTTGCGGATTAAATCTTCCATTTTTTTATCGGTCAGTTTCCCGTTTTCATCAAACAGGTCTCCGGCTGCTCCGATGTACATTTCTGGCTGGGCCATAACTACAGCATTAACACAGACAAGAGATTGCCTGAGGTGGTGGTTGGCACCAAATCCCCCGATAGCTCCCGGTGAAAGGGAAATCACAGCGGCTGGCTTGTTGCTCCAGACATTCTTCATATAAGGTCTTGAACCCACGTCTATGGCATTTTTCATGGCGGCAGATGGTGAGCGGTTGTATTCCGGGGTAATGAAAAGAAGACCGTCTGCTTTTGTAATTTTTTGTCTGAATTCTGTCCACTCCGCGGGAGCGTTCTGATCCAGATCTTCGTTATACAGAGGCAGGTTACCAATTTCGACCAATTCCAGGCCCAATGTATCGGGGGCCAGTTCTTGCATCACCAGAGCCAGTTTTTTGTTCAGGGATGCTTTCCTCAGGCTGCCCACCAGTACGGCTATGCTTTTTCTTTCTTTGATGTCCATAAATCTGCTATAAAGTTGTTAATCAATCTTTATTACAAATATAAACTTTTTTCCTGTATATAACCTTGCTGTCTCCGGGGGCATAGAATTCGGGCAATTCTGCCATGATCTCATAACCGTGCTTGTTATAAAAGCCTCTGGTGGGTTCGTAATCTTTTCTACCTGATGTTTCTATCCATATTTGGGTGCCTCCCTGCAGTGCAATATTCTTTTCAACCCAAGACATCATTTCAGAGCCCAATCCCTTTCCCTGAAGATCTTTGCTCACGGCCATCCAATATATATCCCAGCCGGAACGGGTGCATGGAGTAGGCCCAAACACGGCATATCCCACGCAATGATTGTCCTGCTCTACAACCAAACAGTAATAACCGGAAGCCTGGCCATGTTCCATAGATGCTTCCAGTACTTCCAGGGCCACAAGGATTTCAAAATCATAAAACAAACCGGTTGACTCCATCACAGCGGCAAGCTCCTGGAGATCTCCGGTTTGTAAGGTGTTTCTAAAAGTAAAAACCATTGATCTAAACACTAATTCAGGCAAGCTATGATCTGTTTAACAATTTCTGTTGGGGAATACCCGGCATGCAATCCTGCTGCAATAAACCCGCTGTCGCCTGCAATACATGGATTTCCATTGACCTCCAGCACCGCAGGTACACCGTCAGTGCCCACCCTGATATCTACCCGGAAATATCCCGAAAGTCCAAACACCTCTCCGCAGGCTATAGCCGTATCCCTTAATCCTGCAGCCAGTTGAGGATTGTCTTGCAGGGTATCGAACCTACGCGTTGTGTTCTTGTATTCAAAAGAATCTTCCTCCCATTTGGAGCGGTATCCCAGGATCCTGGCCTTTCCCGGCGGATAATCCTTGAATGTCATCTCGGGTATGGGATACGTGTTGTAGGCTCCGGGTTTTCCTGTCGCGCTCAGGTTGAACTCGCGTCCATCTATGTATTCTTCTATGAAGAATACCCGCGGATCAAATGTGCCAATCCAGTTGACGGTTTGTGGTAGGGAAGCATCAAAAACGTGTTGTTCGTCAAGTCCGGCCGAGCCTTCTTCTGCGATGGGCTTGACAATGTATTTTTTGTGTTTGTCAAGGAGTCCGGCTTCGGAAGTGGAAAACCACGCAGGTGTTTTGATTCCGTGGTCACGCATGATTTTTTTTGCCAGTGTTTTCCTTGTGGTCAGATACAGTCCTTCTTCTCCCACGCCTGTATAGGGTATGTTCCAGGCATGAAGGATGGAAGGTACTATATGCAGCAAACCTGTACAACCGAGCACCGATTCCACCAGGTTAAAAACAAAAGCAGGCTTGATTTCGGTGATGGGAATAAGATCCTGGTACAGGTCTTTTCCCACATCGCGAACCAGGCACTTATAACCCAGGTTTTCAAGTGCCTTACTGACCAGTAGTGCCTGGTTGATGACATCCTGTTCATCAGGAGTGGGGTGTTCGGAAAGCCGGTTATGCAGGATAATAACTGTACTGCTCATTTTGCATCATAACTGGCTGTGCTTCTATTCCGTAAGTCCGCTTCAGGGCAGCCTGCATTATGGCTCCGATCAATTGCGTGAAATTCATTCCGTTCATCCTTGCTATGATCGGAAGGTCAGAATCTTTGTAGTTCAAACCGGCCAGGGGGTTGATCTCCATAAACTCGGGCTCGCCCATTTCGTTCAGTTTTATATCTACACGGCCGCTGTCACGCGAACCGGTAGCTTCCCAAACCCGCAGGGCCAGTTGGGCGCATTTTTGGGCAAGTTCGCCTTTCTGGTTTATGTACTCAATCGTTTCCCGGTAATTCTGCTTGTTCTGGTAAGAATAGACCTCCAATATGTTTTTCTTGAAGACGACTTCCATCACACCAATTACACGGGTGTCTTTCCCGTTGCCGCATATACCCACTGTAAATTCCCTGCCTGGGAGGTATGTTTCAACCAGTACAGGCTGATCGTAACGCTTCAGAAGGTGGCAGCACACCGCCTGGTATTCTTCTTCTGTCCATACCAGGGAATGTTCTCCTATCCCTTTGCCGGAACCCTCCATAACGGGTTTTAGAAAAAGGGGAAAGTTGGGTTTTTGACTTTCCAGATCATTTATGTTGCGAACCAGGCAAAAATCGGGAGTAGGTATTCCCACATCTCTCACGACTCTTTTGCATAATGCCTTGTTCAATGTCAGGGCCATAGTTGCAGCGCCGGAAAACACGTAGGGTATCTGCCAGTCATCCAGGATGGCCGGGACAAGGGATTCCCTTCCGTCTCCGAAGATACCTTCGCAGATGTTAAAAACAAGATCCCATCTGTTTCCGTTGAATAGACGCATCATCAGCGATCTTGCATTTCCGATGCGTTCGGTTTCATAACCTAATGAATGAAGGGCTGTTTCGATGCCCTCAATCGTCTCTGTTTTGTCAAGCTCTGCAGTATCTTCTTCTGAGTACCCCAAAGAAAGGTATTCGGACTGCAGGTCATATGTGAGACCAATTTTCATTTCTTTAGCTCCCGGGCTCAACGGGAATACCATAAATTTTCATAATTTTGTTTTGTAAAATAATGTGCGATATTAACATTTTTATGAATCCGTTGTTCTATTATTATAATTTTTTCAAAAAGAATTTTTATGAAATGTGATACATCAAAAAGCGCCCCTGCATCAGGGGCAGTATATGGCATCGGTTTTATTGGTGCCGTAATTTATTTTATTGTGCAGGCAAGCGGTTTTTGGGAAGGTGTCCTGGGTGTTCTCAAAGCTTTTGTCTGGCCGGCTATCATGGTTTATGAATTGTTCAAGTATATAGGTGCCTGAAACCGAAAACCATCCCCTGGAGCCTTTCCTGCCGCAAAGGGCGCGCCTTCTGTTGCTGGGCAGTTTTCCGCCTCCGGTTGTCCGTTGGTCTATGGATTTTTATTACCCGAATTTTCAAAATGACATGTGGCGGGTGCTAGGTATTGTATTTTTCAATGATCCCGCATATTTTATAAAAGGAAAAGCCTTCGACCGGGAACGCATAAGTACGTTTTGTGAAAAAAAGGGGATCGCTTTATATGATACGGCCATGCGTGTGGTCAGAGGTTCAGGGAATGCTTCCGATAAGTTTCTGGAAGTTCTGGAACCTATAGATATTGCCTGTATTTTGAAACGTTTGCCTTCATGCAATACGGTTGCAGTTACCGGACAGAAGGCGGCTGAGACGTTGCAGGAGGTAATAGGGGGAAATGGTATTGGTCAGAAGGTAACTGTTCCCGATATAGGTAAATACGTGACCTTTCATTTCCGGGACCGGATTATCAAATGGTACAGAATGCCTTCTACTTCAAGGGCCTATCCCATGTCCCTGGAAAAGAAAGCTTCTTACTATAGAGATATGTTTAACGGGGCGGAACTATTGAACGGATATTCCCATTCAATTGTATCAGGCGGTTTTGTGGATTAGTATGTCAATAATCATATATATAGATGAGAAACGTCATTGCTAAGGTTATTATCTCCTTTGTTTTTTCTTACGCGTGTATCACTGCATGTCAACCTTATGACCAAGTTGAAACAATAGATCCAAAATTTTTTATAGAGGTTACAAACCAGGTGGACCTTACGTTTCAGGAAATGCTCCAGGCTTTTGGCAAAGAACTGGAAGAAATTGAAATGTCCGAGGAAATTGTCACGCTCGCAGAAAAATTATTTGGGGATCATGTGGTGACGGCTTACGTTATCAATTATAACACAATAGATCCCCTGGGCAATCGGGCGGTAGCATCAGGAACAATTTATTATCCAAAGAATTTCAAAATTAAAGGTGTTGTAGAAGTAGCCCCGATTGCTTATCTTCAAAAGACAAGCGGAGCGTCGGATCGTATTCCGGCAACAGAAGCTTTGCAGTCCATGATGGGATATCTGACCATAATTCCCGATTTCTTAGGCTATGGCGTAAGCAAGGATACCCATTATTGTACTTTTTTGAATGTGGATAACGTGGGTATAGTTGGCTATCATATGCGGGAAGCCAGCCGGGAGTTTTTGCGCACGTTAGGGTATAAGTTGCCGGAACACACTTTATTGGCCGGCTATTCACTGGGCGGATCTTCAGCCATGGCCATGTTACGTTATTATGAGCTTCATGGTGAGCGTGTTACTGTTGAAAAAGCAAGTTTGGGTTGCGGTTGTTATGACCCGCGAACGGCTTTTGATGTGTATGCCAGAACGGGATATTGTGCCTATACGGTTATTCCCACTGTCATATACGCCATGGATAAATACGAACATCTTAATCTTGATTACACAAAAGTATTTACAGGAGATTTGCTCAAATATTATCCCCAATGGCTTGACCGTTCACCTGAACATGGCGCAGGTACGTTGAATGAAAACCTTACTTCCGATATACGAACCTATCTGCATCCGGATTTTTTTACTGAAGAAAAAAATGCCGAATTCCATAAAATCTACAAAGTTTTGAAACAGTATTCTCATGTGGACGGCTGGACACCAAAAACGCCCGTGTATATATATCACGCACAGGACGATGAAATTGTTCCTTTCGAATGTGCGGAATATGCTTATGCGGAGTTTAAAAAAAGAAATGCCCCCGTTTCATTCTATTCGGGAAACGGGGGGCATGTGGGGTATGCATCCAAGATGTTTATAGCTAGTCGGCCCTTAAAAAGTAGTTAAAACATTGAAAATCAGCAAAAATAAGCCCAAAAACATTTGGAATATATGCAGGAAATCAGTATCTTAGAGTAAAATTACTGCAAATAAATTCAAAAAAACAT
>Ga0209605_1001378_pt1 | contig 27516 bp, 23 predicted proteins | sample AD_UKC035_MetaG_FD_184408 | JGI IMG/M metagenome (GOLD analysis project Ga0209605, IMG submission 184408) | Active sludge microbial communities of municipal wastewater-treating anaerobic digesters from USA - AD_UKC035_MetaG (SPAdes) (version 2) | ecosystem: Engineered > Bioreactor > Anaerobic >...
CGGCCTGCCGCTCGCTCGAATCTCCGCTGCGCGTGGCCTTTCTCGGCCCGGCGGGAACCTTCAGCGAGGAAGCGACGCTCGGCTACTTCGGCAGCTCGATCGTGCGCGTGCACTGCGCGAGCCTCGACGAGGTCTTCCGTCTCACGAGCGCGGGGGCGGCCGACTTCGGCGTCGTGCCGATCGAGAACTCGACCGAAGGCGTCGTCGCGCGGGCGCTGGACCTGTTCCTGCACACTTCCCTCACCATCGTCGGCGAGACCAGCCTCTTCGTGCGCCACAACCTGCTGCGCAAGCTCGATTCGCTGGACGGCATCAGCGCGGTGCTCGCGCACCCGCAGGCGCTGGCGCAGTGCCACGAGTGGCTTACGGCGCACCTGCCGGGCGTCGAGCGCCGGCCGGTCTCGAGCAACGCCGAAGGCGCCCGGCTGGCCAGCCTCGACCCGACGCTGGCCGGCATCGCCAGCATGCGCGCGGGCAACGAGTTCGGCCTGCACGTGCTCGCGCCCGCGATCCAGGACGACCCGAACAACCGCACCCGCTTCGTCATCGTCACGCGGGCGCAGGAGCATCCCGCACCCGGAGCGAGCGGCCACGACTGCACGAGCCTGATCGTCTCCGTGCCCAACAAGCCGGGGGCGGTGCACGACCTGCTGGTGCCGCTGAAGAAGCACGACGTCTCGATGTCGCGCTTCGAATCGCGCCCGGCCCGTTCCGGTCAGTGGGAGTACTACTTCTACATCGACATCGTCGGCCATCCGGACGAGCCGGCGGTCGCCGCTGCGCTCGACGAGCTGCGCGCGGCGTCCGCCTTCTTCAAGCTGCTGGGCAGCTACCCGATCGACACCCACTGAGTCGTGGCGAGCACCATGTTCACCCAGCTCGGCGTGATCGGCTGCGGCCTCATGGGCGGATCCTTTGCCCTCGCGCTCAAGCGCGCCGGCGTCGTCAAGCGCGTCATCGGCTACAGCAAGTCGCCGTCGACGACCGAGCTGGCGCGCAAGCTCGGCGTCATCGACGTCATCGCCGAATCGGCGCTGCTGGCAGTGGCCGGCTCCGACATCGTGCTCGTCTCGGTACCGGTGGCGGCGACCGAATCGACCTTCAAGGCGATCCGGCACCTGATCGAGCCGGGGCTGCTCGTGATGGACGTCGGCAGCACCAAGCGCGACGTTGTCGATGCCGCCCGCCGCGTGCTGCGCGAGCGCGTCGGCGCCTTCGTGCCGGCGCACCCGATCGCGGGCAAGGAGATGGCCGGCATCCAGCACGCCGACGCCGGCCTCTACAGCGGCCGCCAGGTCATCCTCACGCCGCTGCCGCAGAACCCGCCCGCGCTCGTGCAGAAGGCGACCGACGTCTGGTCGGCCATCGGCAGCCAGGTGCTGAAGATGACGCCTGAGAACCACGACGCCGCCTTTGCCGCGGTGAGCCATCTGCCGCACCTGCTGGCCTTCGCCTACTTCAGCGCCGTGGTGAACCAGCCCCAGGGCCGCGACTATCTCTCGCTCGCAGGACCGGGTTTTCGCGACTTCACGCGCATCGCCGCGAGCTCGCCCGAGATGTGGCGCGACATTCTCGTGGCCAACCGCGAGGAGGTGCTCAGGCAGTCGCAGCGCTTTCGCCACGTGCTCGATGCGATGGAACACGTGATCCGCGAGGGCAACGCCGAAGCGCTCGAGGACCTGATCCGCAACGCTTCGGAAGGTCGCGCATCCTGGCACATGAACGCCGGCAGGGGCCCCGGCGCCCGCTGAGCGGCCGATGTTCGCCCTGCCTCATCTGGACCTGCCGCCGCTGCGCGGCGCCGCCGGCACCGTGCGCCTGCCGGGATCGAAGTCGATCTCCAACCGCGTGCTTCTGCTGGCAGGCCTGGCCGAGGGCACGACCGAGATCCACGACCTCCTCGACAGCGACGACACCCGGGTGATGCTGCAGGCGCTGCGGGCGCTGGGTTGCAGCCTCGAGCGCCTCGAGGCCGACGGCGCGGTGCTGCGCGTGCAGGGCCTGGGCGGCCGGCTGCGGGTGCGCGAGGCCGAGCTGTTTCTCGGCAATGCCGGCACCGCGATGCGGCCGCTGGCCGCAGCGCTGGCGGTGCTCGCGGCAACGCAGGGCGGCTGCTTCGAGCTGCGCGGCGTGCCGCGCATGCACGAGCGCCCGATCGGCGATCTGGTCGATGCGCTGCGGCCGCTGGGCTGCAGGATCGACGAGCTCGGCACGCCCGGTTACCCGCCGCTGCGCGTGAGCGGCCAGGCCGGCGGGCGCCTGGCCACGCGGCAGCCGATCCGCGTTCGCGGCGACGTCTCGAGCCAGTTCCTCACCGCGCTGCTGCTGGCGCTGCCGCTGGTGAGCGACGCCGGCGACGTGGTCGTCGAGGTCGAAGGCGAACTCATCTCCAAGCCCTACGTCGAGATCACGCTGGCGCTGCTGGCACGCTTCGGCATCCAGGTGCAGCGCGCGGGCTGGAGCCGCTTCACCATCCCGCAGGGCAGCCGCTATCGCACGCCGGGGCGGATTCACGTCGAGGGCGACGCATCCTCGGCCTCGTACTTCGTCGCGCTCGGTGCGATCGCCGCGCTCGATGCGCCGGTGCGCATCGAAGGCGTGGGACGCGACTCGATCCAGGGCGACATCGCCTTCCTGGACGCCGCTGCCGCGATGGGCGCGCAGGTGCACGCGGGGCCCAACTGGATCGAGGTCCGCCGCGGCCGCTGGCCGCTGCAGGCCATCGAGCTGGACTGCAACGCGATCCCGGACGCAGCGATGACGCTGGCGGTGATGGCGCTCTACGCGCAAGGGACGACGCGCCTGTCGGGCATCGCGAGCTGGCGCGTCAAGGAGACCGACCGCATCGCGGCGATGGCCGCCGAGCTCGCCAAGCTCGGCGCGCAGGTGGACAGCGGCGCCGACTTCATCGCCATCACGCCGCCCGCGCGCTGGCAGGCGGCGACGCTTGGCACCTACGACGACCACCGCATGGCGATGTGCCTGTCTCTGGCGGCCTTCAATCCCCTTGCCGGCGCCAAGCCCCCGGTGCCGATCCGCATCGAGGATCCCGGCTGCGTCGCCAAGACCTTCCCCGACTATTTCGAGACCTTGTTCGGGATCGTGCAGGCCGATCCGGCCGAGGTGCCGGTGATCGCCGTCGACGGCCCTTCGGCCTCGGGCAAGGGGACGCTCGCGGCGGCGCTGGCGCAGCGCCTGGGTTGGCATCTGCTCGATTCGGGCGCGGTCTACCGTGCACTGGCGCTGGCGGCGCTGCGCCAGGGCGTCGTTCCCGAGGACGAGCCCGCGCTCCTGCGCCTGGCAGCAGCGCTGGACCTGCGCTTCGAAGGCGAGCGCGTGTGGCTCGGCGGCGAGGAGATCGGCGACGAACTGCGGCGCGAGGAGACCGGCGCGATGGCCTCGCGCGTGGCCGCACTGCCTGCCGTGCGGCGGGCGCTGCACGCGCTGCAGCTATCCTTTCATCGAGCCCCGGGCCTGGTCGCCGACGGGCGCGACATGGGCACCGTCGTCTTCCCGGGGGCTGCGCTCAAGGTCTTCCTCACCGCCAGCGCCGCGGAGCGCGCCAAGCGGCGCCATAAGCAGTTGATTTCAAAAGGGATCGACACTAAAATTACGACCCTTTTGGCCGATATCGAGGCGCGCGATGCGCGGGATCGCTCCCGCAGCGCCGCGCCGCTGCGGGCGGCCGAAGACGCGTTGCAGCTGGACAACTCGCAGCTGGGCATCGACGAATCGGTCGAGCTCGTGCTGCAGTGGTGGCGGCAGCGCAACCCGCTGGACCGGGGTCGCTGAGCCGGCCCTGACCAGCGGACCGACAGGCCCATCGTCGCTTCCCGCCCAGGCCGCCAGGCCGACACCCGAGCGCGGTGGTTCAGGAACCCCAACCCGCCACGTCGTTGGCACTTGCATCGCCCGGCTCTGCATCAGCCCCTCCTCCGGGCATCAGGAAACTTCATGCCTTCAACCCAAACTGCCACCACCGGCGGCGGCGAATCCTTTGCCGCCATGTTCGAGGAGTCGCTCAAGACGAGCGACATGCGCGTCGGCGAGGTCATCTCCGCCGAAGTCGTGCGCATCGACTTCAACCATGTGGTGGTCACTGCCGGCCTCAAGAGCGAGGCCTACATCCCGGTCGAGGAGTTCAAGAACGACCAGGGCGAGATCGAGGTTCAGGTCGGCGACTTCGTGGCCGTGGCCGTCGAAGCCGTCGAGAACGGCTATGGCGACACCATCCTCAGCCGTGACAAGGCCAAGCGCCTGGCTTCGTGGATGGCGCTGGAGAACGCGCTCGAATCCGGCGAATTCGTCAACGGCACCGTCAGCGGCAAGGTCAAGGGCGGCCTGACGGTCCTCGTCAACGGCATCCGCGCCTTCCTGCCCGGCAGCCTGCTCGACACGCGCCCGGTCAAGGACATGAGCCCCTTCGAGGGCAAGACGCTCGAGTTCAAGGTCATCAAGCTCGACCGCAAGCGCAACAACGTCGTCCTCTCGCGCCGTGCGGTGGTCGAGGCGAGCATGGGCGAGGAGCGCGCCAAGCTGCTCGAGACCCTGACCGAAGGCGCGATCGTCGACGGCGTCGTCAAGAACATCACCGAGTACGGCGCCTTCGTCGACCTGGGCGGCATCGACGGCCTGCTGCACATCACCGACATGGCCTGGCGCCGCGTGCGTCACCCCAGCGAGGTGGTGCAGGTCGGCCAGGAGCTCAAGGCCAAGGTGCTGAAGTTCGACGCCGAGAAGAACCGCGTGAGCCTGGGCCTGAAGCAACTGGGCGACGACCCCTGGCTCGGCGTCTCGCGCCGCTACCCCACCGGCACCCGCCTCTTCGGCAAGGTCACGAACATCGCCGACTATGGCGCCTTCGTCGAGATCGAACCCGGCATCGAGGGCCTGGTGCACGTCTCCGAGATGGACTGGACCAACAAGAACGTCGCACCCTCCAAGGTCGTGGGCCTGGGCGACGAGGTCGAGGTCATGGTGCTCGAGATCGACGAGGACAAGCGCCGCATCAGCCTGGGCATGAAGCAGTGCAAGGCCAACCCCTGGGAGGAATTCGCCGCCAACGTCAAGCGCGGCGACAAGGTCTCGGGCCCGGTCAAGTCGATCACCGACTTCGGCGTCTTCGTGGGCCTGGCGCAGGGCATCGACGGCCTCGTGCACCTCTCCGACCTGTCGTGGCACGAGCCGGGCGAGTCGGCGGTGCGCAACTACAAGAAGGGCCAGGAGGTCGAGGCCGTGGTGCTGGCGGTCGACGTCGAGCGCGAGCGCATCAGCCTGGGCATCAAGCAGATGGACGTCGATCCCTTCACCAGCTTCACGACGCTCAACGACCGCGGCGCGATCGTCAGCGGCAAGGTGAAGAGCGTCGATGCGCGCGGCGCCGAGATCCAGCTCAACGACGACGTCACGGGCTACCTGCGCGCCAGCGAGATCAGCCGCGACCGCGTCGAGGACGCGCGCAACGTGCTGAAGGAAGGCGACGAGGTCTCGGTCATGGTCATCAACGTGGACCGCAAGATGCGCAGCATCCAGCTCTCGATCAAGGCCAAGGACCAGGCCGACCAGCAGGAGGCGATGCAGCGCCTGTCCGCCAGCAACGAGCGCGAGAGCGCCGGCACCACGAGCCTCGGGGCCCTGCTGCGCGCCAAGCTCGACAAGAGCAACGAGTGATGCAAGAAGTGATCCGGGGTTGAACCCCGCGCCGGGGCGCGCAAGGCCCCGGCATCCGCCAGCCGCACGCCCATGACGCGCTCCGACCTCGTCACCCGACTCTCCGAACGCTTCTCGCAGCTGACGCAGCGCGACACCGAGTTCGCCGTCAAGACCATCCTCGACGCGATGTCCGACGCGCTGGCGCGCGGCTACCGCATCGAGATCCGCGGCTTCGGCAGCTTCTCGGTCAACCGCCGGCCGCCGCGCGTGGGACGCAATCCGCGCAGCGGCGAGCAGGTGCTGATCCCGGAGAAGCTGGTGCCGCACTTCAAGCCGGGCAAGGCGCTGCGCGAGGCGGTGGACGCACCGGACCTGCAGAACGCGGTTGCCGACGCCGACGCACCCGCCGACTGAGCATCGGGGCAGTCGGTGCCCGACCCGGAAAAGGGCGCCCTGCGGGCGCCCTTTTCTCATGCCCTTTCCTGATTGCGGCGCCTCCTACAATCCGCCGCGCATGCGCATCCTCGTCTGGCTCCTGCGGGCCTTCCTCTTCTTCGCGCTCTTCGCCTTCGCACTGAACAACCTGGAGCCGGTCACGGTCCACTGGTTCTTCGGCGTGCAGTGGCAATCGCCGCTCGTCATCGTCGTCCTCGTGGCCTTCGGGCTGGGTTGTGCGCTCGGGGTGCTGGCGATGGTTCCTGCGTGGTGGAAGCACCGCCGCACGAGGCGGGAGCCCGGCGCGTCGCTCGAACGGGCGCCGGCACCAGGCCCATCCGCAGCCGCCGCGGAGGTGCCGACGACGACCACCGCCGCAGTGCTCGAAGCCGAGCACCCGCCGCGCGAGGGACTGGGACTGTGATCCCGCTGCGCACCCGCTGATGGATCTGGACCTGCAATGGCTGCTGCTGGGCGTGCCGTTGGCGTTCGCACTCGGCTGGCTGGCCTCCCGCTATGACCTGCGCCAGTTCCGCCGCGACGAGCGCACATCCCCGCGCGCCTACTTCAAGGGTTTGAGCCTGCTGCTGTCCGAGCAGCAGGACAAGGCGATCGACGCCTTCATCGAGGCGGTACAGAACGATCCCGACACCACCGAGCTGCACTTCGCGCTCGGCAACCTCTTCCGCCGGCGCGGCGAATTCGAGCGCGCCGTCCGGGTGCACCAGCACCTGCTGCAGCGCGCCGACCTGCCGCTGGCCGAGCGCCAGCGGGCACAGCACGAACTCGCGCAGGACTTCATCCGCGCCGGTCTCTTCGATCGTGCCGAACTCGCCTTCCAGGAGCTCGGCAGCACACCCTACGAGGCCGAGGCCCAGCAGGCGCTGCTGACGCTCTACGAACGCTCGCGCGACTGGCCACGCGCGATCGAAACGGCCATGCGCATCGAAGCCGCCGGGGGTGCATCGCCGGCCGCGCGTGTCGCGCACTACTGGTGCGAGCTCGCGCTTGCGGCCGAGGAGCGCGGCGACGCCGAGGACGCCGAGGCGGCCTTGCAGAAGGCCCGCCAAGCGGATCCCGCCGCTGCCCGACCGCTCGTGATGACCGGCCAGCGCCTGCTGCGACAGGGCCAGCCGCAGGAGGCGATGGCGGCCTGGGACGCACTGCGCCGCGTGCGGCCGGCAAGCTTCACCCTGGTCGCGGCCGACTACGCCGATGCCGCACTCGCTGCCGGACGCGGCGAGGCTGCCCGCCAGGCGCTCGATGATGCGCTGCGCGAGCAGCCCAGCATCGACATCCTGCGCGCGCTGGCACGAGTCGACGCCGGCACGGGCGCCTCGCACCGGGCCCGCCTGCTCGCCCTGCTCGAGGAGCAACCGACGCTGTCCGCGGCGCTCGAATTGCTGGCCGACGGCACCGAGCCGCTCGACGCCGAGGCGCGAACGGCCTTGCGTCAGGCGCTTGTCACCGCGTCCCGACCGCTGCAGCGCTACCGCTGCGCCGCCTGCGGCTTCGAAGCCCGGCATTGGTTCTGGCAGTGCCCGGGCTGTCTGAACTGGGACAGCTACCCGCCACGGCGGGTCGAGGAACAGTAGTCGGCCGTGCGCGGCACGAAAACCCGCGCGACGCAGCGCCGAGTCTCCCGTCGTCGAAGCCGGTTCGAGCCTCGACGCGATGCCGCCGGGACTCTCGCCTTCAGGACAGCGGTGTGCCGTCTGCGGTCAACGCGAGCTGCGCCTCGAGCAAGGCCAGCACCTCGGCCTGGCTCGGCACCTGCCCCTTGCCGCCGACGCTGGCGACCGGGCCCGGGCCGGTGACGCCGGCCAGGCCCGGCTCGTGATCGCAGTAGATGCCGATCGTGGGCTTCCCCAGCGCTGCACCCAGGTGCGTGAAGCCGGTGTCCAGGCCGATGATGCAGCGCGCGCCCGCCAGCACACCGGCCATCTCGCCGACCTTGAGGAAGGGCGGCACTTCACCCTCGCAGCCCGCGGCGATGCGCTCGGCCAGCGTCTGCTCGGCCGGGCTGCCCCACAGCACCACCGGGGTGAGACCGCTTCCCTGAAGCCGTTTCCCGACCGCGATCCAGCGCGCCTCGGGCCAGAGCTTCTCGATGCGGCTTGCATTGGGAATCAGCACCGCGTAGCGCGAGGGCATCGGCCAGCCCGGTGTCGGGGCGATGAGGCCAAAGTCCGGCGGCGTGGTCGGCGGCGCGTAGCCCAGGTGCGCCGCAGCCAGGCGCCGGCTGCGCTCGACCGCGTGCAGGTCGCGCGGGACCGCCGCGCGGCGCGCATAGAACCAGCTCGCGAACGGTTCGCGGGCGCTCGCGCGGTCGTAGCCCGCGACCGGGCCGATCGCCTGTCGCGCCCACAAGGCGCTCTTGAGCAGGCCCTGCAGATCGAGCACGAGGTCGTAGCGCTGCTCGCGCAACTGCGTGCGCGCCGCCGCGATCGCGGCCCAGGTCTCGCGCCGCAGCAGCTTGCCGCGCCACTTGCGCCAGGCGATCGGCAGCACGCGCGCAACACCCGGATGCAGCGCCGGGATCGCCGCGAAAGGCTGCTCGACGAGCCAGTCGACCTGCAGCTGCGGCAGCGCGCGCAGCGCATCGCTGAGCGCCGGCAGCGCGTGCACGACGTCGCCCATCGACGTCGTCTTGACGATCAGCAGCTTCACGCCGGATTCGGGCGCCTCAGGCCTGCGAGCGCGCCTCGGCCACCAGCGCCGGATTGAAGCGCGCGTCGTTGTACATCTTGAACTGACGGTAGACCTTGAAATAGGCCCGGCCGGCGAGCGCATCCGCGATCAGCGCATCCAGGCAGCCGGCGAGATCCTCGCGCTGCTCGCGCAGCCGTTCGTGCCGCGCGCGGCTGGCGGCCCGGTGCGCGTCGTCGACGTCGTCGCGCTGCGCCTGCTCGTGCATCGCGCGCAGCTTCAGCGACAGGATCGAGAGCCGGTCGATCATGCTGCCCGCGGTTTCGCTGCTCAGCCGGGCACCAGCAGGCACCTTGGAGACCGGCGCATCGGTGCGCGCCGAGGCCTCGTCGACCAGGCCCAGCGCCATCAGCAGCAACTCGTCGACGCGCTCGATCGCGTCGTTGCGCGCCTGGTTGTGGCCATCGATCGCGCGCTTGTTGGCGGCGATCTCGGCGTCGGCGACGCGCGTGCGCCGCGCCAGATCCTCCTGCGCCCACAGCAGCGCGTTCTGGCGATGGTTGGCCTGCACCCATTGCCACAGCGGGGCCGCGGGCGGCTGTGCATCGGCCTGCGGCCAGTCGGCGGTCGCCAGCAGGCGGTCGTGCAAGGCAAGGACGTCGCAAGCAAGGACGGGCGGTGAAGACGAAGAAGGCATGGCACAGAACCTCGTACCGCGATCGGCACGCGGGCCTGGGATTATCGGTGGCGCAGCGGTCGCTCAGTTCGCCGCCGGGCCCGCGTGGTACCCGGGTGCGAGGAAATCCTGCTCCGGCTCATACCAGCGCGAGCGCATGCCGAGCAGGTGCTGCAGCGCCTGATCGAGCACGTCCAGGCGGATCGGTGAATCCAGGTGATCGGTGCGCAGCGGCTCGGCCCGTGCGTTTCGCCAGATCCACAGCGGCACCGCATAGCCGCTTTCGTCCTGCTCGCTGTGCCCGGCGAAGTCGCGGAAGTGGCCGACCTCCTGACCGTGGTCGGAGAAGTAGAGCGCATCGATCGCACGCCCCTCGCGCGCCTGCGCGACCGCCAGCAGGAGCTGCGCGACGGCATTTGCGCCGCACCAGGTCGCGTCGTCGTAGTCGTTGCGCGCCTGCAGCGTGTTGGCTGCCCTGCCCTGCGCACGCAGGCCGCGCGCAACCGCATCGTCGTCGGCCTCCGCGAACGGCCCGCGACGCGAGCCGCAGCGCAACGCGTAGTGGAAATGCTGACCCAGCAGGTGGATCACGATCAGCTCGTGGGGCGGCGCCGGCTGCTGCAGGTAGCGGCGCAGCACCGGGACGAGGTCCTCGTCCTCGCTGCTGCTGTCGCGCCAGTTGCCCTTGTTGATGAAGACATGCTCGTCGGCGCCATGGCCGAGGCTTGCGATCCAGCCATCGCCACCGGGCTGGTTCGAGAGCCACAGCACGCGGTAACCGGCGGCGCGCGCCAGTTGCACGAGGTCGGGTGTGCTGCGCCAGAGTTCGGGATCGGCTTCGCTCGCGGGCGTGAGTGCCATCCGCAGCGAGGGCAGCGTGAACGCGTGCGTCGAGCGCACCCGGCTGAAGAGCAGCGTCTGCCCGCCCAGCTCCGCAAAGGCCTGCGCCAGCGGCGCGGTGGTGTCGCGCGGGTATCCGTACAGCCCCCAGTTCATCCGGTTGCCGCTCTCGCCGATGAAGAGCACGACCGTACGCGGGCGCGGATCGACGAGTTCCGCGCGCCACTGATCACGCCCGGCCCACAGCATCTCGCGCGCGGCCCGCAGCTCCTGCATCTGTGCCCTTTCCTGCTGGTGGCGCACGTAGAGCACCCCCCAGCGCAGGAAGGGTTCGCTGCGCAGCATCGTCGGGTTCGCGTGCAGCGCCGCAGCCAGCGCGAGCAGCAGCGCCGGCACGAGCAGCCGCACCCGGCCGCGTGTCGACACGGCACCCCCTTGCCACGCGAGGCGCCCGCGCCAGGCCAGCAGCCACCAGGCCAGCCAGTAGGCGCTGCCCAGCGAGATCTGCCGCCACTGCGAGAGCACGAAGCCCCGGGCTTCCCCGACGCTGGTGTTGGCCAGCGCCTCGGCCAGCACGCCGGGCTGCGGCTGGCTGCCGAAGAAGTCGCGCACGACGCCCTGCACCGCGCCGTCGAGCCCGAAGACCAGGCACAGGATCACCCACATCCGCGACGCAAGGCGCCCCGAGACCTGCCGGCTTGCCGCGAGCAGGCCGCCGCCGAGCGTGAACCACCAGAGCGCGATCTTCGCCGCATCCTGCGGGCGCGCGAAGCGCAGCAGCGCCAGCGAAACGCCGAGGAAGACACCGGCAAGAAGAAACCAGCGCCAGGGGCGACGAGGGTCGGCAGCCGTTTGCGCGCCGGCACTCTCGATCGGGTCGCTCTTGTTCATCGAAGCGTGCGGTCCTGGACCGCGCCCAGGCGACTCATGCTGCAGGAGCTCGCGAGCTTAACGGGACCGGCAATCCTCGCGTCGGTCGGCGATCGCGCGAGCCGGAAAGTGCTCGCGGACACGCGCGGAGATGCATGCGTTGTCACCGGCGCCGCCCCTGCACCGCCGCGATCCGGCATCCCCCGCAGGTGGGGCCGCTCCCCCCTCGATCGGGGCGACCGGTGCAAGGCTTTGCGTCAGAAGGCGCCCGAAGCCGGCATCCGGGCCTGCCTTGGCCGCACCCCTTCGGGTCCCCCAACAGGCAGGGCCCCCAGCGCGGGAATGACGGCGCACCGCACGCTGCCTAGAGTCCTCACCAGCCCGATGCCCAGGCCGAACTGCAGACAGGATCACTCGGGCGCAACCATCCGACTCACGCTTTGCACAGGAGACCGACCATGTTCCGTTCCATCCTCGCCGCCGCGCTGGCTGCCCTCGCCCTCAACGCCTTCGCCGCCGTCGACGTCAACAAGGCCAGCCAGGCCGAACTGCAGACGGTCAAGGGCATCGGCCCGGCGCTCTCGACCAAGATCCTCGAAGCGCGCAAGACCGCCGCCTTCAAGAACTGGGGCGATCTGGTCGACCGCGTCTCGGGAATCGGCCCGGGCAACGCGGCGCGCTTTTCTCAGGCGGGCCTGACCGTCGGTGGGCAGCCGCTGGCGCAGGCCACACCCGACAAGGGCATCAGGCCCGAGAAGGCGACGACCACCGCCGCCCGGACCGAGCGCAAGGCGCCCGAAGCCGGCGCGAAGTGAGGCGCGCTCAGCACAAGCGGCGCGCGCGGCGCGCCGTTCAGGGCAGTTCGAGATCGAGCTGGGGGTGCGGCTGCAGCAGCGGCGGACGCTGCGCAGCGGGCACGCCCCGCCCCCAGGCGAAGAACTGCAGCACCTCGTCACGGCGCGCGTGCACGTCGGCTTCGCCGAGCGCGATCAGCTCGCGCGTGTACGGCGCCTCGAACATCAGGTAGCTCGCCAGCGCCGAACCCCCGCGCGCGTCGCTGGCACTGTTGCCCACGCCCACACCGCGCAGCAGCGTGCGCACCGGCACCGGCAGGCACTGCAGATGCCGCGCCGCGACGTCATCCAGGCGCTGGCTCGGCGAGATCACGAGCGACTCCATCGGCCGCAGCGGCGTGTCCTGGCGCACCTCGTCGGGCAGGAGCGCGAGCGTGCGGTTGATGCGCTGCATGCGCTCGATGTCGACCGCCAGCGCGTCGAGGAAGATGTTGGCCAGCGCGTGCCCCGCGATGTGCGCCAGACTCGGATAGCCCTGCACCGCCGAGCGCCGGTCCTGCGGCTCGTGCATGCGACCGGCGCCGATGATCAGCAGCCGGTGCGCACCCAGGTGGATCGCGGGCGAGAGCGGCGCGCTCTGGCGCATCGAGCCGTCGCCGTACCAGGCGGCGTTCTCACCCTCGCCGATGCGTGCTGCCGGGAAGACGAACGGGATCGCCGAGGAGGCCAGCAGATGCGCGTGCGTGATCGGCACCTTCACCGCCCGACGCTGCGAGCGCGACCAGGGCTGAAGCGGCCTGCCGGCGTCGAAGAAGGTCACGTGCTGACCGGTCGTGTAGCTCGACGCCGTCACCGCCAGCGCGTGCAGCTGGCGCTGCGCGAACATCAGCGGCAGCCGCTGCACCGGGACCATGCGCTGCAACAGGCCCTCGAGCGGCTCGTTGTCCAGCAGCGAACGCGGGCGCAGCTTGCGCCAGCGCGCGATCACCCAGCCGAGCGAGAGCATGGTCAGCCACTGCGCTCCGCTGCGAATCACGCCGAGCGAATCCGCACGGTAGATCTGCTCGGCGCGGAAGCCTTCCCAGACCTTGGCCAGCACCTCGACCGCGCCCTCGAAGCGGTCGGCGTGGCATGCCAGAGCCGCAGCGTTGATCGCCCCCGCCGAGGTGCCGACGATGATGCCGAAGGGGTTGCGCAGCCGGGAACGCGGGTCTAGCACCTCGCGGCGCAGCCGCGCGATCGCGCGCAGCACGCCGACCTGGTAGGCCGCGCGCGCGCCGCCTCCGCTGAGCACCAGCCCGGTCAGGGGCGATTCGTACATGCCTTGGACTGTAGCCCGCGGGTACCGCCCCGGAGGCACGAAGCATGCCCGCCCGCTAGTCGTAGATCACGCTGGCCTGCGGATCGTTGGCCGCATCCTGCCAGCGCGCCAGCGCCTCGTCGCTCGGCCAGATGCGCGCCTTGTCGCCGAGGTCGACCTCGGCCAGCGCGTGCGCCCGCTGCAGCTGCAGGCGCACGCGCAGCCCGTCGCGCTGGATCTGCCCTTCCTGTCCCTGGGTCTGGTGCGCCGGCCACTGCCGCACGAGCTCGGCCAGCGGCGGCAGCGGCTCGCCGACCCGGACGACGAAGAAGCGCCCAAAGCGCACCCGTGCACCTGCAAGGTCCAACACCTGCTCGGCGCTCAGCCGCAGCCCGCCGGTGAAGCGGTTGGGCACGAGGCGCCCACGAGCAACGACCAGTTCATCCTCCTGTAGCAGCGCCCGCTGTTCGCCGAGCTTGTCCTCGTCGGCGGCGACCTCGATGCGCTCGCTGCCATCGTCGAGCTGGAACAGGACAAGGCGCCTGCCACGGCTGCTGATGCTGCGAACCTCGCCGACGATGCCCGCGATGCTCACGGCATCGTGGCTGTCGACCAGGTCGGCAATGCGGCGCGGGCAGAAGCGCCGCACCTCCCGGGCGTAGGCATCGAAGAGGTGGCCCGTCAGGTACAGGCCGAGCGCCAGCTTCTCCTGCTGCAGTTGCTCGCGCACACCGAAGGGCTCGACCGCGACGAGCGCCGGCTCCTGGCGGCTCGACCCGTGCACGTCATCGCCGAAGTCGAAGAGCCCGGCTTGCGCGGCGTTGGCCACCTGCGTCTCGGCCCAGTCGAAGGCCAGGCTGACGCTGGCGAGCGCGCTCGCGCGATCCGGGTGCAGCGCATCGAAGGCGCCGGCGCGGATCAGCGCCTCGACGACGCGCTTGTTCACGCGGCCGCGGTCGACGCGCGCGCAGAAGTCGAAGAGGCTGCGAAACGGCCCGCCGCCCTGCCCCTGCGCACCCTCGCGCGCCGCGACGATGGCCTCGATCGCGCCCGCGCCCGTGCCCTTGATCGCGCCCAGGCCGTAACGCACCACCGTGTCGCTGACCGGCTCGAAGCGCAGAACTCCGCGGTTGACGTCCGGCGGCTCGAACGTGATGCCGAAGGACCGCGCGTCGTCGATCAGCACCTTGAGCTTGTCGGTGTCGTCGGCCTCGATCGTCATGTTCGCGGCGTAGAACTCGGCCGTGCAATGGACCTTGAGCCAGGCGGTGTGATAGGCCAGCACGCTGTACGCCGCCGCATGGCTCTTGTTGAAGCCGTAGCCGGCGAACTTCTCCATCAGGTCGAAGACCTCGTCGGCCTTGGTCTCGGAGATGCCCTTCGCCAGCGCCCCGGCGCGGAACTTGTCGCGCTCCTTGGCCATCTCCTCGGGCTTCTTCTTGCCCATCGCGCGGCGCAGCAGGTCGGCGCCGCCCAGCGTGTAGCCGCCCATCACCTGCGCGGCCTGCATCACCTGTTCCTGGTAGACGAAGATGCCGTAGGTCTCCGCAAGCACCTGCTCGAGCAGCGGGTGCGGATACTGCACCGGCTCGCGGCCGTTCTTGCGCGCGCAGAAGCTCGGGATGTTCTCCATCGGGCCGGGGCGGAACATCGCATTGAGCGCGATCAGGTCCTCGATGCGCTCGGGGCGGGCCTCGCGCAGCATCCCCTGCATGCCGCGCGATTCGAACTGGAACACCGCCTCGGTGCGGCCGTCCGAGAACAGCCGGTACACACGCGGATCGTCCAGCGGCAGGCGCTCGTACTCGAAGTCGGCGTACCTGGGCCGCCGCGCGCGGATGTACTCCTTCGCGAGCTCGAGGATGGTGAGTGTGGCCAGCCCCAGGAAGTCGAACTTCACCAGGCCGATCGCCTCGACGTCGTCCTTGTCGTACTGGCTGACCGCGCTGTCGCTGCCCGGCTGCTGGTAGAGCGGGCAGAAGTCGGTGATCTTGCCCGGTGCGATCAGCACGCCGCCGGCGTGCATGCCGACGTTGCGCACGAGGCCCTCGACGCGCGTGGCCAGGCGCAGCAGTTCGGCCACCTCCTCGTCCTCGGCCTCGCGCTGCTCGAGCTCGGGGGCCTCCTTGCGCGCGTAGATCAGCCCGCCCTCGGGCTGCTCGGGCACCGGCGCCAGCGTCACCGTCTTGCCCGGGGGCGCCGGGATCAGCTTGGCGATGCCGTCGACCTGGCCGTAGCCCATGCCCAGCACCCGGCCGACGTCGCGCAGCGCGGCCTTCGCGGCCATGGTGCCGAAGGTCGCGATCTGGCTGACCGCGTCGCGCCCGTACTTGCCCTTCACGTAGTCGATGACGCGGTCGCGGTTGGCCTGGCAGAAGTCGATGTCGAAGTCGGGCATCGACACGCGCTCCGGGTTCAGGAAGCGCTCGAACAGCAGCTGGTAGCGCAGCGGGTCGAGGTCGGTGATCGAGAGCGCGTAGGCGACGAGGGAACCTGCGCCCGAGCCGCGCCCCGGACCCACCGGGCAGCCATTGGCCTTGGCCCAGACGATGAAATCCGAGACGATCATGAAGTACCCGGGGAACTTCATGTTGATGATCGTGCGCAGCTCGAACTCCAGGCGTTCGAGATAGGCCGGACGCCGGCGCTCGCGCTCGGCCTCGTCGGGATAGAGCGCCTGCAGCCGGCGCTCGAGGCCGGCCAGGCTCGCCTGGCGGAAGTGCTCCTCCAGCGACAGCCCGTCGGGCGTCGGGAAGTCCGGCAGGTGCGGCCTGCCCAGTTCCAGCGCGAGGCTGCAGCGCATCGCGATCTGCACGCTGTTGGCGAGCGCGCTCGGCACGTCGGCGAAGCGCTTTGCCATCTGCGCCTGCGTCTGGAAGTGCTGCTCGGGCGTGAAGCGGCGCACGCGCTTGGGGTTGGCGAGCGTGTCGCCGTCGGCGATGCAGACGCGGGCCTCGTGCGCCTCGTAGTCATCGGGTTCGAGGAACTGCACCGGGTGCGTGGCCACCACCGGCAGGCCCAGCTCCGCGGCCAGCGGCACCGCCGCGCGCACATGCGCCTCCTGCGCCGGCGCCCCGGCCCGCTGCAGCTCGAGGTAGAAACGCCTGGGGAAAAGCCCGGCCAGCCGCGCGGCCAGCGCCCGCGCGCGCGCGGCGTCGCCGGCGAGCAGCGCCTGGCCGACGACGCCCAGATCCCCGCCCGAGAGCGCGATCAGCCCGCCGCCCAGCTCCTGCAGCCAGTCCCACTTCACCCAGGCCTGGTTGCGCTGCACATTGCCGGTCCAGGCGCGCGCCAGCAGCTCGCAGAGGTTCAGGTAGCCCTGCCGATCCTGCACCAGCAGCAACAGCCGGGTCGCCTGCCGATCGGGGGCATCGGGCAGCGGCTCCATCCAGACGTCGGCGCCGATCAGCGGCTTCACGCCCTTGGCGCGGCAGGCCTTGTAGAACTTGATCGCGCCGAAGAGGTTGCCCAGATCCGTGATCGCCAGCGCCACCTGCCCGTCGGCCCGCGCCGCGGCCACCGCAGCGTCGACGCGCAGCGTGCTGTCGACGACCGAGTACTCGGTGTGCAGCCGCAGATGGACGAAGCTCGGGGGATGGGCCATGGTAAGGGGCATTATCCGACCCGCCACCCGCTCCCTAGAATGCCGCCGATGAGTTCGGGCATCGGAGGCTGGGTCCGCCGTCTGGTCGGGCTGCTGCTGATCTTCAGCGCGCTGGTCGTGGGCCTGTCGCACGCGCCCGACCGGCCGGTGCAGACGCTGGTGGCGCGCTGGGCGCCACCGCCGTCGGAGTTCATCGAGATCCGCGGCCAGCTCGTGCACCTGCGCGACCAGGGGCCGCACGGCGATCCGCTGCCGATCGTGCTGCTGCACGGCACTTCGTCGAGCCTGCACACCTGGGAAGGCTGGGTGCGGGTCCTGGACAAGCAGCGCCGCGTCGTCAGCCTGGACCTGCCCGGCATGGGGCTCACCGGCCCCTTCGACGGCGAATACGCGCGCGACGACTACCACGGCGACACCTACGCCCGCTTCGTGCTCGACCTGCTCGATGCGCTGAAGCTGCAGCGAGTCGTGCTCGCGGGCAATTCCTTCGGCGGCGAGATCGCCTGGCGCGTGGCCACGCTCGCGCCCGAGCGCGTGGCGCAGCTCGTCCTCGTCGATGCCGCCGGCCCGCCCTTCACGCCGGAGGCCATCCCGCCGGGCTTCATCGCGGCGCGCCTGCCAGTGCTCGGTTGGCTCGGCCAGTACCTGCTGCCGCGCGCGCTGATCGCGCAGAGCCTGGCCAGCGTCTACGGCGACCCGAGCCGGGTGAGCCCGGCGCTGGTCGATCGCTACTTCGAGCTCACGCTGCGCGAAGGCAACCGCCGCGCGCTGAGCCTGCGCCTGCGGCAGATGTCGATGGGCGAGGACGCGGCGCGCATCGCGCAGGTGCATCAGCCGACGCTGATCCTCTGGGGCGCGCTCGACCGGCTGATCCCGCCCTCGACCGGGCAGGACTTCGCGCGGCGCATCGCCGGCAGCCGGCTCGTCGTCTTCGAGGGCCTCGGGCACATGCCGCACGAGGAGGACCCGGCGCGCAGCGTGGAGCCGGTGAAGGCCTTCCTCGGGCTGCGCTGAGCGTGCGCCTTGCCGCCGCGGGGCGGCTCGAGCTCACCCGAAACGCCCCTGCAGGAACCACAGGGGCTGCAGCGGGTCGGCCACCGGCAAGCGGGCACGGTAGATCCACAGCAGCGAGCCGTCGGCGGCCTGGGCGATGAAGTAGTCGCGCGCGGCGAGGCCGCCGTCCCACCAGCCGGACTCGATGCGCTCGGGGCCGGCCAGGAGCTGCAGCGGGCCGCCTTCGAACCAGGGCATGGCCCGGCGTTCGGGCAGCGGCGCAGGTGTCGGCAGCAACCAGATCGGGCGCGGCCGGGGCGCCGGCGGCGGGACCGGACGGGGCGGATCCGCGAGCTGGACGCCCCAGGGCAGCGTGCGGACGCTGCGCTCGGGGCGGTGATCGGCCACCGTCTGCAGCTGCAGCACCTGCTCGTTCCCCAGCCGCGCGCGCAGGCGCTCGAGCAGCCGCACGAGGCCGCTGCGCTCGCTCTGCCGTGTCGGGAAGAGCTCGGTGTTCGGCGGCGGCTGCTGCACCCATTCGTGGCAGTGCAGCCGCAGCTCGAGCGTCGGTGCGGCCAGCTGCACGCGCGCCAGGCGCTCGCGCAGCAGCGCCTGCAGCTGCGCGAGCTCGGCAGCGGGCTCGGCGAGCTCGATGCGCAGCAGGGTCGCCGTCGGCGTCGCTTCGTCGGCGCGGTGGCGAGGTTCGTGCTGCATGCGCAGCTCGAAGGCCTGCACCCGCGCCTGCCGCGCCTGCGCCCAGGCGACGAGCCGCACCAGCAGCCGCGCGGCGGCGTGCAGGACCTGATCGGCACGATCGGCGCGCGCAGCCAGCTCCAGGCGTGCGTCGAAGGCTTCCGGGGCGCAGAGCCACTTGCGCGGGTCGGGGCGCGTGCCGCGGGCGCGATCGATCTCGTCCAGCAAGGCCTGGCCGAAGCGCCGCGCAAGGCCCGCGCGCGGCAGGTGCCGCAGGTCGGCCAGGCGCTGCAGCCCCATCGCCTGCAGCGCCGGCGCGTGCTCGCGGGCGGCGTCGAGCAGCGTGATCGGCATCGCGTCGAGCGCGCGTTGCAGCGCGGCGAGGTCCTGCGCGCTCTGCAGGCCCTGCCGGTCCTGCTGGTCCTGCCGGTCCTGACGACTGGCCGCCGCCGCATCGGCCTCGCCCTGCCAGCGCGCCAGCAGCGCGGCCCCGAGCGCGGTCGGCGCGCGTGCGATCCGCGTGCAATGGCCCAGCGGCGCCAGCGCCTGGCGCAGCCGCGCCAGCAGCGCATCGGCCCCGCCGAAGAAGCGCAGGCTCGTGGCCACCTCGAGCAGCACGGTGGCGCTGCCCTCCAGCGCGACCGAAGGCGTGAAGGCCAGCGCCGCGTGCGCAACGGCCTGCAGCGCCTCCCGGTCGCGGCGCGCGTCGGCCTGGCCCAGCAGCAGCATGGGGGCCAGCGCCAGCGCCGTCGCGCGCTTCATCCCCGGCTGCACGCCGGCTTCGGCCGCCGCGTCGTTGGCCGCCAGGATCTGCTGCCCCTGCAGCAGCGCCAGCGGCTGCGCCTGCTGCGACGGCGGCAGCGCGGCGGCCCAGGCCTCGAGCGAGAGCCGCGGCAGATGGATGGCCAGCCAGAGCATCGTCGGCACCGAAGGCGTTCATGCCGCAGCCGGCGCTCAGGTCGAGCTGCGGCTCGGGGTGCGGCCCGATATCCGCGCAAACGCCGAGCTTGCGGCCGGCCCGACAACTCCTGCGGCCGTCTCCCCGGCGATCTGCCGGGCCACACGCCCGGCCTGCGCTCGGGCCCGGGCCCGGGCCTGGGCCGAGAGCGTCGGCATCAGTTCCAGGTGCAGCGCCGTCGTGCTCGGCGGCCCGCGGCGCTTGACGATGCGCAGCGCCAGGGTGTCGGCCCCGGCAGGCGACAAGGCCAGGCGCAGCGGCGCAACGCTCGGCCGCACCAGCGCCGCGGCCTCGCACAGCAGGAAGGCCGGCCCGTCGTGCGCCTGCGCCGCCAGCTGCAGCCGGCGCAGCGACGGCAGCCGCACGTGGGCAGGCAGCCAGGCGAGCACCGCACCGACGTGGCCGCTGCGAAGCGTCTGTTCGAGCGCCCACAGCACGTCGGCCGGCGCCTGCAGCCGCGTGCGCGCCGGATGCTGCGCGGCAAGGCCATCGCGTGCGCGCACGATCACGAGCTGCCGCAGGTCCAGCCCGAGGGCAGAGAGCGTCCAGCCGCAGGGCAGGGCCGGCGGGTCGAACCACATCAGGCTGCGCCCGCCCTGCTGCACCGCGACCAGCGCGGGGGCCAGCAGCCGCAGCTCGCCCACGCCCGGGTGCGGCAGCAGCAGTTCGGTCAGCGCGCGCGTGGGCCAGCCGCCGCCGGGCAGCTCGGCGTCGAGCGCGGCAAAGCCGCTTGGCACCACATCGTCGCGCTGCTGCCCGAGCTGGTGCGCGCGCCACAGTGCCGGGTGCAGCTGCAGCGGGTCAGCGGCACCGGCGCCGGCAAACCGATCGGAAGGAACGAGAAGATTGGGAGAGTGCGTCACCAGAATACTGTATGTTCATACAGTATTCTGTGCAAGTCAGGATCTCATGAATCCGGACCCCCTGGCGCCAGCGCCCGCCGCAGCGCTGCCGCGCACAGCGCCAGCGCCGTGTTCGCCTCGTCGATCACGCGGCCCATCGTGATGAAGCCGTGAATCTGGCGCTCGAAGCAGACGTACTGCGTCGGTACGCCGGCTTGGGAGAGCGCGTCGGCGTACTGCCGCCCCTCGTCGCGCAGCGGGTCGAAGCCCGCGGTCAGCACGAGTGCCGGCGGCAGGCGCGAGAGGTCCTCGGCCAGCAGCGGGCTCGCGCGCCAGTCGGACCACTGCGCGGCATCGGCGATGTAGTGGCCGCGGAACCAGGCGATCGTGTCGGCGGTGAGCACATAACCCTGCCCGTTCGTCGTGTGCGAGGGCGCCAGCGCGCGCATGTCGGTGGCCGGGTAGATCAGCAACTGCAGCCGCGCCGGTGCCTCGGCGGCGTTGCGCATGCCGATCGCGGTCACCGCGGCCAGGTTGCCTCCGGCACTGTCGCCGCCGAGCGCCAGACGCGCGCCGTCGAGCCCCAGTTCGGCGGCGTGCGCGCGCACCCAGCGCACCGCGGCGTGCGCATCGTCGACCGCCGCCGGGAAGCGCTGCTCCGGGCCCAGGCGGTAGTCGACCGCGACCACCGCACAGCCGCTGCCGGCGCACAGCGTGCGGCAGACGACGTCGTGCGTGTCGAGGTCGCCGATGACCCAGCCGCCGCCATGGAAGTAGACGAGCACCGGCAGCGCAGCGGATGCGGTCTCGGCTACCGCGTCGACCGGCTTGTAGAGCCGCAGCGCGATCGCGCCGAGCGGCCCCTGCGCCTGCAGCGCCCGCACCTCGCCGATCGGCGGTGGCTCGGGCTGCGTGAAGCCGCGGCGCTCGAGGTAGTACCGGCGCGCGTCGGCCACCGACAGCGTGTGCGTCGGCGGCACCTGGCGCTCGACCATCAGGTCGATCAATGCGCGGGCCTGGGGATCGAGCATGGCGGCGCTCCTTGCATTCCTCGAATGAAGCGCACCAGTGTAGGCAGGGCCGGATGGCCCGGCATCGGGAGCGGCCCCGCCGCGGCGGAATCGGCGAAGATGCGTTCGATGGACTCCACCCTGCCCTGCCCCTGCGGCAGCGGCCTGCCTTACCGCGGCTGCTGCGGCGCGCTGCACGACGGCACACACATGGCCGGCAGCGCCGAGGCGCTGATGCGCAGCCGCTACAGCGCCTACGTGCTCGATCGACGCGACTACCTGCTGGCCACCTGGCACCCGAGCACCCGCCCCGCCGAGCTGCCGCCGCCCGAACCCGGCCTGCGCTGGCTGGGCCTTCAGGTGAAGCGCCACGTGCAGACCGACGCCACCCACGCGACGGTCGAGTTCGTCGCCCGCAGCAAGCTCGGCGGGCGCGCCCATCGCCTGCACGAGACCAGCCGCTTCGTGCGCGAGCATGGGCGCTGGTTCTACGTCGACGGCGAGCTGCATTGAGGACCTGCCGACGACACGGTCGACGACGAACCCGAGGATCGAACCCATGACGCAGGAGCCAACGATGAACGCGATCGATGCCGCCACGAGCGTGCTCGTGCTGGTCGACTACCAGGGCCGGCTGATGCCGGTGATCCACGACGGCGAAGCAGTCGTCGCCCGCGCGCTGCGCCTGGCGCGGGCCGCGCACGCGCTCGACATCCCGGTCGTCGGCACCGAGCAGAACCGCTCGGGCCTGGGGCCCAACCTCGACGCGATCCGCGAGGCCTGCGCGCTCACGCTGCCCAAGACGCATTTCGACGCCTGCGCGGACGGGCTGGTGCAGGCGCTGGAAGCGGCGGCGCCGGGCCGCGACCAGGTCGTCGTCGCCGGCTGCGAGGCTCACGTGTGCATGATGCAGACGGCGCTCGGGCTGCTGCGCGCGGGGCGGCGCGTCTGGGTGGTCGCCAATGCCAGCGGCTCGCGCCGCGCCTTTGACCACGCCGCGGCGATGGCGCGGCTCTCAACGGCGGGCGCGACGATCGTCACCCACGAGATGGTGCTGTTCGAATGGCTGCACGACTGCCGGCACCCGCGCTTTCGCGAGGTGCTGCAGATCGTGAAGGAGGAGGGTTGACGGATCCGCTCTGCCGCTCTCTTCCTCCCTCTTCCTCCCTCCCCTCACCGGCTTGCCCGCCTCCCCATTTCTTCCCACTTCCTAGAATGGCCCGGATCGGTTCGATCCGAAGCACGAAACGAAGAAGACAGGGAGCATCGATGACGCACGCCGACGCCCTCTCGCGCCGACTGGCGCGCAACCGCCTCACCCGCCGCGACACGCTCTGGCTCTTCGGCGCGAGCGTGGCCGCCAGCGCCCTGCAGGGCTGCGCGACCTCGCCGGTGACAGGCAAGCAGATCCTGGTCGGCATGAGTCCGCAGGAGGAGATCGAGGTCGACCGCCAGCAGGCGCCGCAGCAGTTCTCGCTGGACCTGGGGCCGGTGCAGGACGATGGCGTCAACGCCTACGTCGACGAGGTCAGCCGCCGCCTGCAGGCGCAGGTGCACCGGCGCGACATGCCCTACAGCACACGCGTGCTCGGCGCCAACTACGTCAACGCCTACACCTTCCCGGCCGGAGCGGTGGGCATCACGCGCGGGATCATGACCGACCTGAACGACGAGGCCGAGCTCTCGGCGCTGATCGGGCACGAGCTCGGCCACGTCAACGCGCGCCACGCCGCGCAGCGCCAGGGGCAGGCGATGGTCGCGCAGGCGGCGATGGTTGCGGTGGCCGTGGCCGCGGCGGCGAGCAATTCGCGCTGGGGGTCGCTGGCCGGCGTCGGCGGCGTCATCGGGGCGAGCGCCCTGCTGGCGCGCTACTCGCGCGACAACGAGCGCGAGGCCGACTCGCTCGGTCAGGAATACATGGTCAAGGCGGGCTACCCCGCCAGCGGCATGACGCGGCTGCACGAGCTGCTGGTACGACAGCAAGGCGCCGAGCCGGGGCTGCTGGAGACGATGTTCGCCTCGCACCCGATGAGCACCGAGCGGCGCGACGACGCGCGCCGGCGGGCCGAGACGATCTACGCGGCCAGCGCCAATGCACCGGCGGGCCGCGAGCGCTTCATGGACCGCACCGCCTCGCTGCGGCGCCTGAAGCCCACGATCGACGCCTGCCAGAACGGCGAGCTCGCGATGAGCAAGAAGGACCTGCCTGCGGCCCAGCGCCAGTTCGAAACCGCGCTGCGCGCCACGCCGCGCGACTACCCGGCCAACCTGCGCATGGCGCAGTGCCTGGCGGCGCAGAACCGCCTGCAGGAGGCCAAGCGCTATGCCGAGACCGCGCGCCAGGTCTACCCGCAGGAGGCGCAGGCGGCCAAGCTCGCTGCGTCGCTGAAGCTGGGCCTGCGCGACCCGGGCGGCGCCTACCAGGACTTGCAGGCCTACGACCGCCTGCTTCCCGGCGACCCGGGAACCCGCTTCCTCAAGGGCGTCGCGCTCGAAGGCATGGGCCGGCAACAGGACGCCGCGCGCGAGTACGCCGGCTTCCTGCAGGTGGGCGCGCAGGGCGAAGCGGCCAGTTATGCGCAGGGCCGGCTCAAGGCCTGGGGCTACCTCAAGTAAACCAGTACGCGCGTCGACGAGTCGCCGAGTCGACGAGCAGGCACCGCCCTGACGCCGCAGCGCCACGGCCCGACCGGCGCATCCGGCCGCGAGCAGCGAGAATCACGGCAGCATGAATTCCGGTCTCCTGCATGGCCTGGCCGCCTTCGGCATCTGGGGCCTGTTCCCGCTGTACCTGCGCGAGCTGGCGAGCGTGCCCCCGCTGGAGGTCGTGGTGCACCGCTCGGTGTGGTCGCTGCTGCTGCTGCTCGTCGTGATGACGCTGCTGCGCCGCTGGGCCTGGCTGCGGGAGTTGCGGCACGAGCCGCGCAAGTGGTTTGTCTTCGTCGCCAGCGCCCTTCTGCTGAGCGTGAACTGGCTGGTCTACGTCTGGGCCATCGTCAACGGCCACGTGCTCGACGCGAGCCTGGGCTACTTCATCAACCCGCTGGTCAACGTCGTGCTCGGCGTGCTCGTGCTGCGCGAGCGGCTCAAGCCGATCCAGTGGCTTGCGGTGATGCTGGCCGCAGCCGGCGTGCTCTGGCTGACGATCGACGCCGGCCGCGTGCCCTGGGTGGCGCTGACACTGGCCGGCAGCTTCGGCTTCTACGGCCTGCTGCGCAAGACGGCACCGCTCGGGGCGCTCGAGGGCCTGACGCTCGAGACCCTGGTGCTGGCACCCCTGGTGCTGCCGCTGCTCGTCTGGTTCACGCTCCAGCCCGGCGGCGCGATGGCGCGCGGCGACTGGACGCTGAACGCGCTGCTGATGCTCGGGGGCCCGCTGACCGCGCTGCCGTTGCTGCTCTTTGCCGCCGCAGCGCGCAGCCTGCCGCTGGCCACCGTCGGGCTGATGCAGTACATCGCGCCGACGATCCAGTTCTTCCTCGGCATCACGGTCTTTCACGAACCGATGCAGGCGGCGCGCCTGATCGGCTTTGCCTTCATCTGGACGGCCCTGGCGATCTACAGCGGCCACGCCTGGTGGATCGCCCGCCGGCTCGCGGCGCAGGTGGCGCGGCAGGCGCCCGCAGCCTAGAGGAGCGCGGGCGGCAGAATCCGGCCCGCTCGCGGGGTCAGGCGCGCAGACGATCAGGCGCCGTCGTCCAGCGCATCCAGCGCGTCCAGCGCCTTCTGGAAGCGCTTCGCGTGCGAGCGCTCGGCCTTGGCCAGCATCTCGAACCAGTCGGCGATCTCGTTGAAGCCTTCCTCGCGCGCGGTCCGCGCCATGCGCGGGTACATCTCGGCCTGCTCATGCGTCTCCCCGGCGATGGCGGCCAGCAGGTTCTCACGCGTGCTGCCGATCGGAAGGCCGGTCATCGGGTCACTCGAGCCCTGCTCGAGGAACTCGAGGTGGCCGTGCGCGTGGCCGGTCTCGCCCTCGGCGGTGGATCGGAACAGGGCGGCGATGTCGCTCCGGCCCTCGATGTCGGCCTTGTTCGCGAAATAGAGATAGCGGCGGTTGGCTTGCGCTTCGGCCGCGAAGGCGTCCCTCAGATTCTGCTCTGTCCTGGAACCCTTCAATCCCATGGCTTGCTCCTTGATCCTGGTCTTCTCGGCGGTCCCCTCGCCGCGCCAGACCCACTCGCAACCGGGCACCCATCGCGCTCACTTCAGCCCCAGCAGGCCGCGCGCAAGCGCGTGCAGGCGCGCTGCCGGGTCCACCAGCTCGCGCAGGATGGTGAAGTGGTCGACCCCAGGAATGGTCTCGCTCACCGGCACCGCCGTCGGGCCCCAGACGTCTCGGATCAGCTGCGTCTGGCGGCGGAATTCATCGCTCTCGAGCCCGCCGGCCACCGCGATCAGCCTGCCCTTGGGACGCGGGAAGAAGGCCGGACTCAGGCGCTTCACCGAAGCCGGCGTCAGCCCCAGGTCCTGCAGCGACGGCACGTGCCGCAACGGCTCCAGGTCGTAGAGCCCCGAGATCGCGAGACCCGCGCGCACCAGTTGCGCCGGCAGGTCGTCGGCGATCTCCTTCCAGCGGCAGGAGAGCATCATCGCCGTCAGGTGTCCGCCGGCCGAGTGCCCGGCCACGACGATGCGCGACGGGTCGCCGCCGTATTCGGCCGCATGGCGCCAGCTCCACTCGACCGCACGCGCGACCTGCAGCGTGATCTGTTCGATGCTCACGGCCGGCACGAGCGCATAGTTGGGCACGACCACCAGCGCACCCGCAGCGGTGAAGACCGGCGCGATGAAGGAATGCTCGGACTTGTCCAGCCCGCGCCAGTAGCCGCCGTGCACGAACACCAGCACCGGAGCGCCGGCCGCGTCGCCGGGGAAGACATCCAGCGTCTCCCCGGGTCCGTCCCCATAAGGCAGGTCGAGCACGCAGCGCGCATTCGCGCGCACATGCGCCGACGCCGCGGCCCACTTCTGGAAGTGCAGCGGGTGCTCCGGCACCGCCGCGCGGGCGTTGTACTGCTGCTCCAGCCAGACCGGATCGTTGTCACGGCGCATGCGCATCTCCACCTTGTTGTTCGCAAATGCGATCGTAGGCGCAAGCGCGCCGCGCGCCAGCGTGGGCGCAAAAGCTGCTAAACTGATGGGCTCATCGGGGACGTAGCTCAGCTGGGAGAGCGTCGCGTTCGCAATGCGAAGGTCGGGAGTTCGATCCTCCTCGTCTCCACCACCATTCAGCGCCCAACCTCCATCGGTTGGGCGTTTTCATTTCCAGCCCCCGTGGCGCCACGTGGGGCTCAGCGCTTCAACGTCAACGGAAGCCGGCCAATCGCATCTTCCGCACGGCCGAGCAGCAAGACGATCGTCGAGGCGTCTGCGGGGATCACGAACCGGGCTTGGGTTTCAACCGACTGCCGGTCGTCCACGGCGAAGTTGATCGAGTTCTCCGGCAACAACTCCGCGCCATCGACGGAAAGGCGGATGGTCCTGCGGTCCACGTAGTCGCTCCTGCCCAAGACGTCAGTGACCCGGATGGAAAGCGAGACCAAGGACTTCTGCGCGCTGCCTGGATAGGGTTCCAGCTTCGTGCCCAGCAGCTTGAAGGTGTAGTGCCCGGCGCGGACCAGCGCTGCATCGCCGGGCTGCGCGTTGACGGCGGAAGCTTGCGCCGCGTCCTTGCCCGCGCTGGCCACGGGAGGCCTCTGATCCCGAGTGTCCGGGGACGTCGGGTTCGCGGCTCTCTTCTCGAAGACTCCGCTTTGATGGAGTGCCAGGATCAAGCCGCCGACGGCCGTGATCACCGCCGCAATTCCCGTGAGCACGCCCGGTAACGTCTGCCACCACGACGTACCACTGTTCTGCTCGCTCATCGCATCCTCGCGCGCAAGGTGCGCATTGTGCGGCTTGTCTGACCCCCCCGCGTCAGAATACTTGTCGCCTCCATAGAACCCGGCTGTTCCTGACTTCTGGTTCATGAACATTGGTGGTGGGAGGCTGTGGAGCTTGTGGGCGAAGGTCGGCGCGGTGGGCAACGCGGCAGCGTTGTCCACGGCAAGCCGGCCGGTGCGCGAAGCGCATCGATCGCGGTAGGGATGCCCATTGCTGGGCACCCCCCGCACAGATCCGTACGTGCCCGATTCGGGCATACGGCTCCTACCTCGGGTGTTTGACGGCGAAGCGCTGGTTGGGCCATGGATGAAGGACAC
>Ga0209605_1001379_pt1 | contig 27508 bp, 23 predicted proteins | sample AD_UKC035_MetaG_FD_184408 | JGI IMG/M metagenome (GOLD analysis project Ga0209605, IMG submission 184408) | Active sludge microbial communities of municipal wastewater-treating anaerobic digesters from USA - AD_UKC035_MetaG (SPAdes) (version 2) | ecosystem: Engineered > Bioreactor > Anaerobic >...
GTTGGAGCGTCCTACCCGGCCGCGCATCTGGTGCAAATCGCTTAGCCCAAACATGTGTGCCTGGTTTATAATAATGGTGTTTGCATTGGGAATATCCAATCCCGATTCTATGATGTTGGTGGACACCAACACATCATAGGCTGCTTCGATAAACTTGAGCATTACTTTCTCCAACTTATCGCCATCCATTTGTCCGTGTGCAATTCCAATGCGTGCATCAGGCACAAGTTTAAAGATGGTGTTGGCAACCTGCTCAATGTCGCTTACGCGATTGTGTACAAAAAATACCTGGCCACCCCTGCGCAATTCGTTGCTTACCGCATCCCGTATAATCCCTTCATCATACGTGTGCAATTCGGTTGTAACAGGCTGCCGGTTAGGGGGTGGTGTGGAGATTATGCTTAAATCGCGCGCACCCATTAAAGAGAAGTGAAGGGTGCGCGGAATAGGAGTGGCGGTTAGTGTAAGCACATCCACATTTACTTTCAATTCCTTTAGCCGGTCTTTTACCTTCACGCCAAATTTTTGTTCTTCATCAATTATTAAAAGGCCCAGGTTATTAAACTCCACATCTTTGCTTACCACACGATGTGTACCAATAATAATGTTAATGGTTCCTTCTTTAACTTCTTTAATTATCTGTTTGATCTCTTTGTCGGTTTTAAACCGCGATACATAATCAATCTTTACCGGCATATTGGCCAGGCGTTCAGAAAAGGTTCGGTAGTGTTGCATTGCCAGAATGGTGGTGGGCACTAACACAGCCACTTGTTTGCCTTCGCTCGCAGCCTTGAATGCTGCGCGAACGGCCACCTCTGTTTTTCCAAAACCCACATCACCACACACCAGCCGGTCCATAGGGTGTGGCTTTTGCATGTCGCGCTTTACATCTTCGGTAGCCTTAGCCTGATCGGGTGTATCTTCATAGAGAAAAGAGGACTCCAGTTCGGCTTGTAGAAAGCCATCTTCGCTATAAGCAAAACCCGGTGCGCTTTTGCGTTTAGCGTAAAGGTCAATCAACTCTTTCGCAATGTCTTTAACCTTTTTCTTAACCTTGGCTTTCTTGCTGTCCCATTCCCCACTTCCCAGTTTACTAATGGCAGGAGGTGTGCCGTCTTTACCCGAATACTTCGAAATTTTATGCAAGGCATGAATACTTACGGTAAGGATATCATCATCGCGAAACACCAAACGAATTGCTTCTTGCTCTTTGCCGTCCACCACTTTCTTTTCAAGGCCGGCAAACTTGCCAATACCATAATCAATATGTGTAACAAAATCGCCTGGCTGCAGTGTTTGCAGTTCACGAAAGGTTAGTGCCTTTGTTTTGCTGAATTTTTCTTTTTGCTTGTAGCGATAGAAGCGCTCAAAAATCTGATGGTCGGTATAACAAACCACCTTGGTAATATGATCGACAAAACCTTCGCGTAAGGAAAATTCCAGCGATTGAAATTTAAGTTCGGGGTGCAACTCTTCAAAGATGCCATGCAGGCGCTCAACCTGTCGCGGCTGTTCAGTAGCAATAAAATTGCCGTATTGCTGTTGCTGATGTTCCAGCAGGTTAGCGGCCAGCAATTCAAAATTTTTGTTGAAGGACGGTTGTGCCGAAGAGGATAAAGCAATGGTTGCAGCGGGCTTGAAAAAGCCACGCGCGCCCCACTCCACGCAAGTGAATTTTTCTAAACTGTGTAAGGCATCCTCACCGCCATTAAACAAGTGATGGGGTTCCAGCACCACTTTGGTGTTGCCGCTTTCGCGAAGAATCTTGTCGAACGATGTGCTGGCCTTTTGATAACACGCCTCCACCACATCGCGGCAAAGCTCAACATCTTTTATCCAGATGCGTGTAGAAGCAGAGATGAAATCGAAAAATGATTGCCGCTCTTCCTGCACCAAACGGGTTTGTACGTTTGGCATCAGGCTAACTTTTTCCAGTGTATCAACTGAAAGTTGTGATCCGGGATCGAACGTGCGGATGCTGTCAACTTCATCGCCAAATAATTCGATGCGATAAGGAAACTCGTGGGCATAGGAAAACACATCGATAATGCCTCCGCGTACTGCAAACTGGCCGGCTTCGTAAACAAAATCAGTTTTTTCGAAATCGTAGCTGTGAAGAAATTCTTCTAAGAAAGCCAGGTCCAGATTTTCTCCTTTGGTTATTACAAATGTGTTGCTGGCAAGTGATTTTTTGTTGATCACCTTTTCTGCAAGCGCTTCGGGATAAGTAACGATGATGTTTCCATCGGGGTGTTGCCCAACCACATTTAAGACCTCGGCCCGCATTAAAATATTGGCGTTCTCAATTTCATCGTATTCATAAGGCCGTTTATACGACATCGGAAACAATAAGACCTCCTTTGTTCCAAGCAGTTGCTGTAGGTCGTTAACGAGGTAAGCGGCTTCTTCCTTGTTTTGGGTGATGAGCAGGTGCGAGGCGCGCACACTTTTATAAAGGCTGGCAAAAAGAACGGCATCGAAACTACCGTGTATTCCCTTTACGCGGATTTTTGCAGGAGCGGGCGTACGAATCCCCTCGGCTAATGTTTGTACTACACTATCCGCACGGAAAATGGTAAGAAAATCTTGCGCCTTCACTCCAAAAACAGGACGCAAATATAATCAACGTTTGTAACGTTTGCTTGCGCAGGCGCATAAGGTTGCCAACCTTTGTGGCATGTATCACATCAGGCTACTAATCCTGCTGGTTTCTTTAACCGCCTTTCTGTTTTTGATAATGGGATTAATAAAACCATGGATTATGCTGTGGTGGGAAGATGTGCAGAATAGAAAGAAGGTGATTAAACTTTACGGAACCGTAGCGCTCTTGTTCTATATGATTTACCTTTTGTTAGGTGTTATTGAAAAGTGATTTTCATACCAGAAAACAAAGGTTGGTGAAGGATGAAATTTGACCTTCTGTGAAATTGGAATAATTTTGAGACGAAGCGTACGAATTAGACTTAACGATAACATGAGGAACTCTAACTTAAAATTCTTTTCACTAATTATAATTGTAAGCCTCACTTTTTTTGGCTGTACAAAAGAAGAAAAGCAACAAGCCCCCCCACAGGCGATCAATGAACTTCCCCATCTCAAATTTGTTTCGTTAGATGGTACGGCCACCAGCACCCGAAATTTAGAAACACCTTTGGTGTTGATCTTATTTTTTGCGGACTGCGACCATTGCCAGCGTGAAGCCCAGGAGATTCAAAAGAACCTGGAATTGTTTAAAGGCAAGAACATTCAGTTCATATCGGGCGAAGAGATTCCGGTTATCCAAAAGTTTTCGATTGATTATGGTTTAAGCAATGAGCCCAACGTTAAGTTTGGGCGTGCCGAATCGGTAGATGTGTATATGAACTTTGGCTCCATACCTACACCAGCCATTTATGTTTACTCGGCCGATAAGCGATTGTTGAAATCGTTTAAGGGAGAAACCCCCGTGGTTGAAATAGCCGGAGCATTTAGGCAATAATAATAATATAAGCCTACCGCTTTCTTAACATCCAGGCCCCGATAGCAATTACCACCAGTGTAACGGCAATTGCCCAATAATTTGTTTTGCGGGCTTCAGCAACCAGCATATAATCATTTAACAAAAACTTAATGGTTGGGGGCGCCCAATACGCACTATTTCCGGAAACGGAATCGGCATTGGTGTTTACAATTGCCCACGGCATGTGTATAACGTGTACATATTTACCATCGTAGGCCGATGAAACAAAGTTTATCTTTTGCTCAAGGGCTCTTTTTGACTCCAAATAGTGTTGAACCGAATCCAATCGCAGCGGAATTTGCACGGAGTCGGTAAACTGCTGCATAAAATCATCATCCAGATCCTTGTCATCCAAAACCTGTTGATAAAATTGCTCCTTCCGCGCCTCTAATCGGGCAACCCAATCGGTGCCTGGCAATTCGCGATTAATCGTGTTGGTTAACAGTAAAAAGTATGCTTCGAAAAATGCACGGTTGGCATAGTGGTCAGTAATTTTTTCATTAAGCAGTTTTAGGTACAAACTATCGGCAGGAGTAATGGGCTTGCCTTCGGCTGGCAACCGATTAATAAACTGAAAATCTTCTTCTGTAAAAAAGTTGGTATGCGGAAAGCCCAGCCTGTTGATGGCGTGGTATGTGTCCGAGTAAGTGATATAGGTAAAGAACCATCTGAATTTTTTCTGGAATGAACTCGTTACGCGAAACAAGGTATCATTAGGTGAAGCAAGATCCTGGTTTGCCTCGGTTGCTGAACGAAAGTGTTTTTTAAAAGTGATGAATTTTTTTCCTTCACCTGGTTTTAGTTGAAGGTTACGGGCACTATCCACAGGGATCCAGCTCATAAATTTTGAGCTGTCAATGTATTGATAAAATTCACGTTCGGGATTTTTCTTTTTTTCATCCACCTCAAGGGTAATCTGTTTGTCCAATTGGCCATCGGCATGCACGGTGGTCTCCATCTCTACCTGATGCTCGCATGCAGTCAGTGCACATAGAAGTAAGCCGCATGCCCAAATCAAAATTTTATTTTCCTTCATAACTCTTTGCTTTTAATCCGTTCTGTTAAACGTATTGTTTTTGTTTTTCGCTCCAGGGGATGCATGATGTATGCGGAAGAATTCAGCAAAGGCCCGTCAGCCGATGCTGGTTTGTGAAAGTTTTTTTCAATCAGCAACTCACTCCCCAACCAAAAGAGAAGGGCAAGGGTGCCGGCAGCAAAACCAACGCGGAGTGCATTCAAAAAACGGAATGAAAAACCCGGCTTTTGAGCGGGTAATGCCTGCATGATTTTGTGAGTTAGAGCCGCTGCATGCAACGGTTCTGCGGGCACTACCTTTTTTATCCAGCGTTGTTCCAATTCGATAAACTCAAGCGCTTTAGCGCAAGCGGGACAGCCAGCCGCGTGGGCGCGCAGCTCTTCTTCTTCACGATTGGCTAATTGCCCGAATCGCATCAGTAACTTTTCTGATTCTTCACAATTCATAATTCGGCCGTGTTTTGAATTTGATAATGTTGTTTCAGGTATTTGCCAATGGCCACGCGTGCATGGTATAAATTGCTTTTAATTTTTTCTTCTGAGGTTTCCATAATGCGCGAAACTTCTTGCGGAGAAAGCCCCTGTAGATCGCGCAGCACAAAAATTATTTTTTGAACAGGCGGAAGTTGTGCGGCTGCCTCTTCCACAGCCATGGTCAGGTCGCGCAGATGGATTGCCTCATCAGCATGCTGGGCGAATAAATTTGCTGCTTTCGTATCATCCTCTGTCATCCGGTTTCTTTTATTGTTTGCCGACTTCAGCATATCCAAACAAATATTGGTAACAATGCGGTAGAGCCAGGTGCTTAGTTTTATTTCAGCCCGGTAGTTATTCAGGTTTTTCCAAAGCCGGATAAACGTTTCCTGCGTGGCATCTTCGGCCTCGTGAACATTGTGTAATACCCGCACGGCCACCGCATATACAAACCGCTGGTGCGTTTCGACCAACTGCCGAAAGGCTGACCGATCGCCAGAAGCGGCTTTTTTAACAATTTCCGGTTCGGTTAATACCATGCTAATTCTGGAATGATACGAGGCAGAGATGTACTTGTAAAATTTTAATAATTGATTTCTTAAATTTCAATAACCAACCCTAAATCTAAATGAAAAACTGCCTTTGGTTATTTGTGCTGCTTGCCGGATTGGCCCAGGCACAAACGTACACGATTCAAACCGTTCCCAATACAAAGCTTATAGACAATAGCTATGTCAGCAATCCCAACAACCTGCTAAGTGAGAAAACGGTAGCACAAATAAACCAACAACTGGCTGTATTAGAAAAACAAACTTCGGCCCAGGTGGCCGTTGTATTGCTTTCTTCTATTGGCGATGCGAATGATTTTGATTTTGCTCAAGGCCTGTTTCGTTTGTGGGGAATAGGCAAATCGGGCAATGACAACGGGTTGCTTATATTATACGTAGAAGACCAGCACATAGTCCGGATTCATACAGGTTATGGGCTGGAGGGTATTCTGCCTGATGCAACGTGCAAGCGCATTGAAATGCAATTTATGGTGCCCCATTTTCGGAATGGTGATACAGATGCCGGTATGTTGGCCGGTCTGAATGAGGTAATACACATCATAAGTAATCCACAATATGCATCAGAAGTAAATGCAAACGAATCGCCCGGACGTTCAGCGATTGAATGGTTTGCGCTCATTTTCATGATCGGTTGGGCAATAATCTTCTCAGTAGTTTTTCTGATTAATCTTTCAATGGATCATTTTAAGAAGGCGGGATCAAAGGAAATATTATCCGCATCATTATCGGTTGGGCAATGGTTGTTATTGGTCTTGATGGTGCCGATAGGGCTGGCCTACTTATTAAGTCTTGCTAACAGCTGGATTTTATTATTAGTTGTGCTTTACGTTTATTTAGATTTGTTGGTAGTGGATAAATACAAACGTGTGATCGCGTGTGCTCATGAGGCACTAGGCAAAGAGAGTCTTTATAAAATCCAACACTTTATGAAGGTGCAGGGTGTGGTGTGGAGTGAGTGGGCTTTGATCTTTCCGATACCCTTTGCTTTTATTGGCGGGAGGTATAAAAAGATAATACAAGAACTCCCCACATATCCCCGTCTGTGCCAAAAGTGCAACCAAAAGATGTCGCTTCAGAGTGCAGACCAAAACAATTTCCTTACAGATAAACAACAATTTGAAGCAAAGATCGAATCAGCTACCTATTACATTTGGCAATGTAAAGGCTGTGCGTCAACCCTGATTGAAAGGAATCCGAGCAACAAAAATTATTTTGAACGATGTATGAAATGTGGGGTTATGGCTTTTCAATCAACATTAAAGACCATAAGATTGGCATCCCAGAAGCAAACAGGCTTGCAACTAAAAGTTGGCACATGTAAGTATTGTAATTATACCGAGGAGCAAGAATTGATCCTTCCCAAACTACAGAAACATGGGAAAAATTATAATTCTGACAGGACCTCAGATGATTCAGGCAGTTCGTGGTCGTCCAGCAGCGGCAGCGATTCAGGCGGAAGTTGGGGTGGTGGAGATTCAGGGGGAGGTGGAGCCAGCAGCAGATGGTAAAACATTTCTTCTGAAAAACAGAAACAAATAAATGTGCCTTCCGTTAATTGCTTCATTAACGGCATTAAATGAAAACTTACCTGGGAGAACTGGAAGAACTGGTATTACTCACCATTGCGGCTTTGGGCAAGGAAGCTTATGGAGTATCGATTCAGCAAGACTTAGAAGCACGGTGTAACCGAAGCATCAGCATTGGGGCGTTGCATTCTACCATTACCCGATTGGAGGAAAAGGGATTTTTGAAATCGTGGCTGGGAGGCGCCACGCAAGAGCGTGGAGGCCGAAGCAAACGGTTTTATGAGATAACACAAGCCGGCAAAAAGGCTGTGGCCGAAGCAAAGAGTGTGCGCGATGAATTGTGGAGCCTTTCAAGCATTAAACTTTCGGTAAAATGAATAACCCTCCCAAACTGGCGCGTAAAATCCTGGAGTGGTTTGCCGGAGCCGCATTTGTAGAAGACCTGTTGGGCGATCTGGATGAATTGTTCTTCATTCACCTCAAAACAAAATCAACGATTGTAGCTAAGCTGCTTTACTGGCGCGGGGTATTATCCCTGCTGTTTTCGTATGCGCTCAAAAAGCGAAAAGAAAAGGCAACAGCCAGCCCGTATTCCAACACAATATCTCTTGGCTTGCTTCAAAACTATTTTAAAGTAGCCGTTCGCAGTTTATATCAGCACAAATATTTTTCTATACTAAACGCTTTTGGATTGGCCGTGGGCATGTCGGTAAGTTTGTTGCTGCTTTCGCTGATCAGTTATGTACAAACCTATGACGATTTCCATACAAACCGCGAAAACATCTATACAATTATCAGCGAACGAACGGAGGGCGTTGAACAAGCATCCTGGGCATCAGCACCTCATGTGTTAACGGATAAACTAAAAGAAAACCCGGGTGTGAAGGAGGTAGTGCAAATCAATTCCGCCTTTCGGGAAGAAGTCAAATTGCCACAAGGGTTAATACCTCTGCGCGGCTATTATGTGGAACCAAATTTTCTGGAGGTGTTTACCTATGAAATAACACAAGGCAACGCCCGCCTTGCTTTGTCACAGCCGCAGCATATCATTATTACAGAATCGGCCGCACGCAAGATTTTTAATTCTACCAATGTGCTGGGCAAAGTGTTGGAACTTGCCAATGGCGATTTAATGGAGGTAGGCGCTGTAATGAAAGATCATCCCATTAATTCGCACTTTAGTTTTGAGTTGCTGGTTTCATTCGCTTCGTTGCCACCGGCACAAACTTCTTTGTCCGATCAATGGATGCATTTTGACTTTCAGTATGTGTATGTGTTGTTGCGCGATCGGCCAACTATTACGGAGTTTCAAACGTATCTCGATAAAATCTCGGCAGAAAATTATAAAGACCTTCCGGTTAAAGTTGCCTTTGAAGCACAACACCTCAACGATATTGCGCTGGGTCCGGATTTGCGCAGGGCAATTGGTCCCAAATGGGAGGCTTCGGGGATAATAGTTTTTGCAATTATTGCTGCGATGATTTTATTGCCGGCATGTTTTAACTACACCAATATTTCCATAGCACGGGCGCTGAAGCGCGCAAAAGAAATAGGCTTGCGTAAAACGTTGGGAGGAGTAAGGCATCAAATCTTCTTTCAGTTTATTACAGAAACAGTTGTTATTACTTTCGTGGCCTTTTTAGGAGCGCTGCTGTTGTTTTACTTTACACGAAGCGAGTTTCAAAAAATGCTGGTGGCATCCAACGCGCTTGATTTAAGCCTAACCGTACGCATGGCAACTTACTTCCTTTTGTTTGCCCTGGGCACAGGATTAATAGCGGGTCTTTTTCCTGCTCTTTTCTTTGGTCGTCTGAATCCAATACAGGCTTTGAAGAATAAAGCACATAAAGGAGCATCCGCCATGCGGGTAAGAAAAGTGCTGACGGTATTTCAGTTTGTATTGTCTTTTGGATTTATCCTTACGCTGGTCGTGTTTAGCAAACAGTATCGGTATTCGCTCAACTTCAATTTTGGATTTACAAAAGAAAATATTGTTAACGTAACCTTGCAAGGCACCCAGGCGCAACAGGTAAAGAATGAATTTTCAAAACTAGCCTCTGTGCAGGCAATGGCCATGTCATCGCAGGTAATGGGTTTGGGTTATAACAATACATGGATTAAGGATTTAGCGGGGGATTCTACGGAAGTGGCCCAGATGTTTGTGGATGGCAATTATATTCCCCTGTTTGGGTTAACGCTGCTGGCCGGAACAAACTTTCCGGAAGAAACGGCAACAACTGAAAAGTTTATAATTGTAAACGAAGAGTTTGTGAAAAGCGATGGGGTTGCTGTTGCAGACGCAATTGGAAAAACCTACCGGGTTGAGGACCAGGACTTACAAGTGATTGGGGTTGTAAAAAACTTTCACTTTGCACCATTGCGCTACCCGATTAAGAAATTTTTCTTTCGCAGCAATCCGGCAAAATTTTCATACGCACACCTGAAAGTAAACACCGCAGATGCCTATGCTATGTTTACTGATTTTGAAAGTCAATGGAAGAAACTAAATCCGGAACAAAAACTTGTAGCCAGTTTTTTTGAAGACGACTTAAATGAAGGATATTCCAACTACGTTGTGCTTTTAAAGATTACCGGGTTTCTCGGCTTGCTTGCATTAACCATATCCGCTTTAGGTTTGTTGGGGATGGTGGTTTATACAACGGAAACGAAAGTGAAGGAAATAGGTATTCGCAAAGTGTTTGGCGCCTCTGTGTTGAATTTGAATTTCCAACTCTCAAAAGAATATCTAAAGCTGATTGTTTGGGCTGTTGGTATTGGGGCACCCGTTACCGCTTACCTGATTTATTTGGTTTTGCCGCGCATCCAATACTACAGTACTACGGTTTCGGTTTGGGATGTGGTGATCAGCACCACCATCTTGTTGGGATTAGGAATGCTTACGGTATGGTCGCAAACTAATAGAGCCGCATTGTCTAATCCTGCTGATACGTTGCGGTCGGAGTAAAAAACCTGCGGACCACAACAAGACCATTTTTAATGGCCGCTGTTGTAGTACCGCAGGAACAAGCTTTTAGAATTTATGAATGATATAGGTAAAGCCCCCAGTGATAAATAAACCTTCCAGAGGGCGTACCCCTGTTTCCAATGTGAAGAAACTGTTGCCGAAGAAAGGAATTTTGCGATTAAAGTTCTGTGCGCGCGTAAACGGATTACGGTACCACTTAAAACCAATACGACCACCGAGCATACCTTTAAGTTCTTTTCTAGCTCCAGGTCCGAGTCCAAATGTGTCTTCTTCCAATTCAACGTTTACCGGAAGAATCATCGCATCTGCATAAAACATAAAAATACTGCCGGCACCAAAATCGGTTTTGTTACCATTGCGGTTACGCTGCATGCTGAAGAAGTATTGGCGCTCACGACCCAAGCCAATATAAACACCTTTATGGAAGACATTTGTAACAAAGTAGTCGGTTGTGGTTTCGCTGGTATCATCAAACGCTGAGTTTCGCAGGTAAATACCACCGCGCAGGTAATTGCTTTTGCGAACGTTGCCACTAATATTCACATACTTGGTGGTAGCCGTGCGTGTATTTGACGCAAAGTTGTCTTCTTCTTTATATCCAAGAATTACTTTCACATCGGTGGGCGCCTCCGTGCTTTGCAATGGGAACAAAATGCCTGCATCGGCCATAAATGCGAAGCCATCTCTTTCAAATCGCAACAATGGCATGCGCACGAGCCCCTCCATTTTTATTTTTTCGGTAAGGGGATACCGGGCATTTACGCCTACTGCAAATAACATCGAACCGCTAATGTTTTTAAAGCCGGCATCCACACCATACAATTCAACGCCAACATGGCCCTTAATAGCTGAAGCAGGATCATCGCTGGTTTTCACATAGGTTTCTTGTGCTGATGCAGAAATTACAGTAAGTACAAATGCAAGAGCAGCTATTAACTTATTTTTCATTTATGTCTGGTTTTTGAAGGTAGCAATTAAGACCAAGGAGGCCGATTGCTTTTATTTTCCTTCTTCTATCATGGTTTTAATAAATGTGGAGCTAACTCCACTAAGGATACCTTTTATTTCGGCCAGGTATTCGGGTTGCGATGCTTCTACTACGTAGGCACTTTTTACAGCCCCAAAAATTGTTGTGGAAGAGGAGGTTTCGTTAATACCGGATTTTGCCCATGTACCATTGCCATACATGTGGTCGCCCGGAAATACCCACATGCCACCATTGGCATTGCTCCACATCATTATGGCGCCCGCATCAATTACAGGTGTGCCTTCAATGTGCGCACCGCCTAAACGAGAGCCATCAAACACCATAAAATTTACATTGAGTGAAATGGAGATAGCATGTGCATTAATAGCTTTGCAAAACTTATTGTACCAAATGCCCGCGGTGGTTTTGGTGTTGCGCACAGCAAACTTGCCCAATGGCCGGATACCTACTACCTCGTTGTTTAATTCCTTGAAGGCGGTTAAGGTTTCGTCTATGTAATTTACAAACAGGGCACCATCTTTACCTATGTCTTCCGCAAGAAAACTGTTCTTAGCAACTTCTTCTTCTGAAAGCACCTCGTAACCTTCGGCCTTTAATTGTTCAATGGCTTGTTGATACAGTTCGGTTACCAGCTGTTGGTAAGCTTTGGAATCCAGACCGCTAAGGCCTACCGTCATTTTTGCGAAGTTGGTGCTACCAGTTTGTTTGCCCACAGCTGTTACAACCTGGTTTACTACAAAATCAGCAATAAAAACACGTTTAAGTTTTCCAATGTCTTTCTTGCCTCCGCCATTTTTATATGAAAAGGTTTTAGAGAAATCATACGTTGCCCAGTTGGTTGGGGCCTGAACTTTTTTCTTTTGTGCGAAGCACATTACACTAATTGATGCTAGTGAGAGCAAAGTGATGAGTTTTTTCATAGGCTTGTTTTTATGAATAAAAACAAAACTATGTGCTTGCGCTTTGGCAGAATATACCCAACAAATGGCATTTTGATATACCCACTGGCACGGATGCCGAAGGGGAACGATTTTGTTTGGGTGCGACAGTTTCAAAAATTGAAATTGAGGGTTAACTTCACCCACTAAACAGGCAAAACTATGAAACGAACAGCCACCGCTAACTGGAAAGGAACTGGCAAAGAAGGAAAAGGCGTTGTATCAACCGCCAGCACCGTATTGAACAAGAACCAGTATTCATTTAGCTCGCGTTTTGAAGAAGGCGTAGGCACTAACCCCGAAGAACTGGTGGCCGCTGCCCACAGCGGCTGCTTTGCGATGAAGCTAAGTTTTGTATTGAACGAAGCCGGCTTTACAGCCGATGATTTAACGGTAAAGTGTACAATCACGCTCGAGAATGGTGCGATCACAAACTCGCACCTGGACTTAACAGCAAAAGTACCCGGCATTACGGCCGATAAATTTCAGGCATGCGCAGCCGATGCCAAAGCCAATTGCCCGATTTCAAAATTGTTGAATACGAATATTACGATGGAGGCAAGGTTGGGGTAGACATAAACACTTAAAATGATCTTGTTATGACTGATGAAGAACTAGATGCAATAGACCCGGATATTAGAAGAATTGAGATAGAGGGTGTTCAGAATATCATAAAATATTTTGACAGAATTCATGACATCCTATCGACATTCAATAATATATTAATAGGTTGTTTTTTTGCATTGGCTAATTTTGCAAACCAGTTACCAAAGTGGACAGTGTTAATTCCGATATTTAACTTAGCTATTCTATTAATAGTTGAATATAGAATGATGGAAAAGAGTAGGTTCGAGGCGAATATTAGAAATAAGAATAAGCAGGAAATAGTTGCGCACGGGCTCAGTATTAAAAGGACGAATTTGTATTCACTTTTGATAATAGTCTCAACTGCCATGGTAACTCTTTCATTTCTTTACGCCTTACTCTTTGTAAATGTATCAAAACCAACCTAATCAAAACCAAATATGAAAATAGCATGTTACACAGTTATTGGAGCCCTTGTCTTGAGCGACTACTGAAGAGGAATAACCAGACATTGGAACCAATTAAATAGAGATTTATCTGCCTGAATAATACTCAACTTATATTGACAGAAATAAGCTATCCAAACCGGATGTAAATGGTCCGGATGTTAAAAAAGATCATCACCACAAGCCTGTATTTATTCCCTGAATATTAAAGACAAGAAACGGTCTCAAAAGTCGTTCTGTCATCGCGGATTTATTCCGTGATCTCGATTCTTCTGCACTCAATGAGATTCCGGCACAAGGCCGGAATGACCTACGCACTTATTTCGACTTTTGAGACCGTCTCTTGCGGCAAGATCAAAACGGATACTCGCCCTTTTCAATCAACACCTTTGCCACTTTACGCCTTGCATTTTTCAAATTGTAGGGCTCAACTTTTGTAAACCGCTTCAAGCCCATCAGCATCAGGCGCTGTTCATCGCCTTCGGCAAATGAAGTAATCGCGCTCTTGCCTGCAGCGGCAGCTTTCTCAATAGCATGATGTAAATAAATCAACGCCATTTCTTTTTCGGCTTCACAGGCTTGTTCGCCCCGCAGGCTGATTAACTTTTCTACGCGCAGCAATACCGACTCGGCCGCATACCCCTCAATCAGCATATCGGCCAGGTTCATTAAAATCTCCTGCTCTTCCGATAGTTTCATCATAAACTTCTGTACGGCAGCACCACTCACCATCAGTCCGGCTTTTTTCAGATTACGTAATGCCTTCTTCTCCTTTGCAAACAAGGTAGTGTCATCATCGCTGCCAAAATCGGGTATCGACATCAATTCTTTTTGAACAGCCATCGCGGGGTTCATCAAATCCAAATGACCTTTCATGGCCCGCTTCAACAACATATCGATGGTAAGCAAGCGGTTGATTTCGTTGGTGCCTTCAAAGATGCGGTTGATGCGCGCATCGCGGTAAGCGCGATCCATCGGGCCCTCGGCCGAGAAGCCCATGCCACCATAAATCTGCACGCCTTCGTCCACGCTGTAATCCAGTACTTCCGAACCATGCACTTTTAAGATGGCACATTCAATGGCAAATTCTTCCAGGGATTTAAGTCGCGCCTGGGCCGAATCCATACCGGCAGCGATGAAGGCGTTGTAGGCATCTTCAATATTCTGGCTGGCACGATAGTGCGCAGATTCTGAAGCAAAGATGTGGGTGGCTACATCGGCCATCTTATGTTGAATGGCTCCAAACGTTGCCAGTGGCACGCCAAACTGTTTGCGCTCTTTCGAATAGTTAATGGCTTTGCTTAACGTGGCTTTTGATCCGCCTACAGCAGCAATGCCAAGTTTAATTCGCCCAATGTTCAAAATGTTTACCGCAATCTTGAAACCATTCTCGCGTTCGCTCAGTAAATTTTCAACGGGTACTTTGCAATCGTTAAAGAAAATCTGACGGGTGGATGAGCCTTTAATACCCATTTTCTTTTCTTCTTCATTCATGGTGATGCCGCCAAACGCTTTTTCAACAATGAAGGCGCTGAGGTTTTTATCGTTATCGATTTTTGCAAACACGACATAGACATCCGCAAAGCCGCCATTCGTAATCCACATCTTCTGACCGTTGATGACATAGTGTTTCTTATCAGCCGAGAGTACGGCTTTTGTTTTGCCGGAGTTGGCATCGCTGCCGGAATCAGGTTCTGTTAAACAATAGGCCGCTTTCCACTCGCCCGAAGCAAGTTTGGGAATGTATTTTTTCTTCTGGGCTTCATTGCCATAATACAGAATGGGCAAGGTGCCAATACCTGTGTGTGCCGAGATAGCTACCGCAAAAGAATGACCGGCACCCAACACTTCGGCCACCAGCATGGTGGTGTTAAAGTCCATACCAAAGCCACCAAGTTCTTGCGGCACCGAGGTACCGAGTAAACCCAGTTCACCGGCTTTGTCCAGCAATTGGGGCATTAATGCCGGATTCTTCATCGAATCAATTTCATCTAACCTTGGATGAATCTCCTGCTTTAAAAAATCCTTGCACGTTTGTGCAATCATCTTTTGTTCTTCCGTAAAATCTTCGGGAATGAAGACTTCATGTGCCTGCGTTTCTCTGATCAGGAATTCTCCGCCCTTGATGGCGCGTTTTGTTGCTTCTGCTGTTGCCATATTCTGCTGTTTTTAAATCTTATATTTTAAATCGATAAAATTGGCAATTGACAAATGGCAGTTGACACAGTTTGTCAACTTGCTCATTGTCAACTGTCAATTTAGTAACTCATAAATCCCCGCTACACCCTGTCCTCCACCTACGCACGCAGTAACCATACCGTATTTCTTGTTGCGCCTGCGCAGTTCGTTAAACAATTGCACGGATAAACGAGCACCGGACGAACCGAGCGGATGGCCCACGGCAATTGCACCTCCATTCACATTCAATTTTGTTCTATCAATGTTCAGCTCTTTCACCACGGCCAGCGATTGTGCAGCAAAGGCTTCATTGAGTTCAATCAAATCTAAGTCGTCTTGCTTGAGGCCGGCAATTTTTAATGCTTTTGGAATAGCCGCCACCGGGCCAATACCCATAATGCGCGGATCAACACCAGCCGTAGCATAACTTACCATGCGCGCGATTGGTTTTAAATTCAATTGTTTCACCATGCGTTCGCTCATCACAGCTACAAAGGCAGCACCATCCGATGTTTGCGAAGAGTTACCCGCTGTAACCGTTCCGCCTAACGCAAATACGGGTTTCAGTTTTGCCAATCCTTCAAGGGTTGTATCGGCACGAATGCCTTCATCGGTGGCAACAACAAACTCACGTGTTTTTTTCTTCATGTTTTCGTCCACGTACGTTTCCTTTACGGTGATGGGAACTACTTCGTCTTTGAACTTACCTTCTTTCCAGGCAGCCGCGGCCTTCATGTGCGATTCGTACGAGAACTGATCTTGTTCCTCGCGGCTGATTTTAAATTGTTTTGAAACCTCCTCGGCCGTAAGGCCCATGCTGGTGTAGTAAGTAGGATTGTTTTTGGCAATGGTGTAATTGAGCGCTGTTTTAAAACCCATAACCGGCACCAACGACATTGATTCGGTACCACCGGCAATAATCACATCGGCCTGGCCAGCCTGTATGCGCTGGCTTGCAATAGCAATGGTTTCAACACCCGAACCACAATACCGGTTCACGATCATGCCGGGGGTATCTATACCAAGCGCAAGCAATGAAATCATGCGGCCCATTTGCATTCCCTGATCTGCTTCCGGCACAGCATTGCCAACAATCAGGTCATCGACCATTTTGTTTTCTAATCCCGGAATAGATTTCACCAGGTGTTTGATAACATCTGCTGCCAGGTCATCTGGTCGTGTGAAACGAAAGCCACCTTTCTTGGCCTTTCCAACTCCGGTTCTAAATCCTGCTACGATGTATGCGTCCATGTTTGTACTATTTAGTTTATGCTGTTACAATAAGTTGGCGGTAGGCAGACGGCAGTAGGCAGTCTTCACCGCTTGTCAAACCTGTTTTTCTAGTTTATATTCTTTAGGTAAAAATTTCTCTGGATTTTCGATCATTGAATTTAGCATTCTCCCAACCTCCTCAGCATCTTGCTCCAGTTGGTTAAACTCTTCTTGTGTGACATAATTATTTGCCAATGAAAACTCAAGCCAAACAATTGTTTCACTGTTCTCTCCATCGGCATCGGAGCACTTGTTTACAAAATAGGCCTGGTACTTTCTTTTACGATAAGCTTCGGCAATACACGAACAAACAGATCGCGATGATCGTCTGATCTGATCTACCAACGAATACTTTTCCTCTTTAGGATACGTTTTTGTTAACTCAAAAACTTTCATCGCCAAGGCAAAAGCCTTTTGATAAACAATCAAGTCTCTATATCCTTTACTTTTTGTCATTGCTACTCTCAACACTTTTCCTGCCTAGTGCCGTCTGCTAACTGCCTACTAGTTTCGTAATGGTTTCCCCCCCGTTAAAATCGATTGAATACGCTCTAATGTTTTCTTCTCGCCTGTTAGCGATAAGAATGCTTCGCGTTCGAGATCCAATAAATATTGTTCCGATACTTCTTGCGCATAGCTGAGATCGCCCCCGCACATTACGTTGGCAATCCACTTCGCGATTTTCGCATCGTGTTCGGAAATGTATCTACCCATTAACATGCCTTGTAATCCGGCAAGGAATAAGGCTTGCCCGGTGCGGCCTTGTACTTTGATATTCTTTGCCTGTTGTGGCATGGTGTAGCCGGCATCGGCAAGATCAAGAACCGCTTGTTTGGCATCGGCAATCTGGCGGTCTCTATTCATGCTTACACGATCCAGCTTTTTCAGAATCCCCAACTCACGCGCTTCTTCTGCTGATGTGGCCACCTTAGCGGTTGCAATAGTCATAAACGCATTTTGAAGTGCGTTCAATTCTACATCACCTTCTTGTAAAGCATCACTAACACGTTTGGTAAATTCTTTTGTGCCACCACCACCGGGAATCAAACCCACGCCTACCTCAACAAGCCCGATGTATGTTTCAGCTGCAGCCTGTGCAATGTCGGCATGCATGGTCATTTCGCAGCCACCACCCAGCGTGCGGCCTTGCGGAGCTACCACTACCGGAATAGATGAATAGCGCAACCGCATTACCGAATTCTGGAATGCACGGATCATAAAATCGATCTCGTCATAATCCTGTTCAATGGCATACATAAACACCAGCCCAAGGTTTGCGCCCAGCGAGAAGTCGGGCCCCTGATGACCGACCACTAACCCGCGGTAATCTTTTTCGGCCAGGTCAACCGCTTTGTTCATGCCTTCAATTACACTGCTGCCTAAGGTATAGCTCTTTGAACTCCATGAGAAATTGAGTACACCATCCCCAATGTCCGTTACTTTCGAATCGGCATTCTTCCACACTACGCTATCGCTCTTGCTTTCTAAAATGATAAAGCTTTCGCGACCCGGAATGGATTTATATGATTTGGAGGGGATGTCGTAATATTTTTTGATGCCCCCTTCGGTTTTGTAAAATGATTTGTTGCCCGCACCGAGCATATCGTACACCCATTGATTGGGTTTGTAGCCAGCGGCTTCCATTAAAGGAATACTCTTTTCAACACCAATAGCATCCCATGTTTCGAAGGGACCAAGCTCCCAACCGAAGCCTCCGCTTACGGCATCATCTATACGGAACAATTCATCGCTGATTTCCGGAATGCGATTGCTCACATACTTAAACAAATCGAAAAACATATCGCGATAGAAATCCCCGGCTTTGTCTTTACCGGCCAGCAATACTTTAAAGCGATCGCGCAGGTTGTCAATGGTCTTGGTAGTTTCGAGTGTGGCAAATTTTGCTTTTGCCTTTGGTTGATACTCGAATGTTTTCAGATCGAGCGTAAGAATTTCGGTTTCGCCTTTGGCATTTTTGGATTTTTTGTAAAAGCCCTGGCCGGTTTTGTCACCCAGCCATTTATTCTGCTCCAGTTTGTTCACCGCTTCGGGCAACTTAAACATTTCGCGGCCTTCATCGTTGGGCAGGCCTGCATATAAATTGTTGGCTACTTTTACGAGTGTATCCAACCCCACTACATCCGATGTTCTGAATGTGGCCGATTTTGGTCTTCCGATTACAGGGCCCGTTAGCTTATCAATCTCATCTACATTAAGATCATACTTGCGCATAGAGTCAATTACCTTTAATAAACCCCAAACACCAACCCGGTTACCGATAAAGGCAGGAGTGTCTTTACACAATACAGTTGTTTTACCCAGAAAGAGGTCGCCATAGTGAAGCAAAAACTTCGTGATTTCAGGATCGGTTTTCGTGGTAGGAATAATTTCCAGCAACTTTAAATACCGGGGTGGATTGAAGAAGTGCGTTCCTGCAAAATGTTTTTGAAAATCTTCGCTTCGACCTTCGGCCATCAGGTGAATAGGAATACCAGACGTGTTGGAAGTAATAAGCGTACCGGGTGTGCGATACTTTTCCACTTCGGTGTACACTTTCTTTTTGATGTCGAGATTTTCTACTACGACTTCTATCGTCCAATCGCAATCTTTGATCTTCGGCATGTCATCCGTAAAGTTTCCGAGTTTGATGCGCGAAGCAAACTTTTTGCTGAACAGCGCTGCCGGGTTCGATTTCAGCGTTGACTCAAACGCAGCATTTACGATTCGGTTTTTCACTGCCGGATGGTCGAGCGATAACCCCTTTTTCTTTTCGTCTTCAGAAAGTTCTTTGGGTGCAATGTCGAGGAGGAGAACATCTACACCAATGTTGGCAAAGTGGCAGGCAATGCGCGAGCCCATAATGCCCGATCCTAAAACAGCTACTTTACGAATGGTTCTATTCATGTTACCGGTTTTTACTTAATACAAATTTTTTTAGTGGACATACCGACAGTTATTCAAATCAAAAGCCTGCCTACTACCTACTGTTTTCAAGTTCTTTATAAACAATGTTCTGTTCAATTATCTGATTCACACTTTGAACAACTTCAAAAAACACATTCAGCTTGCTGGCGGGAATTTCCTCGCGCACCACTTCATTAAATCGCAAAACAGTTTCTTTCGATTTTTCTCTATGGCGCTTCCCCTCTTTGGTAAGAAAAATGCGAACTAACCGCTTATCGTTCTTATCCGTTTTCCGTACAATCAATCGCTTTTCTTCCATTGACTTAAGCAGGCGCGTAACACTGCGGGGCTCCAAACCCATCATCGGCCCGATCTTGGTTGCCGGTGTGCCTTCTTCGGAGTGAATGTTCAATAAAGCAAACCCGATAGACATGGTGCCCTGGTATTTTGCTGCCTGCTGATTGTACATGCGTGCGATGCTGTGCCAGGCCGCCTTTATATTATAGTCTATGGTTTCCTCCCTTTTCATCAATTTCAAACGATGCCGAAGGTAAAGAAAATTATTCGGCATGCATACTATTTTAATAAAAAAATTATCAGGGTTCTTTATGGGTTGAAGAATCTCCCTAATCATATCATAATTAAACCTGGGGGATGGGCAGACGAACCTGATTAGAAAACCGGGTTGTAATTAATGGATAACGGAAGTATCGATTCAATCGATTCCGGATTTTCCTTAAAGGGTAAATCAATATTTTTTATGATAAGGATCATATCGGAGTATGGTTAACAATCATGGGGTAGGTGGATTGGGTAATATAATCTTGTACTGTGAAACAAGACAAAAACCCAGAAGCCATGAAAACGATCATAAAAAAAACCTTCTTCACAACCCTTTTCGTACTGGCATTTTCCCATACGGCCGTTTGGGCCCAGCAGCAGTATAAGATAAGCGGCACACCCAATATAACCATTGCGGGAACCTCTACTATGCACGATTGGACAATGACTTCCAAACAGGCAACCTCGGTAGCACAATTTGAAACCGATGCAGCCGGTCAACTAACTAAAGTGAACGCTATCGTGGTTACCATTCCTGCCGAAAGTTTAAAGAGCGGAAAAGGAGCCATGGACAAGAACGCATACAATGCGCTTAAAACAGATAAGAATAAAGACATCAAATTTCAGCTAACCTCGGCAATTATTAATGGCAACAACATTGTAGCGCAAGGCACACTAACAATTGCCGGAAACTCAAAACCTACTGAGTTGATAGTTACCGGAAAACCTGTAGCGGGCGCAATACATTTTCAGGGTTCCAAGAAAATTAAAATGACTGAGTTTAATGTAGAGCCACCTTCTTTCATGTTTGGTTCAGTTAAAACAGGCGATGAAATAACAATAACCTTTGAAGTTACCCTTTCACCAATCAAATAAATAAATCTCTATAAATCACCTTTTAATTTTTTATGTTATGAAAACAAAATCCTCAATTTTAAAACATCTGCTACTGGTACTGGGCCTAACGATGGGCTGGACTGCATGGGCACAGCAACCCAGCATACAATATTGGAGACCATATGACAAGCGTGGTGTAAATGTATTCGAAACAACCAAAGATGATACTATTGTTTTTGATGGTCTGAAGCTTAGACTGGGTGCTGGCTTTACACAAGGCTATCAGAAGCTAAACCACAGCAATGAATTGGCAACCCCTGCCCTCTATGAGATGGGCGGTGGTTTTCCGCTGGCACAGGCAAACTTCAATATTGATGTGCAATTGTATGATGGTATTAACCTGAATCTCGTGTCATACATGTCATCTCACCACCACAACGAGTTTTGGGTGAAAGGAGGTTACCTGCAAATTGATAAAGTTGGATTCTTGAAGAGCGAATTCTTCGATAACCTGTGGAAAAACCTGACTCTAAAAGTAGGCCATATGGAAGTAAATTATGGCGATGCACACTTCCGCAGAAGTGATGGCGGCCACACGTTGTGGAACCCCTGGATTGAAAACAATATTATGGATGCCTTTACTACTGAAATAGGGGCAGAGTTGTATTGGAAAAAAGATGGCGTGTTATTAATGGCTGGTTTTACCGATGGTGAAATTCAAGGTAACATTTCTAGCCCATCACAACCAGATGGGGCAAAACGCAAACCATCTCTTTACGGAAAGGTTGGTTTTGATAAACAGATTAATGACAACCTGCGCACAAGGATCACTAGCTCATTCGTAACCACAAAATCATCTGCCAGCAATACCCTATATGGTGGCGACCGGACTGGGTCTAACTACCAGTATGTAATGGAAAATGCACCGGTTTCATTAACCGGTAATGCTTTCTCCGGAAGATTTAATCCTGGCTTTCGAGATAATGTCACAGCCTTTGTTATAAACCCCTTCGTTAAATACAGCGGCCTGGAAGTGTTCGGAACATTTGAATGGGCCAAAGGCAATAGTGCATTCGAAAACGGTGAGGGAGCTGCCTATGCCGCAGAAGACGACCGCAAAGCACAACAGACAGCTTTTGAAGCACTCTATCGCTTCGGAAAAGATGAGCAATTTTATGTGGGCGCCCGCTACATAAAAGTAGATGCTACAATTGCGGAAGGATATACTGCAATATTACCAGGTACCCGCTATGATGTAACCATAGACCGAACATCATTTGGTGCAGGCTGGTTTATTACCCGCAACATCTTACTAAAAGGAGAGTATGTAACACAGAATTATGACGGTTATAACAACACCGGAGCGAATAGCCGGTTCTACAACGGTAAGTTCGATGGCTTCGTGATCCAGGGCGCAATCTCATTCTGATTTGTAGGGATGCTTTATGGGTGGGTTCCGGTCTGTACAGGCCGGAACTCTTTTTGTATTTACTACCTTTGTGAGGTAAGAAATGGAAATGAAACACTTGCTGGTTTTGTTAGTTGTGACAATCGTGGGGAGTTCATTTGCTACCTCCCCCGTGTTGCTGCACCGCTTTATTGTTCAGCCTGAAAGTACGCTTACCGTAGCGGGCAAAACCAATGTAAATTCATTTCAGTGCACAACTTTGTATTGCGGCCGCGATACCCTGGTGCTTCGGGAGAGCGCAGGTGTACGACCCGTATTTTTAAAAGGGAACGTACAACTGGATGCATCGGCCTTCAGTTGCGGCCTTCAGTTGATGACGAACGACTTTAATAAAACGATAAAGGCAAAAGAATATCCGGCTATAGAAATAGAATTTATCTCGTTCGAGAAAACCCCTGTGTTTGGCTGTGCCGAAGAACGGTTTAAAGGCCATATGAAAATAGCCTTGGCCGGAGTGAGAAAAGCGTTTGATGTGAATTGTGTAATCGAAGCAAAAAGCAATGGCATTATTTACCTGCGCGGTAATCACACATTTACATTTGCCGATTTTAATCTTTCGGCCCCTTCGCGCATGATGGGCATGGTTAAAGTAGATGAAAACCTGGAAGTGAAATTTAACCTTGCTTTAAAGGTTGACCCTAATCTGTAATTATTCTTTTCTCAACTTATCTAAATAAAGTTTCGAGGCTTGCTCTACCCATCGGTCGCGTGTAATGCGGCCTGGAAAAAATTCTATAATAGCAGCTACCTGCTGAGTGCTTTCTTTCGTGAGTTCGCTGATTTGTCTGAAACTAAAAATCCCAGCCTTATTTAGCTTTGCTTCAATACCCGGCCCTATGCCATTAATCTGTTTCAGGTCATCTTTTTCAAATGCTTCTGTTTTCTCTGTTAATTGCTGGCCACTGATGAAATCGGAGTAGCGAGGTTCTTTGGTTTCGCGCTGATGCTTTTTAAGTTCCTCCAGTTCTATTTCGAGTTTCTGTTTCTGAAGGCGAAGCAGAACCAGTTCATCTCCAGCTGTGCGATAATTTTCCTGCAAATCATCGATGGTGTTTTGAAACGTTTCTTGTTGTTGCTGAAACTGTTGCTGCAATGTATTAAGGGAGTCTTCTGTTGTCTTCAGCCTTTCATTCTCGCGCGAAACAGTTAAAAAATCCTGACGAAAAGTTTCCCGTGCCCGGTTGAGTGTTTGCTCTGCCTTTTCAGCCTGGTCGTGGGCACTTTGCAAAGCTTGTTTCAATTCGGCTATATCAATTGCTAATTCCGATTCTCTTGCCGTTTTGGTGTCTATTATTTGCTGGCGCAGAAACCAGGCTATGCCAAATCCGATAAACAACGAAACCAGCACAATAACCAGTATTTCAGCAATTGCCAGGGCTGATTCGTGAGGGTTAATGTTTGATGTATTTGGATCCAGGCCCTTAATCCAGAATAAATACCAGAATGCTGCCAGCAGGCACCAAACCGCAAACAAACCAACCAGCAGGTAAACGGAGCGCATTTTTTTGAATGAATTGAAGGTACAAAAATAAAAATTGCCGGGCATATGCAACCTCGGTTAATGTACTTGCGTCTTATGCATAATTCTCTTATGTATTAACACCTTGTTTTAATCTTTATGCATTCACCCGAGTTATTGAAAGGCACACTGCAAACCATCGTATTAAAGGTTTTGAAAGATCATGGCCGCATGTATGGATACGAAATTACGCAGCGGGTAAAAGAACTTTCAGATGACCGGATTCTGCTAACAGAAGGTGCATTGTACCCCACACTTCATAAACTGGAGGCAGAGGGAATGCTGCGCACCGAAACAGAAACCATTGGAAAACGCGTTCGCAAATACTATTCACTTACTCCGCAAGGCCGTAGTTTGGTGAAAGAGCGCGTTTCGGAATTTGTTGCGTTTATAAAAACGATGGGGAATGTATTGCAGGTAGAATTAGGTTAATCCATTTCAGGAAATGCTTACAGACGATCATATCACCTACATCATCAAAGACCTGAACTACCGGGGCATTGTGGCCGAAGGCATTCAGGACGAGTTGATTGATCATGTCTGCACGGCCGTGGAGGCTGAAATGAGAAAAGAAAAACGATTTATTGATGCATACCATACTGTATTAAAAAGGTTTGGGCACACAGGAGGGTTGCGAGAAATACAAAAACAGACTTTACAATCAGAAAACAAACCAAAAAATATGATTAAAAATTATTTTACGGTTGCATTGCGCAATCTGCGCAAGCATAGTTTTTATACGTTTATCAATGTGGCAGGGCTCTCGCTGGGCATTTCAATATGTTTTATTATCGTATTGTTTGTAAGGCACGAGCTGAGTTATGACAGGCACTTTGCGAATGCCGATAGGATTTATCGCGTTCATAGCGAGCTAAAATTTGGCGGCAATCATTACAACATGACTTACGCCCCAGCCCCCATGGCCGCCCAATTGGCTCAGGATTATCCGGAGGTGGCTGCTGCAATTCGTTTTCGTGAACGAGGTTCTTACCTGGTTAAGCGGACAACCGAAAACATTAGAGAAGACAGGGTAATTTGGGCCGATAAGGATTTCTTTAAAGTGTTTCAGGTTCCTGTTCTTGCGGGCGATCCGGCCAAGGCCTTAACAGAACCAAACGCCATTGCCATTAGCCAGCGGATAGCCGAAAAATATTTTCCGGGTGAAGAAGCATTGGGCCAGACGTTGATCCTGGATGATAAAATAAATGCCAAGATCACAGCCATTTATCAGAACCTTCCTTCCAACACACACTTTCACTTCGATATCCTGATTGCTATGGAAGGGCTTGATGAAGCCAAATCTCCGGTGTGGTTGAGCAATAATTTCCAAACGTATGTACTACTAAATGAGGGCGCAAGTGTAAGCCAACTAAACGCCAAGATACCCGCACTCATCACGAAACACATGATACCTCAACTGGCCGATGCATTAGGTCCTGATTTTACCCTCGAAAAATTTACGGCCGAAGGCAACCTGTTTGCCTATACGCTTGAACCATTAACAGATATTCATTTGAAGAGTGCCTTAAGCGGTGAGTTTGAACCCAATTTTGATATTACCTATGTGTACTTGTTTGGTGCTGTCGCTGCTTTCATCTTGTTGATTGCCTGTGTCAACTTTATGAATTTGTCAACAGCACGATCGGCAAACCGTGCAAAAGAAGTGGGCATGCGCAAAGTGATGGGGTCCATGCGGTCTCATCTCATACGCCAATTTTTAATGGAGTCCATTTTGCTAAGTATGGTTTCCTTCGTGTTGGCAACTGTTCTGGCCTACCTGTTACTCCCGGTTTTCAATTCGCTGGCGAGCCGCGAATTATCTATACCGTTTTCCAATCCGAACTTATATGCAGTTATCGCAATTGCAGCTGTTTTCATTGGCATGCTGGCCGGTATCTATCCTTCTTTTTTCTTGTCGGCTTTTAAACCGGTAAGTGTATTGAAAGGAAATGTGGCGCTTGGTATGAAGAGTGGGTTTATCCGCAGTTCGCTCGTGGTTTTCCAGTTTACAATTTCTATCATTCTGGTTATTGGTACGATGGCTGTTTTCAGGCAACTCAATTACATTCAGAATAAAAAACTGGGATTCAATAAAGACCAGGTTATTATGATTGATGATGCTTACGCCCTGGGCGATAATAAGCAAGCATTCAAAGAGATGGTAAAACAAGATCCGCGAATTCTGAATGCCACCATCTCCGGTTATTTGCCGGTTTCAGGAACCTGGCGAAGCGACACCCCCTGGTGGGCCGAAGGAAAAGAAGCAAAAGCCGAAAACATGGTGAGCATGCAAAACTGGGCTGTTGATTACGATTACATTACTACAATGGGTATGACTGTAAAAGAAGGACGCGGATTCTCTCCTGAATTTCCGTCAGATTCAACGGCAGTTATTCTAAATGAAGCTGCTGCGCTTGCTTTGAATTTTAACGGTGAAGTGGTAGGAAGCCGGATTCAAACGTTCGATGCAGATTACGTAACTGAGGTGGACCGGAATAAACTACAAACATTGACTGTTGTGGGCGTAGTTGAAAATTTTCATTTTGAATCGCTCCGGCAAAACGTATCTCCAGTAATGATGTTCCTCGCTAAACGACCTGGCGGAATAATCTCTTTCCGGATTCAGGCAGGCAATACACAAGAAATTGTAACCAACATCGAAAAAAAATGGAAAGAGTTGGCCCCGGGCCAGCCATTCACTTACTATTTTTTAGATGAACGCTTTAACAATATGTATGCATCGGAAACCCGTTTGAGTAAGGTTTTCGGAATATTTACCGGCCTGGCAATTTTAATTGCGTGTCTGGGATTGTTTGCGCTTACTTCATTTACAGCCGAACAGCGCACCAAGGAAATTGGAATTAGAAAAGTGTTGGGTGCGAGTGTAAGCAGTATTGTGTTGCTGCTCTCAAAAGAGTTTGGCAAACTGATAGCCATTGCCTTTGTGCTGGCAGCGCCCGCAGCCTGGTATGGTGTTAACTGGTGGTTGAAAGACTATACTTACAAAACCGAGATTGGCATTGGGTTGTTTTTGTTTGCTGGCATAGCCGCGTTTGTGGTGGCGTGGGTTACCATGAGCTTTCAATCCTTTCGGGCTGCCACCAGCAATCCGGTAGATAGTTTAAAAAGTGAGTGATAACGCGAGGGTGAACAACGGGCTTATTCACCCGGCATAGGGGCAATATGTGCGGTTTTCGGCAAGGGTTGTAACAAGCATTTGCAAAGCGTGTAATCGTGCTATAAATTCGAACCTTTACACGGCTAAAGCCATGACCAAACACCCCCCTATCCCCAAAGCAGATGTCATACTGATGGGTGCCGGCATCATGAGTGCCACCCTGGGCATGTTACTAAAAGAACTGGAACCACAACTTTCCATTCATATTTTCGAAAGGCTTGATAAAGCCGGAATGGAAAGCAGCGATGCCTGGCACAATGCGGGCACAGGCCATGCAGCCTTTTGCGAACTAAACTACACTCCGCAAAAACCGGGCGGCACGGTAGAATGTACAAAAGCATTTAAGATTGGTGAGTCTTTTGAGGTTTCGCGCGAGTTCTGGGCTTACCTGATTGAAAAAGGCTATGTGCAAAACCCACAGGACTTCATCAACAAAGTACCACACATGAGTTTAGTGTGGGGGCCCGAGAATGTTGACTTTCTGCGCAAGCGATATGAAATCATGCATGCCAATCCATTGTTTCAAGCAATGGTTTATTCCGAAG
>Ga0209605_1001385_pt1 | contig 27365 bp, 17 predicted proteins | sample AD_UKC035_MetaG_FD_184408 | JGI IMG/M metagenome (GOLD analysis project Ga0209605, IMG submission 184408) | Active sludge microbial communities of municipal wastewater-treating anaerobic digesters from USA - AD_UKC035_MetaG (SPAdes) (version 2) | ecosystem: Engineered > Bioreactor > Anaerobic >...
GCATTCACTCTTCATTAGGATACCTGACCCCAGCCGAGTTCGAGAGCCAGTGGCTGGCTCGGAAGGCTAGTTCGACAGACTTGACTTGACATTCCGGCAAACTCGCCTACAATGGGATCACCCCCCCCAGAGCAGGCGAGAGCGGCCAGGTCTCCAAGCCAAGCCACCTCGTCTTTTCATTATCTAAGCCGATTTTCGTGTCCAGTTGTAGGGGCGCACCTCACAGGTAGGAGTTATTGATGCAAACGGTATTCGATACGATCACGTAATGGCAGCGGAGAGGCTCTCTCTCTATATAGTGGCGTGGTATATGCAAGGCCAGGGAGATGGTGGGGGGGAAGGTTATATGGGTTTATCTATGGTATGTCAGTTTTCTGCCACAAAACAAAAGTAATCCAGATTTTACCTTTGACTTGCTATCAGACACTTGTCATAATGGGCTCCATGTTCTTCCGATCTGGACTGATAATTGTCTGGGTGGCGTTGGTGGGTGGAGCCTTTCTCCTGCTGCCCCACTCTCCAAAGACGGCTGTATGTCAGATCGAGAACCGCATACTCGTATACCGGTTGTTGTTCCAAGCACGGCTTCGAGCGGCGTGCGCCAGATGGAGCCGCGCCGGCGCGAAGCCTCCTAACGACTGGCTTGCAGCAAGCGCGTGCCGGCGCTGCTGGTCTCAGCAATCCAGCCGGTGACTGGGCCGAAGCGCACCTGCCACCAACGTAGCCCATCGGCCTGGAGCGGGCCCCCGATGACCTCGCCCCGATCGCCTGACCGCACCCTGGCAAACACGTCATCCTCCGGTTTTTCCAGCCAGCCGGCCGAACGGCGCAGGTTGGCGCCGGCGTAGACCACCTCCACCTGTCCACCGATCCGAATCTCATCCGATGGCGTCGCAACCTCTACCGTCGGCAGCGCAGCCGGCGGGTCCCGGCGCGCGTTGTCCCAGGCCAGGTTTTCAGCGATCACCTCCTCGCCCAGGTGCAGCGTCACCTGCTTGCCCGGCCCGCCGCACTCGGCCAGCGGCCCCTCATCGGCCGCGTCCACCTTGATGATGTAGCGCCCCAGCCCGGTGTTGTCATAAACGACGGTCGCCGCGCCGCAGCCCTCGGCGCCGTTCACCGTGGCGGTCAACTCCGGCGGCGCGGCGCCGGCCGCGTCGGCCTGGATCTCGCCGAAATAGACGGCCGGCGGTGTGCGGCTGACGGGGTTGGCCAGGGCCACGACCTGCGGCTGGCCCAGCGCCGCCGCCGTCCCCACCTTCAGCACCAGCGTGATCGGCTCGGTGACGTTGATCCAGTAGCCCTGGCCGAACCGAAGCGTTTGCAGGTCGTTGGCCCATGCCTGCTCTGGCCCGACGCGACGGTCGTACACCGTCCAGGGCGCGCCAGGCTCGGCGGCGTCGAAGCCGTAGACCGTGGAGTAGCAGCAGTCAGCGCCGCGGCCGATCTGGTTGCCATCCAGCGAGGCCAGCGCCTCGGCGATGGGCAGGTCCATGGGCACGGGGTAGGCGAACAGGTTCCAGCCGGCCGTGTAGAAGGGGATCTCCACGCCCGCGGTCAGCACGTAGAGGCCCGACTGCTCCGCCTTGGCCGTGGCCTGGTTCTCGGCCGGATCGCGCTGGGTAGGCAGGCGGGTCCAGGTGACGCCCTCGTCGGGGGAGTAGTAGATGGTCAGCGTGTGCTCGTAGCCTTCGGGAACCTCGCGCTGGTAGTAGGCGAATTCGATGCTGCGCGGCGCCGCGTCGGCGGCCTGGAAGCGGTAGGCCTGGCCCACCGGGGTCAGCCAGGCCGGCAGGCCGGGCGGCTTGGGCAGCGCCTCCAGCGACTCGACGCCGGTGTCGCCGGTCAGCGCGTCGGTGCGGTTGAAGATGGTCACGCCGCCGTCCTCGGAGGACATGGGCGCGCCCAGGGCCCGGCTGTTGGCATAGAGGCCGCGCACGTCGGCGCCCAGCAATGCCCGGTCATCGGTTCCCAGCAAGGCGCGGTCATCGGTGCCCAGCAGGGCCCTGTCATCGGTTCCCAGCAGGGCCCTGTCATCGGCGCCCAGCAGGGCCCTGTCATCGGTTCCCAGCAGGGCGCGGTCATCGGTCCAGAGCAGGCCGCGGTCATCGGTGCCCAGCAACGCCCTGTCATCGGTGCCCAGCAGGGCGCGGTCATCGGTGCCCAGCAGCGCCCGATCGTCGGTCCACAGCCCCGCCCAATAGTCCACGCCCAGCAAAGCCCGGTCATCGGTGCCCAGCAAGGCGCGGTCATCGGTGCCCAGCAGAGCGCGGTCATCGGTGCCCAGCAAAGCCCGGTCGTCGGCGCCCAGCAAGGCGCGGTCATCGGTGCCCAGCAAAGCCCGGTCGTCGGCGCCCAGCAAGGCGCGATCGTCGGCGCCCAGCAGGGCGCGATCGTCGGTGCCCAGCAAAGCGCGATCATCGGTGCCCAGCAGGGCGCGGTCATCGGTGCGCAGCCCCAGCGGATCGATCCGCGCGATCAGTTGCTCCAGGGTGAGAGCCCCGACCAGCCCGTCATCGGGTTGGCCATGGCGGCGCCGGGCCAGCGTCCGCACCAAGGCCAGCTTGCGCGGCCAACTGGGCGTCAGCGTGACGGTCGCGTCGCCCCAGGTGTAGGCGCCGTCAGGCGCGCGGCTGGCCTGGAGATAGAAGCGGCTCACGGCCTCGCGCCGATCGTGCAGCCACGCCCCCTGCTCGCCGCCGGACGCGGCGTTCTCCAGCCAGGTGCGCACCATGCCGGTGTAGGCCGGATAGTCCAGCGTCACCTGCGCCCGCAAGCGCTCGTCCCCATCCCCGGCCAGCGGCGCCGCCACAGCCACCGGCGCAAAGGCCTGGCTGCCCAACTGATAGCCCGGCAGAATCTGCGTCAACAGGCGCTGGTCGGCGGAGATGGGCTGCGTCACGGTGATGGCCAGCCCCGGCCGGGCGATCTGGATCGACGCGGCCTGGCCGGGCGCGGCCGGCTGGCTGGTCGCGATGGCCACCGACCCGCCGCGGAAGAGCCAGGCATCCAGCGCCGGAACGGTGGTCGACAGCGATTTGGTCCCGGAGAGCACCACCGTGAACCCCTGGCCGCCGCCAGCCTCCGGCATCCAGCGCACCGTGGCCAGCCCCAGCTCCGGCATCTGCTGAACCGCGGCCCTTCCCTGGCCGTCCAGGGCTGTGACCGCGATGGCCGGCCCGGCCGGCCCGGCCGCCTGAGTCACGCTGATCAACAGCGTCGGGACCATCACCGGTCGCACCTGAACGTTGGGCTGCCAGCCCTCGACGGACGCGATGGGGATCGAGGTGGAGAGCGCGGAGACATCTTCGGCGCAGCCGATCAGCGCCGCGTCCCCGCTGTTGTCGAAGACACAGACGCGGTCGCCCTCGGTCGCGCCGCGCACCTTGATCGAGTCGCTGCGTCCCGTGACCCCCAGCGCGATCACCGTGTCGTCGCTGAGATCCGGGGTGCCGTGGGACTGGAACAAGAAGGTTTGGCCCTGCGCCACCGACATCCGGCCGCCGTCGGCCGCATTGCGCAGATCGAAGAAGCGCGCCGGCAAGGCCGCGCCGCCGCCGGCCGGCTGCACGAACTGCACCTGGGTGACGGCCAGCGGCAGCGCGGCCGGGCCGGGGTTGACCCGCTCATCCGGCCGGTTCACCATGGGATAGTGGCGCTGGATCATCTCCCAGTCTGAGAACTTGGTGGTGTGGGCGGCCAGGGTATCGCGGCATTCGCCCGGCCACTCGGCCACCGTCTCGCCGTCGGCGCCCTGGCTGTAAAAGCGCGCCGCGCCGAAGTCCGCGAATTCGCTGTAGGCATCGTCGTAGGCCGTGGTCATCACGCTGCCCGCGCAGTCCACGCTGATCACGTCGACGATGCTGCCGTCGGCCGCGGTGTGGTAGCCCAGGTAGTTGTCGGGCAGGAAGAGCAGGTGATGGCCCAGCTCGTGGGCGAAGGCCCGCCACCAGTCGCGCCCCAGGTCGGCCCGGCTCTGGCCGAACGGGTCCCACACCGGCCCGATGCGGATCGCACCCGGATTGTAGGCCTTGGCGATCTGTACGCCGTCGCGGTCCTGCTCGTCCAGCGCCCGTTGCACGATGCCCCCCATGCTGGCGCGCGGCCGCACCCGATTGCTGGCGTAGATCTGCACATCCGAGGTCAGCCACTGCTCCTTGTTCTGGAAGACGCGCACCCGACCCAGCGCCATCTGGCCGTTGGACAGATCGTACAGCACCTCCGACGAGCGCTGGAACGCCTCTTCCAACTGCAAGAGAAAATCGGGATCGCCGGTCGCGTCCCATTCCAGCGAGACATTCAGGTCGAAGAGCAGCAGGGGATTGTCGGGCGAAATGAAGAGCTCCCGCAGCAGGGCGCCGCTGACCACCGTCGAGGCGGCGATGGTGGTGCTGATCGGCTCGGCGCTGGTGTGGAAGAGCGTATAGGCCGTGGTGACGGTGCGGGTGCGGGTGATGGGCAACAGCGCGACCAGGGTGTCATCGGCGTCGATCTGGCCGCGGCCCTGCAAGAAGCCGTTGATGTCGGTGCGATAGGGGCCCCGGCTGCTGCCCAGCGGCCGCGCGCCGGCCACCTGGCCCGCGGGCAGTCGAAAGACCAGCGCGCCGGCCGCCGGCTGGCCGCTGGCCTGGTCCAGAACGCGCACCTGCGCGCCGCGCACGGGGAAGGGCCCGGTGGCCGCGCCCGACGCGCCGATGCTGGCGCGTTCCGCGGCCGTGTTGGGCTGCACCAACGGCCGGGCGGCCGCGGTCAGGCGCAGCACCGCGTTGTCGCTGCGCCCCATCAGCCCATCGGCCGCCGTGTCCCAGACAAACAGGTGCTGGCCGCTGCCCAGCGCCGCGCTCTGCACGCCGGCCGCGGGGGTGGCTGGCAGCCAGGCGCCCGGGCCGTTGAGCGAGTAGAAGGCCCGCACGTCGGCCAGCCTGCCCGGCGCGCCGTTGCTCAGGGTGAAGGTGACCGTCACCTCTGTCTGCGGGCTGATCAGCGCCGGCGGCCCGCTGCCAACGCCGCCGGCCGGCGTCTGCACCGCCAACCTGGGCGCGCCGGCCGCGGCCAGCCGCTCCCCCAACAGATTGCGAAACAGCACGCCGCCGGCCAGCAGGTCGGCCGCGCCGTCGCGGTTCGCATCGCCCCAGGCCACCCCGCCGCCGCTGCGCTTGGTCTCAGTCCAGGCCGCGTTGGGGTCCAGCAGGCCGTTGTCGTTCAGATAGAGCCGCGCGGCCTGGTCTCCGTTGATCGCCAGGTCCAGGTCGCCGTCGTTGTCCACGTCGCCCCAGGCCAGCCGGGCGTTGCGGTTGGTCTCGCGCGCGGTCCAGGTGGCGCTGGCGCTCAGCCGCCCCCCCTGGTTGCGGTAGAGATGCACCGCCTCATCCTGGTTGGAAACGGCCAGGTCCAGGTCGCCATCGCCGTCGTAATCGCCCCAGGCCAGGTTGCGCGTCTCGGCCGTCTGTTCCGACTCCCACGAGGGCTGGGCGTCCAGCACGCCGCCCCGGTTGACGTAAAGTCGCAGCCGCTGGCGGCGGTCGGCCACCAGCAGGTCCAGGTCGCCGTCGTTGTCCACATCGCCCCAGGCCAGCGCGCTGGTGTCCTGCGGCGCGGGCACGCGCCACACCGCGTCGGCCGACAGGCCGCGCGCCGGCGCGGCCGCCTGCGTGCCGGTCAGCGTCTGGCTGACGTTGGGCAGCACGCGCGCCACCCCGTCGCGGCAGATCAGGTTGCCCTGCGCATCGCGGCCACAGCTTTCCCCCGCGCCCACCGCCAGGTCCAAAAAGCCGTCGCCGTCCACATCGCCCCAGACCAGGCTGGAGATGGTCTCCTCGCTCAGCCCCTGCCACGTCGCGCCGGCGCTCAGCACGCCCTGATCGTTGCGAAAGAGCCGCACCCCGCCGTTCGAGCATTGCGGCTGGCCGCCCTCCAACTGGCAGCTATAGGTGCGGATCAGGCTGCGCCCTCCCAGCCCCACCCAGCGGCAGTTGGTCACGCCGCCGGTGATGGCGCAGGAAGCCGCGCTGCCGGCGGCCAGGTCCGGGTCGCCATCGCGGTCATAGTCCCCCCAGGCCAGGGTGCGCACGTCGCCCCAGGCCCCGTCGGCGCTGCTCTGGGCCGGGTCGATGGGCTGGCGTTCCAGCGCGCCCTGCTGGTTGAGGTAGAGCCAGAGCTGACCGGGGGTGCATGGGGTGGGGCTGGTGCTGCACTGGCGGGAGAAGCCCAGCGCCAGGTCGAGGTCCTGGTCGCCATCCACATCGGCCCAGGCGGCCGAGACGGGCGCGCCGTCGCCGCTCTGCGGCAAGACCTGAGCGGCCGCCAGCGGCTGGCTGGTGTTGCGGTAGAGGCGGTTGGGCTGGTTGGAGGCGTTGCCCGCGCCCACGGCCAGGTCCAGGTCGCCGTCGCCGTCCACGTCGCCCCAGGCCAGGCCGGCCGCGTTGAAGCTGTCCTGGCTTTGCCAGCTTTCCTGGGCAGCGATGCGGCCCCCCTGGTTGGGGTAGACCCGCAGCCGGCACTGGCTGCGGGAGGCGGCGCAGTCCGAGCCCACCGCCAGATCTTCGCGGCCGTCTGCGTCCAGGTCCCCCAGCGCCAGCGACTGAATGGATTGGGTGGTGGTCATGGTCCAACTGCTCTGCCAGCTTTCGCTGCCCGGCTCCCGGCTGATCAGCCACAGTCGGCGCGGCTCGCGGCCGCCGGCGGCCACCACGTCGGGGCGGCCATCGCCGGTCACATCGCCCACCGCCAGGTCGATGACGGCGCCCTCGGTCGCGGCCAGGGGGGTGGCTGTGCGGGCCAGGCCGGTCGGGCCGTTGTCGTAGAACGCCACGCCGCTCTGGCCCCCCACCACCAGCTCCAGCGCCGGGTCGTCGTCCAGGTTGACCCAGACCAGCGCCATGCTGTCCTCCATGTCGGCCGATGTCCAGATGGCCTCCTGGCTGAAGCGGCCACCTTCGTTGCGATACAGGCGGTTGGCGGCCAGGGGGCAGGGCTGTCCCGCGCTGCAGCCGCGCTCCGGCAGCACGTTGGCCACGGCCAGGTCCAGATCGCCGTCGCCGTCCGCGTCGCCCAGCGCCAGGGCGCGCGAGTCGTCGGCCTGGCGGGAGCTCCAGACGGCCTGGCGGGTCAGTTGGCCCCGAACGTTTTCGTAGAGACGTTCCAGACCGGGGGTGCAGCGGGTCTGCGTCCCCAGTTGGGTGGTTGTCGCCTGGCAGCGCACGCTGTTGGCCACCACCAGGTCCAGGTCGCCGTCGCCGTCCACATCCCCCCAGGCCAGCGCGCTGCTGGCATCGCTTTCGGCCGAGGTCCAGGCGCCGGGCGCGTCGCTGCGCAGCGTGCCCCCCACGTTGATGGTGAGACGGCTGGGGCCGTTGACGTTGCTGACGGCCAGGTCCAGGTCGCCGTCGCCATCCACATCGCCCCAGGCTGCGCCGGTGGTGGCCGAGGCATCCTGCGACAGCCAGGCCAGCGTCAGCGGCTGCGCGGCTTCGTCCGTTCCGACGGGCTGTTCGGGCGGTGCGCCCTGCGCCGCGCCGCCTGGCGCGGCCAGAGTCAGAAATGCAGCCAGCAGCAGGCCAGCCAGGCCCAGCGCCAGGCCGGGGCGCGCCAGTCGTTCAGGCCAGCCGGCGTGGCCAGGCAGAATCCCCCGCGTCGGGTGCAATCGAACAGGATGGTCAGAGTTGTTCATGCGCTTGTCGCCTTGGTGTTGATCCACAATCAGCTCGCCGTTCGGGCCGGTCTCCGACCGAGCCCCGCCGCGCGCGCCGCTCGGGCCGGTCTCCGACCGAGCCCCGCTCTCCTGTTCAACGGCGCGGACAGCTTTTTGTTTCACCCCCTCCGGCATATAATTCACGCCACGACTCCACACCGGCTGCACAAGGAGAACGACCATGCGCCATTCGCACCAACGGATCGCCGAGGGCCTGCTGTTCACCGACCAATACCAACTGACCATGGCCCAGCTCTATTTCCGCCTGGGCCTGCATCAGCGGCCGGCGCAGTTCGACCACTTCTTTCGCCGCTACCCCAACTACGGCTCGCACCAGGCCGGCTACTGCATCAACGCCGGGCTGGAGTGGCTGCTCGACTGGATGCGGCAGACCCACGCCACCGACGACGACATCGCCTGCCTGCGCAGCCAGCGCGGACAGGCCGGTGAGCGCATCTTCGGCGACGACTTTCTGAGCTGGCTGCGCCAAAACGGCCACTTCGAGGGGATCACCCTGCACGCCATCCCTGAGGGCCGCGTCGTCCACCCGGACGCGCCCTTGACGGTGGTGCGCGGGCCGATGGCCATGGCGCAGATCCTGGAGACCCCGCTGCTCAACCTGCTCAACTACCAGATCTTGATCGCCACCAAGGCCGCGCGCCTGCGGGAGGTGGCCGGCGCCAGCGCGGTGCTGGAATTCGGCATGCGCCGCGGGCCGGAGCGGGGGGTGAACGCCGGCGGCCGGGCCGCGCTGATCGGCGGCGCGAATTTCAGCTCCAACGTCGGCCTGTCACACATCATGGGGCTGGACCCCAAGGGTACCCACGCCCATAGCATGGTGCAGATCTTCATGGCGTTGGGCGAGGGGGAGCTGGCCGCCTTCCGCGCCTACGCCGACATCTATCCCGACAACTGCCTGCTGCTGGTGGATACGGTAGACACCCTGGGCAGCGGCGTGCCCCATGCCATCGTCGTCTTCGAGGAGCTGCGGCGCAAGGGCCACCGGCCGGTGGGCATCCGCCTGGATTCGGGCGACCTGGCCTATCTGTCGATCCAGGCCGCGCGCGAGCTGGACGCGGCCGGCTTCCCTGAGACCACCATCGTGCTCAGCAACGACCTGGACGAGCTGACCATCTGGCAGATCACCACGCAGATCCGCGAGGAGGCGGCGCGCTACGGCGTGGACCCGGACGCGCTGATCCGCCGCCTGACCTACGGCGTGGGCACGCGGCTGATCACCTCGGCCGGCCAGGCCGCGCTGGATGGCGTTTACAAGCTGGTCAGCGTGCAGGTCGAGGACGGCTGGAGGCCGGCCATCAAGATCTCGGAGACAGCCGCCAAAACGCTCAATCCCGGCGACAAGGGGGTGTGGCGGCTGTACGACGCCCGCGGCAAGGCGACGGCCGACCTGCTGACGCTGGAGGACGAAGATCCGGCCGGCCAGGCGGAGCTCACCCTGCACCACCCCTCCGATCACACCCGGTACCGCACGCTGGCGCGGGCGGAGCTCAGCGAGATCGAGCCGTTGCTGGAGGCGGTGCTGGTGGAAGGCCGGCTGGTGGCCGATCTGCCCGATCTGGAAGGGCTGCGCGCCCGCTGTGCGGCCGACGTGGCGCGGCTGGACGCGGGCGTGCGCCGGCTGGTGACGCCGCACATCTACCACGTGTCGCTGAGCCAGCGGCTGTGGGAGCTGAAACAGACGCTGATCAAGGCTGCAAAGGGGGCGCTGTGACCGATGTCGCCTGAAACGCACGCGCAGTCGCAGCAGCAAAAACTCTCCAGGCCTGCGCCGGGCGAAATCGTGGCCGACCTGTGGGTGCAGCATTCCCGGCCCGGCAGGTTTCCAGATCGTGCGCCCGACGCGATCAGATGGTTGAGCCGGAGGCGGCCTTTGGGGCCCCAGTCCCTGGCGCGCCTCCGGTTTCTCGCGATATTTCCCCCTGTGGTACACTCCGTGGCATCACATCATCAGGAGACAACCCATGACTGAACCATTGCTGACCGGCGCGGAAGAGATCGCCTGGAACCTGGCCGATCTCTACGCCGCCATGGACGATCCGCAGCTCGACGCGGATCTGGACACCTGCGACGCCGAGGCGCAGGCCTTTCAGGCTGACTACCGCGGCCGCGTGGCCAACCTGAGCGCGGCCGAGTTGGCTGCACTCATCACCCGCTATGAGACGCTCAACGAGCGCATGGGCCGCATCGGCGCCTTTGCCGGCCTGAACTGGACCCAGAACACCGAAGACCCGGCGCGCGGCGCGCTGATGCAGCGCATCACCGAGCGCGGCGCCCGGCTGAGCCAGGAGCTGGTCTTCCTGGATCTGGAGCTGGCCGCCGCGCCCGACGAGACCGCGGCGGCCTGGCTGGCCGATCCGGCGTTGGCCCGCTGGCGGCATTGGCTGGAGATGGTGCGCATCTTTCGGCCCCACCTGCTCAGCGAGCCGGAGGAAAAGCTCCTGAGTGAGAAATCGGTCACCGGCGCGGCCGCCTGGGTGCGCTTCTTCGAGGAGGTGCATGGCGCGGCCCGCTATGAGCTGGACGGCGAACAACTGAGCCGCGATCAGACGCTCAGCAAGCTCTACGACCAGGATCGCGACCTGCGCCGGCGCGCGGCGGCCGCGGTCACGGCCGGCCTCAAGACCATGCAGCGCACCAACACCTACGTCTTCAATACCCTGCTGGCCGACAAGGCCTCCGACGATCGGCTGCGCAGCTACCCGACCTGGATCAGCGGCCGTAACCTGGGCAACCAGGTGGACGACCGCACGGTGGAGGCGCTGATCGACGCAGTCACCGGCCGCTACGACATCGTGGCGCGCTATTACCGGCTCAAGCGCCGCCTGCTGGGGCTGGATGAGCTGTTCGACTACGACCGCTACGCCCCGCTGCCGGCCGCCGATCGCTTTTACTCCTGGGAGCAGGGGCGGCAGATCGTGCTGGACGCCTACGGCCGCTTCCATCCGCGCATGGCCGAGGTGGCCGGCTGGTTCTTCGATGGGCGCTGGATCGACGCGCCGCCGCGGCCGGGCAAGATGGGGGGCGCCTTCAGCCACGGCGTCGTGCCCTCGGTGCATCCCTACATCCTGCTCAACTACGAGGCCAAGCCCAGGGACGTGATGACCCTGGCCCACGAGCTGGGCCACGGCGTGCATCAGAAGCTGTCGGGGGTGCAGGGCGTCCTGCAGGCTGACACGCCGCTGACCACGGCCGAGACCGCCTCGGTTTTCGGCGAGATGTTGGTCTTCCAAAGCCTGATGGCGCAGGAGAGCGACCCGGCCACGCGGCTGGGGATGCTCACCGGCAAGATCGAGGACAGCTTCGCCACCGCTTTCCGCCAGATCAGCATGAACCGCTTCGAGCACGCCATGCACACGGCGCGGCGCGAGGAGGGCGAGCTCACCACCGAGCGCTTCAGTGAGCTGTGGCTGGCGACGCAGCGCGCCATGTTCGGCGACAGCGTGACCATGACCGAGGACTATGGCCTGTGGTGGAGCTATGTGCCGCACTTCCTGGGCACGCCCGGCTACGTCTATGCCTACGCCTTCGGCGAGCTGCTGGTGCTGGCGCTCTATGCCCGCTACCGGCAGGAGGGGGGCGACTTCCCCGAGCGCTACATCGCCATGCTGACCGCCGGCGGCTCCAACTGGCCGCACGAGATCGTCAAGCCGCTGGGCGTGGACCTGACCGACCCCGACTTCTGGGGCAACGGGCTGGACATCCTGGAAGGGCTGGTGGCCGAGGCAGAGCAGTTGGCGGATAGTTTGGGTTGAGGTGCGGAGCCGTCCACGAATGGAGCACGAATACACGAATGCGGTTGGTGTGGCGCGCCGTCCACGAATGGGGCACGAATACACGAATGCGGTTGGTGTGACGCGCGCCGTCCACGAATGGGGCACGAATACACGAATGCGCTCGCCGCAGCAACTGCTTCTTCGCCCATGTGGGTGCCGACTGCACCTCCACCCGTGTGAGCGTCGACTGCACCTCCATCCATGTGGGCGCCGACTGCACCTCCACCCGTGTGAGCGGCGACTGCACCTCCACCCGTGTGAGCGTCGACTGAACATCCATCCATGTGGGCGCCGACTGGATATCCACCCATGTGGACGCCGACTGAACATCCACCATGGATGTCATCTACGCAGAATCTCCCGTACGCACACCCAAGCATTCGTGTATTCGTGGCCCCATTCGTGGACGGCCCCCCGCGCACCCAAGCATTCGTGTATTCGTGCCCCATTCGTGGACGGCGCGCGTCACACCCAAGCATTCGTGTATTCGTGGCCCCATTCGTGGATGGCCCCCCGCACACCCGAACATTCGTGTACTCGTGCGGTATCGGCGGCGCCTTGACCCGGTACGCAGCCGAAGGCGTCGAAACGCATCTGGTTTGCGCCACACGCGGCGAGCGCGGCTGGCCCGGCCCGGAGACCGACAACCCGGGGCTGGCAGCGCTGGGCCGTCTGCGTGAGAGCCCCTTGCTGGACCTGCCGGCTGAGACCCATCGGCGCCTGCTGGGCCGCGGCTCATTCGTGCGCGTCTTCAGCCTGGTCAACGGCGGACGTGCCGTGGAACATGACTTGTTCGCCGGTTTGAGATAGCGCCAGCGCCGCCCCTTGCCCACCATGACCCTCCATTCATCGGAAGGTCGGGTGCAGCCCTCTGGGCGCCTGCTTGGTGATGTGCTTGGTCTGGTTTGACGGAATTGGCCAAACACAGCATAATTGGGGCCTATCCATCCGCACTCGAAAGGAGTCTCATCAATCCATGAGCAAGTCCGCTTCGCAGCGCAAGCCGGCGCCGCGCAAGACCGTTCCGCAACAACCTGACACCTCAACCGGCAAGAAAGGCGGCTCAGGCCAGAGCCAGTCCAACAAGAACAAGCAGGGCAAGGGCCAGCCAGCCGTCAAGCAGCGCACCACTCTGTTGACCATCGTCCTGGCGCTGGTCAGCATCGGCGCCGTGGTAGACGCCATCGTGCCGCTGCTCTATCGACGAGAGACCTATGAGATTTCCCATCCAATGGTCTTGGGCGGCGCGATCCTGGTGGGCCTGTTGGGCGTCGCCGGGGTTGTCGGTCTGTGGCTCTGGAAGCGCTGGGGGCTTTATCTCTTCGTGGCCAGCGTCGTGGGCAGCATCGCCGTCGGCCTGATGATCTATCCGTCCATGGTGGTGGCCTTCCACGCCGTCATCCCGCTGCTGATCCTGGGCTATGGTCTGACCAAAGACAATGCCCTGGCGCACTTCGAGTAGAGGCGCCATTCCGCGATCCAAGCAATCTGAACAAGCCCCGCAACGGGGCTTGTTTTTTTTTGCAGAAATGCACCGTTGCTGCGCAAAAATGGGGTGTCGCATCTCACACGGCTTCCCTTGAATTGGAACCCTTGCTCAGGAGAATCTCATCCGTTGCGCCGGGAGCGCCGTCGCGACCTTGACGCCGTCCGGTTTGCCATGTAGAATACAGGCACCGACATCTGTGCTCAAGGACTGTGCCATGGCTGCTGCATCACCCCCTGTTCGTATCAACCTGGTGCTGCCGGCCGACGTTGCCAAGACCCTGTGAGAGGTCGTGCCATCGCGCAAGCGAGCCCGCTTCATTGGCGAGGCCATCGAACATTAGTTGAGACGCGTCCAGTTGGAGGCTGCCCTGAAAGCCAGCGCGGGCGCATGGCAGGATGCCGATCACCCGGTCACAACTCAATGGAGGTTTCAAGATGACAAAACCACAATCTCGGCGTTGGACAGTCTCTCTGGTGCTCCTGCTGCTGACCAGCCTGCTGGCCGGCTGTGTTGGCCTCTCGCAGGAGTTGACGCCCCCTGAGACTCCGGTCCCCACCCCTGAGGAAACTCAGGCAGTTGGCATGGCCAACCCGGCCTCGGTTCATTGCCAGGAGCAGGGCGGCGTGCTGGAGATCCGCACCGGCGCCGACGGCGGCCAGTACGGCGTCTGCCTCTTTGCCGATGGCAGCGAGTGTGATGAATGGGCCTTCTATCGCGGCGCGTGCCAGCCGGGCGGCCAGGCCATCCCGACGCCCACGCTCCCCGGCGCGTTGGCGCCTGAGGCGGAAATCGGCGAGATTCTGGCCCAGATCCAGTTGCCCGCCGACGCATATTCGGGCGAGCCTGCTCTGCTGCCGCTGTCTGTCCCGGAGGGCAGCCCGCCGCTGTGGGCCCTGTACAGCACCGGTATGCGCAACTTCGAGCTTGATCCGGTTCCCTCGCACTTCCTGGCGCTCTTCACCCGCAACGATGCAGGTTGGCAGGAAGTCGCGCGCATCGATCTCGACGCCGAACCCACCGACGACACGCTGTTGATGGCCCCGATGCCCGATTTCATCGCCCCGGAAGGCGTGCAGCAGGTATCCATCGATGGCGATCACATCTGGCTGACGGTGGACGGCGGCGTGGGCGCGCACAGCGGCGTCTTCCAACTGCTGAGCTTCGACGGCCAGGCGCTGACCCTGGCGCTGGCCAGCTCAGCCGCCAGCCCCGGCGCCGGCTACGTCGCCGACGTCAATCAGGATGGCCAGAACGATGTGGTGTTCAACGCCACCGATCCTTACATCTTCTGCTACGCCTGCGGCGTGCGCCATCCCTATTTCCAGGTTCACACCTGGCTGGGCGATGCCCTGGTTCCGGTGGAGATCTCCGGCCTGCTGATGGGGCAGCGGGGCACGCCGCCGGACGAGGCCAACAGCCAGGCGGTGGCGCTGGCTGAGGCGGGGCTCTGGCCCGAGGCATTGGCCAAGATCGACGAGGCGGTGGCGCTGGCCGGCGACGACGACCCGGCCGCCGCGGCCGGCACGCTGCGCTGGAACCAAGCGCTGATTCGCCTCAACCACGACGCGCTGTTGGGCGCGGCCGGCGAAAGCGCCTACCCGCTGCTGAGCCAGGTCTTCTATGGCGACTACGCCGCGGCCGTGGATCTGATGCGCGCCGTCAGCGCCGAAGAGATCTTCAGCCCCGACACGCCGCTGGTGACCGGCACAGCCGCCGAGGGGTGGCAGCCTGAGCTGAGCAGCTATCTGCTGAGCAGCACCGAGGCGGCGCTGGCCCTCCAGCCTGAGCTGGCCCCGGCCTGGTTCGTGAGCGCCTGGGGGCGTTACCTGGCTGATCCCGCTGATCCACGCGTCATCATCGACGTCGCCCGCGCGGCCGAGCTGGCGCCGGAGGATGCGCTCTACAGCGCGGCCGTGGCCGCCCTGCCGGAGCTTCCCCCGCCGACGGCCCAGGCCAGCCAGGAGCCGGCCGTGCGCATCCGCTTTGCGGCCGGCGGCACATCGGCCGCCGTGCCGGGCAACATCGGCCCCGGCCAGGTGCGCCAGTATGTGCTGGGCGCGGCCGAGGGTCAGACCATGACCGTCAGCGTGGCCTCCCCCAACAACGATGTGGCTCTGGCCATCTGGGGCGCGGATGGCGTCGTGCTGCTCAGCGACCATGCCGGCGCAACCGAGTGGCAGGGCGTTCTGCCCGCCACACAGGACTACTTCATCGGTCTGTCCGGCGCCGCCGAGCCGACGCTCTACCGGCTGACCGTGTCGATCCCCCCCGCCAGCGAGTGAAATGTGGACAATGATGGGTGACTCGGCATCAGCGATGCGTCACGAGTCACCCATCAACAGCTCCCGCGCGGCCGCCGCGTCCTGACGAATCTGCGCAGATAGCGCCTCGATGTTGGGGAAGCGTTGCTCCGGCCGCAGCCGGGCGACGAATTGCAGCGTCGCCGGCCGGCCATAGAGGTCGCCGTCGAAATCCAGCAGGTGGGCCTCCACCGTGCGCGGGCCATTGTCGAAGCTGGGGCGCACCCCCACGTTGGTGACGCCAGGCAGCCATGCCCCGTGTCGCGGCAAGTCGTCATCCAGCCGCATCCAGGTGGCGTAGACGCCGTTGGCCGGCAGCAGGCGCCCCTCGGGCACTGCCAGGTTCGCGGTGGGAAAGCCCAGCAGATGGCCGCGCTGCGCGCCCTTGACCACTTCGCCGCTCACCTGGTAGAGACGGCCCAGTTGCCGGCCGGCCGCCTGGACATCCCCCTCCGCCAGATAGCTGCGAATGCGGCCGCTGCGCACCTCTTCCCCGCCCAGCAGTTGCGGCTCGATGGTGTGTACCTGGTAGCCCAGCTCCTGGCCGATGGCGCGCAGGGCCGGCACGTCCCCCTCGCGGTTGCGACCCAAGGCGAAGTCTGGCCCCACCCAGAGCGCGGCCATCTGCACCCGCCGCCGCACCTGGCCGATGAACTCAGCGGCCGGCATGCGGGCCGTCTCCAGGCTGAACGGATAGACCACGGCGAAGTCCAGCGCCAGCTCAGCGAACACCTCCAGCCGTTCCGGCATGGTGGTCAGGTAGGAATGAACCCGGTCTGGGCGCAGCAGGGCCGCCGGGTGGGGATCGAAGGTCAGCACGCCGGCCTGGCGGCCATGGCGGCGCGCGTCCTCGCGCATGGCAGCCAGCAGCGCCTGATGGCCGCGGTGGACGCCGTCGAAATTGCCGATGGCCAGGTTGCAGGGTGTGGTCAGCGGTGGGTCGGGCAGGGCGTAGAAGGTGTTCATGGCGGTTCTTGGTTGGCCAATATCTTGCTGGGCCGCCAGACGCGGGCGGCAGCGTCGCCGGCGACGATGCCCAGAAAGCGGCCCTGGGGATCGTAGGCGCGCGCCGGGCCCGCCTGCAGCGGCGCGGCCGCGGCCACAGCCTGGCCATGCAGCAGCCGGCTCACCTCGGCCGCGTTCAGGGCGACGGCCGGCAGATGCGCCACGGCCGCATCGGCCGGCTGCACGGCAGCCGCCAGCGCGCCGGCCTCGGTCAGGCTCTCCAGAGCGACGGCGTTTTCGACGCTGAAGGCGCCGACGGCGGTGCGACGCAGCGCGCTCAGATGCGCGCCGCAGCCCAGCGCCTGGCCCAGGTCGTGGGCAATGGAGCGCACGTAGACGCCGGCCCCACAGCGCACGTGCAGGCGCAGGGTCGCGCCCTCCAGGTGCAGCAGGGTCAGCTCGTAGATGGTCGCCGGCCGCGGCTCGACCTCCACCCTCTCGCCGGCGCGCGCCCGTCGATAGAGGGGCACGCCATCCCGCTTGAGCGCGGAGAAGGCCGGCGGCCGTTGCATGATCTCGCCGCGAAAGGCCTCCAGCGCCCGCTCGATCTGGTCGGCGGTCAGCGCCGGCGCGTTGTCCGCCTCGCCCGGTCGCTGAGGCGCGGCGCGGTCAGCCAGGGCGTGCCAATCGCTGAACCGGCTCACGATCTCCCCCTCGGCGTCGTAGGTGTCGGTGACCACGCCCAGCGTCACCTCGGCCAGATAGCTCTTGGGCTGGCCGGTCAGGTATTCCAGCAGGCGGGTGGCGCGGCCCAGGCAGAGCACCAACACGCCGGTGGCCATGGGGTCCAGCGTGCCGGCGTGGCCCACCTGGCGCAGGCCGGCCAGACGCCGCACCCGGGCCACCACATCGTGCGAGGTCCAGCCGGCCGGCTTGTCCACGTTCAGCACGCCGCCCAGCGGCGTCGGGTCAGCAGCGCTCATGCTGGCGGCTCCACGGCCGGGCTTTGCTGTGCGGGGAGGTGTTGCTGGCGTTGTTGGGCCAGCGCCAGCTTCAATGCCGCCAGCACCTGCTCGGCGGCCTGCGCCAGGGGGGGCGCCAGGGTGCAGCCGGCCGCGCGCGGGTGGCCGCCGCCGCCCAACGCCAGCGCGACCTGGGCCACGTCGAAGCCTGGGGCCGCGCGCATGCCCACGTCCACCTGCCCATCGGCGCGCTCGGTGAGGATCAGCGCCACGTCAGCCTCTTCGGCGCCGACCATGAAGTTGGCCAGGCCGGAGTCGCTCTGTTCGATGCTGTTGCAGCGGGCGCGCATGGTCAGCGGGATCGCGGTCCAGATGATGCGCTCCTCCAGCCGCAGCTCGGCCAGGGCCTGTCCCCACAGGCAGATGGTGTCCACATCGCGCCGCTCCAGCACCAGCTCGTTGACCGCGGCCAGCGAGGCGCCGGCCTCCATCAGCCGCTGCGCCACCCCCAACAGCGCGGGGGTGACATGGCCCACGCGGAAGCTGCGCGTGTCGGTGACGATGCCGGTCAGCAGGCATTGAGCCGCCTGCGGGCCGATGGGCCAGTGCAGCGCCTCGGCCACGCGCCAGACCAGCTCGGCCGTGCTGCTGGCAGCCGGGTCGACGATGTTCAGCGCGCCGAAGTGGAGGTTGGTGATGTGATGGTCGATGTTGACCAGCGGCGCGTCGGCCAGCGAGGGGTCGTAGGCCTGGCCCAGTCGCGCCATGTCGCTGCAATCGAGCGCGATCACCAGCTCGTAGCCGTTGCCCCGCCGCTGTGGCTTCATGGGGTTGCGAACCAGCTCCCGCCAGCCGGGCGCGACCTGATCGGCGCGCAGCAGGGCGGGGACGCCGTCCTGGTTAGCGGCGATCACCTGATGGCCCTGCGCCTCTAGCAGCCATTTCAGCCCCAGTTGGGAGCCGATGGCGTCGCCGTCTGGGTTGACATGGCTGAGCAGCAGGATGCGCCGCGGATCGGCCAGCAGTGAGTTGAGAGCTTCGAAAGCGGAGGACAAGCGAAAACCTCTTTGAGTCGAAGTCGGGGCGCATGGGCTGGCTCGGTCAGGAGACCGGCCAGAGCGCGGGGCGGTGGGCTGGCTCGGTCAGGAGACCGGCTAGAGCGCGGGGCGGTGGGCTGGCTCGGTCAGGAGACCGGCCAGAGCGCGGGGCGGTGGGCTGGCTCGATCAGGAGACCGGCCAGAGCATCAAGGAGTCGAGGCTTTAGCCGGCCACGCCCAACTCGACCGATGGCTCCTGGTCGGCGATCTCGTCCAACAGGTCGCTCATGCGCTGGCTTTGGATCAGCCCGTCGTCGAAGTGAAAGGCCAGTTCAGGCACATAGCGCAGCGCGGTGCGTCGCCCCAGCTCACGGCGCAGGAAGCCTTGGGCATGGCGCAGCGCAGCCAGCGTTTCTGCGCGCCCCTCCTCGCCCTCCAGACTGCTGATGTAGACGTTGGCGTGGCGCAGGTCGGGGCTGACCTGAACCCGGGTGACGCTGATCAGGGCCAGCCGCGGGTCGCGCAGGTCGAAGGTGATCAGAGTGGCCAGCTCGTGCCGGATCAATTCAGCCACACGCAGTTGTCGTCGGGTAGACATGATCATCCCTTGTCTGCAAGGACTGACAGTCCTTGGTGCGCAGGACTGTCAGTCCTTGTTTGACGCAGGACTGTCAGTCCTTGTTTGGCGCAGGACTGACAGTCCTTCTGAGGACTGTCAGTCCTACAGTCCTACTCTCTGCTACACGCGCACCTTGTGGAAGGCTTCCAGAATGTCGCCTTCTTTGATGTCGTCGTAGTTCTCGATGCCGATGCCGCATTCGAAGCCGGTCTTGACCTCGGTGACGTCCTCCTGGAAGCGTTTCAGCGAGTTGATGCGCCCTTGCATCACCGGGGCGCCGTTGCGCATGACGCGCACCTGGGAGTTGCGGGCGATCTCGCCGTCCAGCACGATGCAGCCGGCGATCTTGCCGCGCCGCGGGATGCGGAAGACGGCCCGCACCTCGGCCCGGCCGGTGCTGCGCTCCTCGAAGACCGGCTCCAGCAGCCCCTTGAGCGCCTTGTCGATGTCCGCGATCAGCTCGTAGATCACCTTGTAGGTGCGCACATCCACCTGGTTGGCCAACTCCGACTTCTGCGCGGTCGCGTTCAGCGCGTTGTTGAAGCCGATGACGATGGCGTCGGACGCCGCCGCCAGCATCAGGTCGGAGTCGGTGATGTCGCCGGTGCCGGTGTGCAGCAGCTTGATGCGCAGATCGTCGTTGCTCAGTTGGTTGAGCGAGTTGACGATGGGCTCCAGCGAGCCATCCACGTCGGCCTTGAGGATCAGGCGCAGCTCTTTGACCTTGCCCGCCTGCATCTGGGCGAACACATCGTCCAGGGTGATGGACTTGCGCACCACCGAGTCGGCCCGTTCGCGCTCTTGCAGGACGCGGGCGGCCGCCTCCTCGCGCGCCAACCGTTCGTTCTGGTAGACCTGGAAGGTGTCGCCGGCCGTGGGCACATCAGGCAGGCCCAACACGATCACCGGCGTCGAAGGGGTGGCGGACTCGATGGCGTTGCCGTTGCTGTCGAACATCGCACGCACGCGGCCGGCGATGTTGCCCACCAACAGGGCATCCCCGACGCTCAGCGTGCCCTTCTGCACCAGCAGCGTGGCCGTGGAGCCGCGCGCCTTGTCCAGGGTGCCTTCGATCACACTGCCGATGGCCGCGCCTTCGGGGTCAGCCTTGAGGTTCTCCACGTCGGCCAGCAGCAGCAGATTCTCCAGCAGCTCATCGATGCCGCGTCGGAGCTTGGCGGCCACTTCGACGCAGATCACATCGCCGCCCCATTCCTCGACCAACAGCCCTTCGTCGGACAGTTGCTGCTTGACGCGATCGGGGTTGGCATTGGGTCGGTCGACCTTGTTCAGCGCCACGATGATTGGCACGCCAGCCGCGCGCACGTGGGCGATGGCCTCGCGCGTCTGCGGCATGACGCCGTCGTCGGCGGCCACCACCAGAATGGCGATGTCGGTGGCCTGGGCGCCGCGGGCGCGCATGGCGGTGAAGGCCTCGTGCCCCGGCGTGTCCAGGAAGGTGATCTTGCGGCCGTCACGGTCCACCTGGTAGGCGCCGATGTGCTGGGTGATGCCGCCCGATTCCTGGGCCACCACGTTGGTCTTGCGGATGGCATCCAGCAGCGTGGTCTTGCCGTGGTCCACGTGGCCCAGCACCGTCACCACCGGCGGGCGCGGGATCAGACGCTCGTCCGGAGTCACCTCCAGCAGGCGTTGGCGCAAGGTCTTGGTCTTGCCGTTGGCGTCGACGGCCGGCGCCAGATCGGGCATCGCCGGCTTGGCGATGGCCTTGACCTTGACCCCCATCTCCTCGCCGACGATGGTGGCCACGTCGAAGTCGATGGTGTGGGTGATGGGCGCCATGATGCCGTAGTTCATCAACACCTTGATGATGTCGATGGGGCTGCGTTGCATCAATTCAGCCATATCGCGCACGGTGATGGAGTCGGGAATCTCGATCTCTGTCGGCAGCGCCGGTGCAGTCGGCGCGGGACGCGGCGGCGCGCCTTCAGGCCGGCGGCGGGGCGGCTGGCCAGCCTGGGGGGGGCGGGACGCACCCTGGGGCCTGGGGCCGCCGGGCGCAGGCGGACGCGGTCCACCTTGCGGCCGTGGGGCGCCATCGGGCCGCGGTGCGCCTTGCGGTCGGGGCGCACCCTGCGGCCGCGGCGCGCCCTGTGGTCGAGGCGCGCCTTGTGGCCGTGGTGCGCCTTGCGGTCGCGGTGCGCCTTGCGGCCGCGGCGCGCCATCGGGTCGCGGTGCGCCTTGCGGCCGCGGCGCGCCATCGGGTCGCGGTGCACCTTGCGGTCGCGGCGCGCCATCGGGTCGCGGTGCGCCTTGCGGCCGCGGCGCGCCATCGGGTCGCGGTGCGCCTTGCGGCCGCGGCGCGCCATCGGGTCGCGGTGCACCTTGCGGTCGCGGCGCGCCTTGCGGCCGCGGTGCGCCTTGCGGCCGCGGTGCGCCATCCGGGCGAGGTGCGCCTTGCGGCCGCGGTGCGCCATCCGATCGCGGTGCGCCTTGCGGCCGCGGTGCGCCATCCGATCGCGGTGCGCCTTGCGGCCGCGGTGCGCCATCGGGGCGCGGTGCACCCTGTGGTCGCGGCGCGCCATCGGTCGGCGGCCGCTTGGCTGGCTGACTGGCGTTGCCGGTCGGGCGCGGCGGGGTGGTGGTCACGCCATCACCTGGCACATTGGGTTTGACGGCCGCGGCATCCCCTGTCGCTGGCGGCTGAGGCCGTGGTCGGCCTTCCCCGGAGGGCTGTTGCAACGAGTTCTGAGCGCTCTCTGGCTCGCTAACGGTATTGGTCTGTTCTGTCATGTGATTCACCTCTCCGCACGCTGACGCGCGGCGCAAGAATTGCCACGCGCCTGGCCGGGTCCGGCGGCGTGCTCGAATAGCGCCGGCCAAAGCGGGCGGCGTTGCGGTCTGCGCAGATCTAGGGTTGTGGTGCGGACCAGATCGCAGGTGAGCACCCCCGGGGGCGTGAAGAGCGGAGAACGAAGCGGAGGGGAAGGTGGGTTAAGTCACCTAAGCGTGCATAAGCGCGCTCCTCCTTGTGTGCGTTGTCCGTCTCCACGTCCACCTGACGTGCTCGCGTGGCGCCACGCCCATGTCTGTTTCTTCCACCAAAGGTCAGCCTGGGAGCACCGCTTCATCATCGTCGCTCTCCAGGGCTTCGGGCAGGCTGGCTGCGAAAGTTCGCAGCACAGCCAGTTCGTCGACGGTCAAAGTCGTTTTGAGCGCCCGGTTCAAGGCCGAGCTCTTGATGGCCTTCTGCCAGCAGGGCTGGCTCTGGCAAAGATAGGCGCCCCGGCCAGCCAGCTTGCCGGTCGGATCGATCTGCACACCCTGGTGAGCGGTGCGCACGATGCGTATCAAGGCGCGCTTGCTGTCAGTCCGCCGGCAGGCGATGCAACTGCGCTGCGGGACATGGCGTCGCCGCACAGGCTGTTTCACTTGGGCCACGGATCAATCGTCTTCGTAGCTGTACCAATCGGCGCGTCCACGCTTGCGGCGCTTGTCCGGCGTCGTCGAGGTCGTCGTGCGGCCCTTGGCCTTACCAGCCTTCTTGGTCTTGCCCTTGGCTGTCGCCGAGGACGCGGCCTCCGGCTCTACTTCTTGCGTGTACTGCTCGAAATCGCTCTCAGTGAATTCGTCCAGGCCCTCGTAGTCGGCGTACTCGTCGTAGTCGGCGTATTCATCGTAGTCGCCGTAGGCGGCGCCTTCCTCGTAGTCGGCGTACTCGTCGTATTCAGCGTATTCGTCATACACCTCGCCGGCCGCCTCGCCTTCTACTGCGACAGCCGCCTCGCCTTCGGGCGCCGTGGCTTCGCCTTCATAGGACTCGGCGTACTCGTCTGCGTATTCATCGTCATACTCAGCCGCGTACTCGTCCTCGTATTCAGCCTCGACCTCCTCGGCTGCAACGACCAGCTCGGGCGCGTCCACGGTTTCAGCCGTGATGGCCTCGACCTCGTCGCTGAGCAGTTGCTCGGCCACCGACAAAATATCCTCAGAGTCGGCGCGGGCGCGGGCCAGCGCCAGCCGGGCGCGCTTGGCCGTCAACTCACGGGCGAATTCCTCCAGCCCTTCGCTTTCAGCCTCAGTCTCGCTCTTGATGTCGATGCGCCAGCCGGTCAGCTTGGCGCTCAGGCGGGCGTTCTGGCCCTCCTTGCCGATGGCCAGGGAAAGCTGTTTGTCGGGCACCACCACGATGGCCGTGCGGTTGTCCACCGTGTCGTCGAGAATCACCGTGGTCACCTTGGCCGGGCTGAGCGCGCTGGCGATAAACTGCGACGCATCGGGGTTCCATTCGATGACGTCGATCTTTTCGCCGTTCAGCTCATTGACAATCGCCTGGATGCGCACGCCGCGCATGCCGACGCATGACCCCACCGGGTCGATGCCCGACTGCAAGGCTGCCACGGCCACCTTGGAGCGCTGGCCTGGCTCGCGCGCGATGCTCTTGATCTCCACCGTGCCGTTGTAGATCTCCGGCACTTCCTGCTCCAGCAGGCGACGCAGCAGCCCGCGGTGGGTGCGCGACAGGCGAATGGCCGGCCCGCGCGTCCCGCGCTCCACATCCACCAGATAGCAGCGCAGCTTGTTGTTGGGGCGGTAGCGCTCGGTGGGGATCTGATCATCCTTGGCCAGCAGCGCCTCAGCCTTGCCGTCGATGGTGCAGGTCACCGCGCCGCTGGCATAGTCCACGCTGCGAATGGTGCAATGTACGATCTCGCCCACGCGCGTCTGGTAGCGCTGATAGATCGCATCGCGCTCAGCCTCGCGGATGCGCTGTAAAATGACCTGCTTGGCCGTTTGGGCCGCGATGCGGCCAAAGGTCTTCGGCGTGTTCTCCACCAGGACAATGTCCCCCAGCTCCGATGTGGTCTGGATGGCGCGTGCTTTGGCCAACGAGATCTGCATCGAGTCGTCGTGAACTTCCTCGACCACCTCTTTCTCGATGAAGATCTTCATCTCGCCAGATCGTTGGTCCACCTGGGCGCGGACGTTGGTCCCCGTCCCAAAGCGTTTGCGATGGGCAGACACAAGTGCAGTCTCAATGGCCTCGAAGACCACCTGCGGCTCGAGCTCGCGCTCGACGCAGATGTTGTTGATGGCCATGATCAATTCGTTCTTCATGCCTTCTGCGCACTCCTGGTGCTGAACCTGCTGCCTCCACCGAGGCGTTGTCCTGTGATGTTGATTTTGCGTTACTACATCAGGCGCCGGGCACTTTCACTCAGTAGAATCAAGTGCCTGGCGCCGATGGCTGAGCAGTTACGATTTGACGTGCAAACCGCCGCAGTCGCGGAACGACCGGCGACTCTGCGCCGCCGGAAACTTCCCTGACAACAAGAAAAGTGGGGGATGCCCACTTTTCGTGACGGAACTTCTTCGGCTGCCGCTATTTTACCACAGCTTGCAATCAGATGCCAAATGACGCGAGATACGCTGCGCCGGTGGTGATCTCCTGGGCAGTGAAATACCAGTCCAGCTCGCAGGTGCGCACGGCCTGCGCCGGCAGGCTGGCCATGATGCGTCCAAAATCCAGCTCGCCCAGGCCTGGCAGCAGATGATCGCGCAGGCCGGCCGTGTCGTGCAGGTGTACCCCCACGATCCGCCCCGCGCAGGCCGCCAGCCACTCCTCGTGGCGGTGAAAGCCCAGGTTGTGCAGCACCTGGACGTGCCCGCAGTCGTACCAGAAGCCCACGACGGCCGGGTCGTTTTCGTCCAACAGCAGAATCAGCTCCTCCAGGGTGGGGATCTGCCAGTGCTGCACGCGCGACTCGATGCCCAGGCGCACGCCGCGCGGCCGGGCATAGGCAGCCAGCTCCGCCAGGCTGCGTCGGGCCGCATCCAGCGCCGGCCGGGCCGCGCCGGCCCGGTCGGCCACAACCTCGGCCAGCGTCGCGGCGTAGACCGCCGTGCCAGCCTGGCCGCCCAGGAAACGTTGCGCCAGCGCCCATTCCAGGTGGCGCTGGGCGGCCGTCTCGCCCAGGTGCAGGCAGACGGCCGCGGCGCCGGCCGCCGCGGCCAGGTCGATGCTGGCATAGCCCTGCGCCACCGCCCAGGCTCGCTGGGTGTCATCGGCCGCGCTGAGCAGGGCCTCGGCCGGCGCGCCGAAGGGGGAGGGCGCGGCGGGGGCCGGGAAATGCACCGAGCGGACGGGCAGATCGGCCAGGTCGGCGCCGGCCAGCATCGCCGGCGTGACGATGTGGCTGAGCTCGATGCCGCCGAAGCCCAAGTTCAGGGCGGCCGCGGCGAAGTCGGCCACCGTGGCGAAGCGGTGCTGCATCCACATGGTGGAAAGCGCGAACGGTTGCAGGGCGGGGTGGGGGTGGGTCATGGTTGGATGAGGCCGTAGCGTTGGTTGATGATGCGCTGGCCGCGCTGACTTGTCATAAAGCTGAAAAGAGCAGCAACTTCCGGGGCCGGCGTTGCGGGGGTCAGGAAATGGATGGGCAGCACGGCCGGGTAGTCAGGCCAGCCGCGCGCCACCCATTCCGGGCCGCGGCCATCGATGGAGAGGGCGCGCACCTCGTCGTTCAGCCAGGCGGCCGGCAGTGCGGCGATGGCCTGCGGGTCCGCGGCCACCTGCGCCCGCAGCCGCCGATCGTCGGGCAGCACCCGGGCGGCGGCGGTCATCGGTCGCACGCCCAGAAAGGCATCGGTCGCGACCTGGCGCGGCCCGGCGCCCTCCTCGCGCGTCGCCACCTGAATCTCGCCCTGGCCCGCGCCCAGCTCCTCCCAGTTGCGCACCAGCCCGCGCAGGATTTCCTGCACCCGCGGGCTGGGCAGGTCGTCCAGCGGCCGGCTGGGGTGGACGACGATGGCCAGCGCGTCGTTGGCCACATGGCTGGCCTGCAGCCCATCCAGCGCGGGGAGAGTCCCGCTCACCAGCGCCGCGTCGGCCTGGCTGTTCTGCACCGCCTGGATCGCGGCCGCCTCGTTGGCCAGCGGCAACAGGTCGATGCTGATGTGCGGGAAAGCCGCATGGTAGCCGGCTGCCACCGTTTCGGCCAGCGGCAGGGCGCTGGAGCTGGCGGCCAGCGTCAGCCGCACCGGCTCCACGGTCGGCACGGTGGTGCCGCAGGCCGTGGCCAGCAGCGCGGCGACCAACAGGCCGGCCCAGCGCGTCAGCCGGCGGCTGTCAGGTTGGCGGGTGGAGGGGGGGCGAAGGTGGCGCATAGAGCGGTTGATCGGCCAGGCGGCGGCTGATGGGGCCGGCCGGGAGGGGGTGGGGGCGTCCTACGCGACGGCGGCCAGCGTCTCACGGCGGGCCTGGCGGTTGCGGGCGCGCGCCTCCTGGTCGCTCAGTTGATAGCCGGCCAGGAAGCGTTCCTTGAAGGCCACGAAGGAGCCGTCGGCGATGGCGGCGCGGATTTGCTCCATCAGGCGCAGCATGAAGTGCAGGTTGTGCAGCGTGGCCAGGTGCAGCCCCAGCGTCTCGCCAGCCTTGAACAGGTGGCGCAGGTAGGCGCGGCTGAAGTGCTGGCAGGTGTAGCAGGTGCAGCCCTCCTCCACCGGCTGCGGCGCTGCGGCGTGCTGGGCGTTGCGAATGTTGAGGCGGCCGGCGTGGGTGAGCAGCGCGCCGTTGCGTGCGATGCGGGTGGGCAGCACGCAGTCGAACAGATCGATGCCCTGGGCCACCGCTTCCAGAATGTCCTCGGGCGCGCCGACGCCCATCAGGTAGCGCGGCTTGGCGGACGGCAGCAGGGGGCAGGTGTGGGCCAGGGTCGCGATCATCTGCGCCTTGGTCTCCCCCACAGCCAGCCCCCCCACGGCATAGCCGGGAAAGTCCAGTTCGGCCAGGAAGCGGGCCGATTCGCCGCGCAGGTCGGGGAAGATGCCCCCCTGCACGATGCCAAACAGCGCCTGGTCGGGTCGGGTGTGGGCGGCGCGGCAACGCGCGGCCCAGGCGTGGGTGCGCAGCAGCGCCCGCTCGTTGGCGGCCCGATCCAGCGGGTCGGGGCATTCGTCCAGGCACATGGCGATGTCCGCGCCCAGCTTTTGTTCGGTCTCCATCACCGATTCGGGGGTGAAGCGCTGCAAGCTGCCGTCGATGTGCGAGCGGAAGGTGACGCCGTCCGCGTCCAGCTTGCGCATGTGGGCCAGGCTGAAGACCTGATAGCCGCCGGAATCGGTCAGAATCGGTCCGTCCCAGTCCATGAAGCCATGCAGGCCGCCCATGCGCTGCACCAGATCGGCGCCGGGGCGCAGGAAGAGGTGATAGGTGTTGGCCAGGATCAGCCCGGCGCCCAGGCTGCGCAGATCGCGCGGGGTCATGGTCTTGACGGTGGCCTGGGTGCCGACAGGGGCGAAAAGGGGGGTGGGCACGGCGCCGTGCGGCGTGTGCAGGGTGCCCAGCCGCGCGCCGCTGGCCGGGTCGGTGGTATGCAGGTCGAAATGAATGGTCATGGGGCGATTATAGCCGTAGCCGCGCCGCTTGGGAAAATCGCGGCCAGACCCGGCTAAAGCCTCGACTCCTCTCACCCGCCGCTCGGGCCGATCTCCGACCGAGCCCACCCGCTTCATCCACGGCCGTCCGCCCAGACCCGGCTAAAGCCTCGACTCCTCTCACCCGCCGCT
>Ga0209605_1001388_pt1 | contig 27228 bp, 25 predicted proteins | sample AD_UKC035_MetaG_FD_184408 | JGI IMG/M metagenome (GOLD analysis project Ga0209605, IMG submission 184408) | Active sludge microbial communities of municipal wastewater-treating anaerobic digesters from USA - AD_UKC035_MetaG (SPAdes) (version 2) | ecosystem: Engineered > Bioreactor > Anaerobic >...
TTGGCCTTTAGTGGGTTTTTCGCCACGCAAAGCAGCCATTTCACTCTATGTTTATACCGGCCAAAAAGAACATGAACATCTGTTGAACGATTTGGGAAAGTTTAAGATGGGTAAAGCATGTATTTATGTCAGGAAGTTATCAGACATCAACACCGATGCTCTCAAAAAAATAATGCAGTCAACCATAAATTTTTTAAAATCAAAATATGAAACCGGTTAAAACAGAAATCAAGTGGGCGATCATTTTTTCGGTGGTAACACTGCTGTGGATGTTACTGGAGAAACTGAGCGGACTTCATGGTAAGTATATTGACTATCATCTTTATCTTACCAATTTATTTGCTATACCTGCCATTATTATGATGGTAATGGCCTTAAAAGAAAAGAAGAAGGAATTTTATAACGGGAAGATGACGTATAGGCAAGGATTGATTTGCGGAATTATTCTTTCTTTTTTCATTGCATTGTTGAGTCCGCTTACTCAATGGGTCACATCTTATGTAATTACACCCGAGTATTTTCCGAATGTGATAAAGCGTTCTGTTGAGTTAGGTTATTATCCTACGGTTGAAGCAGCAGAGGCAAACTTTAATTATCCGAATTATGCAAAACAGGGAGCTGTAGGAGCTTTATTGATGGGAATTCTTACAACGGCTATAGCCATGATTTTTATTCGGACAAAGGAACAGAAACAAACCATTTGTTAGCGGTCAGGCAAGGACGACCTAAGTCGACAAGAAATATGATAGAAAAAAACAACTATAATATGAAAAAACAACTTTTCAGTGCTTTATTGTTTCTAACAACGTTTTACCAAATAAACGCACAGACAATTACACCAGAAAAATTGGGCTTTAATCATTTCATCATTAACGACAAATCGTTGGGAGAAATCAATTATTACATAAGTAGCAAAGACATTGATAAGTCTAAACCAATATTGTTGTATTTGGATGGTTCAGGAGCACTCCCCCTGTTTCAGTACACCGAAAGAGGAATTGGAAGTTCAGTAATTATTGATTTCCAAAATTTATCCAATATATATCACGTTATTTTGATTAGTAAACCAGGGGTTCAGTTTATAGATTCTGTGAAAATGGACAGAGAGAGAGGGACACCAATTTATGAAACTCCAAAGGCCTACAAAGAGAAGTTATCCCTTGAATGGAGGGTAAATTCAGCAAAATTGATTCTTGAAAAATCAATAAAAGAATTGAAAGTAGAAAATAAAAAAGTCGCTGTTATTGGCATTTCAGAGGGTTTTCAAGTTGGCGCTAAACTTGCCAGTATTGACAATAATGTATCACACCTAATGCTTTTTGTGGGTAACGGATTAAATCAAATATACGACTTCATTATTCAGAACCGAACAGATGCACAATCGGGAGCAATTCCAACAGAAGTAGCTCAAAAAAATATTGACTCGCTTTATATTATTGCCAAAGATATTTATGAAAATCCAAACGCAACAGACAAAGAATGGTATGGGCATACTTATTTAAGGTGGAGCAGTTTTACTAATAACAATCCAACTGATAATATTTTGTCGTTGAACATACCCGTATATATTGTTGCAGCGGCTAACGATAAAAACACATCTGTTTTAGGAACAGATTATCTATATCTTGAATGTATCAGACAAAAAAAGAGAAATATATTTTACAATGTGTATCCTGTTGAGCATTCTTTAAATGAGCCAATAAAAGATGAAAACGGGAACATTGTCTCAATGAAAAATTACCGAACCGAGATTTTAAACACAGCATTTAAATGGTTAAACGAGAACTAAATAAGGATGCCCTAACCGGTAACATGAACTGTGCAAAAAACCAAATAAATCAGGCAATATTTTTTAAGTAATTATCCTGGTAGAGAGATTGGTTTTTTATACAGCCAAAAACTTGTTTTAGGAGTTTGTTACAAACTGCAATAACGGCTGATTTTTTATTCTTTCCATTGGCAACCAAACGATCAAAAAGTGCTTTACAGGCAGCATTATTTTCTTTGGCATTGAGGGCGCCCATATACAGGATGTGCCTTAGCTGTTTACCTCCCTGCTTACATATTTTGGTTCGGCCTTTTATGCTGCTGCCACTGCTGTATTCTACCGGACTGAGTCCTGCATAGCTGATGAGTTGCTTATAGTTTTCCATTCCTTTAAAGGCTTTGGTGTAGATGATAATTTCTGCAGCTGCTTTCTTGCCGATACCTTTTACGCTCTGTACCTGTTGTAATAAATCGGGTTGCCATTCTTTTAGTTTATTTTCTAATTCCTGTTCTAGTTTTTCTTTTTCTTTCTTCAAATTTTCAATGACAATCGTATAGGATTTGATGATGATTTTATTGTCGTAAGGAGCTTTTTTAAGACTGTGGATGCGGTTGGTAAACTTGGTGATTTCTTTGGTCAGATCCTGAATGGCATTATTGAGCGAACGACACTCAAAGTAAGCAATATCGGGCATTTCGTAAAGTTCCAGCTCTCTTTCTATGCCATATTCACAAATGCGTTTAGCGTCTTTTTTATCGCTCTTGTTGCGCTCCAAATGCATCTGAATATATCTTTTGATTTGCAGCGCATTGACCACACTAAAGGCAACCTTTTTTTCATAAAGAAAGAAAACCAAAGCCAGGTGATAAACGCCTGTTGCTTCCATAACAAAATGGTAGTTACCTTGGCAGGTTTTTAGGATTTGAGCAAAGCCTGTTTTGTTGTTTTTGACTTTAAGATGTGCCTTGTTGCCATCAGGAGTTTGATAGCAAATGTCTAAAGTATCGGCAGAGACATCAATACCACAGCATAATTTTTTTGTGTTCATAAAAATATTATTTTTAATTTTGAAATGAACAAATAAAAAACGGAAGAACAACTCTTAATACAGCCAACGATCCTAACACGAACTCTAAGGGTTCAATAAAACTGTTCGGCTTGAAATTAAGAAGGGAGGCAGGGATAATCATGTTAGAAAAGCTCCAGGCTTAAAGGTATTGAGTATCTTATTCTGCCCCCTTGTTCTTTCAAAATTTATTTGTCAATTAATATAATAAAATTAATGAATTGCAAACATAGGAAGGTATTGGCAAAAAAGGGGCAGAAGTGCTAAATTCAACATTCGTACTTCTATTAACATTTGTGGTTTATTGAACATTTGTACCTTAAATGCCCCTTCTTCGCCAATACCCAGACCGTTAGCGGTCAGGCTAAAAAACGACACAAAGACAATTGATATGTAATAATCACTCAGGGACAAAACTTTTTAAGGACAACAGACCAAAACAAATATTTGAATATTTTTCAATGCAAAAACTTGACATAAGACGAACTCAACAAAATTATAAACTTGCTAACCATTAGGTAAGACAATATCTTGGGACAACTATCTCGAACAGAAAAACAAACAAAAAGAAAACTCAATAAAAATTAATTAGGCTTATGGATTTTAAAATTCACACTAAAGCAATTTACAACTGCTCACTCGAAAGAGCATTTAAAGCGCCAATACTATGCGATGTAACCAAAGTGCATACAGGTTATGGTTTAATGCCCAAGGTGACAAAAACGACAAATGACGAAGATTGGGGTAAAGTTGGTTCTATTAAAAATGTTTACGCTGGAAAATCACTGACCTTTAAAGGTGGTGAAGTTTCGACAGACCAAGTTATAGAGCGTATTGAAAATAAATACTGGAAAGTTGAAGTAGGTAATTTTAAATCTTGGATGTTGAATATTTGGAAATTCACTTTTGAATGGACAACTACAGAAATAGAGCCAAATAGAATACAAATTAAATACGATTACACTATTCACGGAAAAGGATATGTGTTTATTCCATTTCAATGGCTCTTTGCAAATCTGTTTTACACAAGATATATGAAACAGGTAATAGAAAATGTGCGAAAAATGGCAGAAGGGGATGAACCATTTTTATACGACTAAAACCCCAAACCGCTTTAAGAAAATTAGACCTGTAACTTTTTGTGATGTTTAAATATCAAAGAAGTAGAAAATAAAATCAAACAAAGAAATGAATAAACTAACGCTACCTTTATTATTGATTGTATTGCTATTACCAATACTTTTAGGCTTAACGAATGTAAAAGATGAATGGATAGTTGAAAAACAAAAAGGCTATTCTTTACATTACAAAACTTTAGACAAAAAAAATATAATTAAATACAAAAAATATTTTGAATCTGGTAAAAAAACGATAGAAAAATTCTTCCAAAACTCATTTAAAAATGATTATAGCATTTATATCCATCCATCACGTTCATCATTAGATAGCACTTGGCAAAAAGACTGGAAGATGCCCGACTTTAAGTCCGAATGTTGGATGGTGGCTAGTGGAGTTGCCACTAAATTAGATATACTTTCACCTAAACTTTGGGACGAACTATCTTGTGAACATATTTATTCTGAAACTACAAAGACACAACAGTTAATCACTCACGAATTAGTTCACGTTTATCACGGACAAATAAATATAAGCTCTGACTTTAGTGACATAGAAGGTATAAATTGGTTTGTGGAAGGCTTGGCAACATTTGCATCAGGACAGTGCGATTCGGTAAGGATTTCAGAAGTAAAAAGGGCTATTTCTGAAAATAAAATTCCTCAAAATTTGGACAATTTTTGGAATGGAAAAAATAAATATGGACTTTCTGGTTCGCTTATTATGTATATTGACTATAAATATGGAAGAAAAAAACTAATAGAGTTACTACCCCTTAATAAAAAAATGGACATACTAACTGAGCTAGCAACAACGGAGCTTGAACTATTAAACGAATGGATAAAATACATTGACAAATTATAATACCAATTAGCCCCAAAATAATAATACAATCAATTTCACAAAGTGGAGTAAGGAATACATACAAAGAAAAAACCCGCAATATGCATATCGAAAATAAGTTGAAGTAATATTTTTACTTTTCAAGAATATTAAAACATTTTAGAGAAGATATAAGAAACAATCATTAACAAATGTTGAACTACTTATCATAGACAAAGACCCCAATCAACATACGTAGAGAAGCCCGAACCGCTAACACGGGTTTTGCGTCAGGCGGGCTGACGTACAAACTTGGAGCTTTGTGCTTCTATTCAAGTTCAGTGCTGGTTGACAGTTTTGTGCTTCGAAACCCGCCCGAACGCAAAGCCCGAAACCGTTACCGGCAAGCATAAACAACGACACAGCAGACATTAAACCAACAAAATAATTTTGGACAGATGACAGTAAAACCAAAAATTACAGAATTACTAAAACGACTTAATGACGGAGTAATTGAAAAGGAAGAAGTAATCGCTTTATCATTGCTTTCTTCAGTTGCAGGAGAAAGTATTTTTCTTTTGGGTGCACCAGGAGTAGCAAAATCCTTAGTTGCAAGACGACTTAAATATGCTTACAAGGACGGCAGTTCATTTGAATATCTTATGAACCGCTTTAGCACACCAGACGAAATATTTGGCCCCGTTTCTATATCACAACTTAAAGACCACGACAAATACGAGAGAATTGTTAAAAATTACTTGCCGACAGCAACAGTTGTTTTCCTTGACGAAATTTGGAAAGCGGGGCCTTCCATACAAAACGCATTATTAACCGTTCTTAACGAAAAAATATACCGCAACGGAGAACAAGAAATTCAAGTGCCTATGAAAGCACTTATTTCTGCTTCAAACGAATTGCCAAGCAAAGGCGAAGGACTTGAAGCACTTTGGGACAGGTTTCTTGTTCGCTTAATCGTTGACGGAGTTAAAGACAAACAGAGTTTCAATGATATGATTTCAAAGACATTGAACTCATACAACGACACTGTTGGAGAAGCACTAAAAATCACTGATGACGAATACAAGAAGTGGAACAAACTAATTGACGAAATTGAAATTCCTGAGAATGTTTTCAATGTAATTCACGTTATCAGAAGTTTTATAGACCAACACAATCAGCGAGAGGAAAACAAACAAAATCCGATTTACATTTCAGACCGAAGGTGGAGAAAAATCGTAAAGTTGCTCAGAACGTCAGCTTTTCTCAATGAAAGGAAAGCAGTAGATTTAATGGACTGTTTTCTAATCCAGCATTGTATATGGAATGAGGTAGAACAAATACCTGCCGTCAGTCAGTTTGTAAGAGATGCAATTCAAAAACACGGATACTCTTTAAAGTTCAACTTCAAAGGACTAAAAGACGAGTTAGAAGAATTTAAAACTGAAATAAAGGAAGAAACCAAGTTTGAAAAAGACACTAGAATTGAAAAATTAATTGATAATAGTGGATATTATGAAATTGAAAACCCACCATCACAACACGATAGATATATTGAAAAGAGTGTATTCCAGCAATTGAACAGTGACAAGCAGACTGTTTACTTGCATTATATTCAGTATTCATCGTTTTACCAACATAATCGTTATCAAGCACGAAAGGGCAAAGACAAATATCACATTACTTTAAATGATAACGACTACAAACTAAAAACTACTGTAACTGGAGAAAAACGCCAAATCACTAAAAAGCCCCATAAAAAAGTGGAAGAAGATTGGGACAGCAGAGTTGCAAAATATCTTGAAGTTACTAATACTCAAAAGGAAGAAATTGAAGCATACAGAACTAAAGACTTACAACATTTGAGAACTAATCTCTTTGTAAATCCTGAGTTAGCAAATATTGTAGAAAGCCATTTAACCTCGACAAGAAAAGAAATCGAAAAGTTTGAAGTCGAAATCCGAAAAATTCAGAATGATTACAAAAAATTGAAAGACGAAGAAATTGTAATTCAGTAATGGACAAACAAACTTTTGATAGATTTATTCATTTCGGTGCAATTGGTGATAAGAAGTCACGAGAACAAATTGCTAACGCAATTTATTCCCAACTGCAAAATAAATCAAAGGACGGTATTGGCTTAACCAATGCTGACACTGATAATTTTGCTAACTCTATTGATGAAATTCTTTCTAATCCTACTTTGAAAGAGTTATGCTCAAAAGACCCTGAACTGGCCGAAAAAGTAACACAGGAAATTCTTGACTTCGTAAACAAGACCAAGAAACATCTAAATAAAACTCAAAATCCGTTTGAAAATGAAATAGAGCTTAAGAAAGAATTTGAGCAAAGTAAAAGGGATGTTTTTAAAGAAAAATGGGAAAAGGTTAGTTCATTCATTAAGAACAACTATGACAAAAAGGAGCTTGATGTTTCCTTTTATGAAAAAGAGTTCAACAAAAGCTTGGATGAAAAAAATAAAAGCGATAAAGACAAGCCAAGTTTTGATAGTGTAAAAGAACATTTCAATGAAAAGTGGGGAGAATTACTTTACAAGAAACAAACAAAATGGGAGATTGAACAGATAGAAGAACAAAGGAAAAAGTTCTGTGAAGAATTATACAAGCGTATAGAAGAATTGAAAAAGTTACAGGAAGCGCTTGAGCCATTTACTGATGAATTAGGACGGCTATGGGATATGAGCAAAGGTAATTGGCAACGAGTAAATTTTGATATTTTAAAACATTATGCTGATCTCTTACAGAAAGACAAATCATTAAAAGAGCTTGCTGAAATGCTTGGCAAAATGCGACAAGCTGAAAAGGAATTTGAAGAAGAACTTTTTGCAAATATTCAATTGAAGCCTGAATGGAAAGCGGAGCACGCCAGCAAAGCCGACTTAATTGGCATTCACGAAAGCGATGATATAAGCAGTTTGCTGCCGTCTGAAACAGCGTTACTTGCTGATGAAACTATGCAATCCATATTCTTTAAAAAATTTGCTGAAAAGAAACTGCAAACATTCGAGTATCAAGCAAAAATGCTTTCATTCCGAGAAGAAGAATTTCAGGACAAACGCCAAAAGGAAAAAGAAGAAGCTAAAGGCCCATTTATCATTTGCGTTGACACAAGTGGTTCAATGCACGGAACACCTGAAACAGTTGCCAAGACACTTTGCTTCGCCATTTTGAAAATTGCCATTCGGGACAATCGAAAATGCTATCTTATTTCATTTTCGACAGGTATTGAAACGCTTAACTTGACAGATTTGAAAAACTCCTTGGATAAAATTATTTCTTTTCTATCAATGAGTTTTCACGGTGGCACAGACGCAACCCCTGCTATGAGAGAAGCACTTAGAATGTTAACAACACAGGACTATAAAAAAGCAGACATAATAATGGTTTCCGACTTTGTAATGTCTGCATTTGACAAAACAACACAAGACCAAATAAAGACAGCAAAAGACAACAAAACAAAGTTTCACAGTTTGGTTGTTGGTAACAGTCAAAACCCTGCGACAATTAAGGACTTTGACAGTAATTGGTTTTACGACTTAAATAACCCAAACAGCGTATTGACACTCATTAAAAACATTAACGAACTATGACGACAGACAGAATGCCAGCCGGTAACAGCAGTTTGGCGAAATGGCGGGTGACGTGCTTCTATGACAGTTTAGTGCGTAATCAAAGTGCAGTTCTTCGATTGAACTTTTGTTCTAAAAATCCGCCACTTCGCCAAGCTGCAAAACGTTACCAGCAAGTCAGACAAGAACAGTAATTAAAAAAGTACTATATTTATCAATTTTAAAATTTAATCAACATGGCAACATTAAAAAGACCAGAATTCAAAGCTCATTATGACAACTTCATAGATGGCAAGTGGACAGCACCTGTACGTGGCAGGTATTTTGACAATATTTCTCCAATTGACGGAAAAGTATTTACCAAAGTAGCCCATTCTTCGAAAGAAGATTTAGATTTGGCAGTAGATGCCGCTCACAAGGCTTTTGCTACTTGGAGTAAAACTTCTGCAACTGAGCGAAGTATCATTCTCAACAAAATTGCAGATAGATTAGAAGCCAATTTAGAGTATCTTGCTATTGTTGAAACAATAGACAATGGAAAGGCTGTAAGGGAAACACTCAATGCTGACTTACCTTTAGCCATTGACCATTTTCGCTATTTTGCAAGTGTTATACGTGCAGAGGAAGGTTCAGTTGTCGAACTCAACGAGAACACAGTTTCAATGATTGTATATGAACCAATAGGTGTAGTGGCACAAATTATTCCTTGGAACTTTCCAATTTTAATGGCTGTTTGGAAACTTGCTCCTGCACTAGCTTCTGGTTGTTGTGTAGTTTTGAAACCAGCAGAAAGCACACCAACTTCCATTTTAATTTTGATGGAACTCATTGCTGACCTTATTCCGAATGGTGTAGTTAATGTGGTGAATGGTTTTGGTGCTGAACTTGGCAAAGCCTTGGTAACAAATCCAAAAGTTGCAAAAGCTGCCTTTACAGGCTCAACAGCTACTGGGCGATTAGTAATGCAATATGCAACCGAAAACATAATCCCAGTTACCCTTGAATTAGGAGGTAAATCTCCTAATATATTTTTCCCTTCAGTAATGGATAGTGATGATGAATTTTTAGACAAAGCTATTGAAGGGGCAGTATTGTTTGCTCTTAATCAGGGCGAAGTATGTACATGCCCTTCTCGTATTTTAGTTCACGAAAGCATTTATGAAAAGTTTATGCAAAAAGTAGTGGCAAGAACTAAAGCCATAAAAATGGGAAATCCATTAGATACGGACGTAATGATGGGTGCACAGGCTTCTGCTATTCAGATGGATAAAATTATTTCTTATCTCAAACTGGGTAAAGAAGAAGGTGCTGAGGTGCTAACTGGCGGCGATGTACAAAGCTTGGGGGGAGAGCTAAGCGAAGGCTACTACATTCAACCGACTATTTTTAAAGGTCACAACAAAATGCGAATTTTCCAAGAAGAAATTTTTGGACCAGTAACATCAGTCACCACATTTAAAACTACGGATGAAGCCATTGAAATAGCAAATGATACACTTTATGGTTTGGGGGCGGGTGTATGGACAAGAGATGCTCACGAACTGTATCAGGTTCCTCGTGCCATACAAGCAGGTAGAGTATGGGTAAATTGTTATCACGATTATCCTGCTGGTGCACCATTTGGGGGTTATAAACAATCAGGTATTGGTCGAGAAAACCATAAGATGATGCTTGGGCATTACCGACAAGAAAAAAATATGCTTATTAATTACAATAAGAATAAGTTAGGTTTCTTTTAGTATCCAACTAATTAGGGAATATAATATTATTATGTTCCCTAATTTCTTAAAATAGTTATACAAATGGTTAGCAGATTATCAGCAACAGGAAAGGCTCTAGAGTTGATTTCTGAATTAAAAAGAAATAACGGTGAGCTTATGTTTTATCAAGCTGGGGGGTGTTGCGAAGGTACTCAACCACAATGTTTTGAAAAAGGTGGGTTCTACTTGCGTACTAATGATGTATTGATTGGAGAAATTGAGGGTTGTGAATTTTGGGTGGACAAAGATTTGTTTGAATACTGGCAGTATTCACATTTTACACTTGATGCTATAGATGGTTTTGGTCCTGGTGGTTTTTCATTAGAAACTCCTCTCGGAAAAACATTTAAAATTCATTACCGCCTATTTACTGAAGAGGAATTGAAAGATTTATCTCCTATAAAAAGAGAAAGTTGCTAAATGACCTGCTGGTAACAGCGTATTGGCAATAGTGGGGCTGACAGTTGTAAACTCAACATTTGTAGTTCTATTGGTCATTTGTACTAATATTAAGCTGACGTTTTTCAAATGCCCCACCATCGCCAATACGTAAACCGTTATGCGACACCCTATTTGAACAGTCGTGCCAAAATTTAATAGTCAAACAAATGAAAGGACAAGCCAACGCTTCGGCAAAATCAAAAGAGGTGCAACCAACCGCACAAAGCCAACGCATTGCACCACATTTGCTTTTGCCCCAACCGCACTACATCTCACTCAACCGATTTGCCTATGACTAAATATCTATTATTTTCAGACAAACTAAGAAAAATTGGGTTATTTATTAGGCTGCAACTTCTAAAAATTGGGAGATTGCTGACAATTCTTTTTAAACGAAGAAAGAAACTTGAAAAAATATCATTTGGATATTACCAAAAGTGGCATTTCGACAATGCCTATTTATTTGTAGATTTTAAGTTTAAAAATGCGGTTTGGTTTAGAATAGGAAATTATAAGAGTTATGATTTTTCAAAGCAAATTGTTTTAGACCTTGAAAATATTCAAACAGAAACAGTTCTTTTTGAAGTTTTTGGATTTTTTCAAAAACAAGTATATGAAATCAATCTGAACAAAGAAAGTCGAATTAACACGCAACCATTTAAAACAAAAATTGACAATATCAATACTGTTGAATTAGCACAACAAAAAACAAGAATACCCAAAATAGGATTACATATTGCTGATCCGACTTTTGTTTTTGAAAAAATTGCAGTGAACACATACAATTTGCAACTCGACTACAAACCATTTAAAATTCAAGACTATATATGAAAACAAGAGATTACTATACAACACCCAAAGCTGGTGCAGTAATGCGTTTCCTTTGGAAAGCCGCAGGTGGCGACCGCTACATTTTGGAACGGGCAACATACAGTGACCAAATAAAATATATGTGTTTGGGCGGAATTGTTTTTGCAACTGGAGCTATGGCAGGACTTGCAGGAGGTTATGCTTTTTATACCATTTTCTCGCCCAAAGGTTCTGCTCTTGAAGATAGTATTCATTATCCAACAGTCGCTTTATCATTTGTATTTGGTATTATTTGGGGATTGATGATTTTCAACATTGACCGCTTTATTGTTACAAGTACAGGTAAAGGAGACGGAACGGAAAAAATTACTTGGGACGAATTTAAAAGTGCTATTCCTCGTATCATAATGGGTGCAATTATAGCGATAACTATTTCCAAACCAATTGAAATCAGGATGTTTCAAACGGAAATAAATATTAAGCTAAAAGAAAAGCAGATTGAACAGCAAACAGCATATATTGAAAAAACAAAGAAAAATTTCCAAATAGAACTTGACCGAAATTCAAAAGACTTAGCAAAATATGAGCAGGAAATTCAAGATAAAATAGCAAGGCATAAATTTCTTGAATCGCAGTATATCGAAGAAGCCCGAATTATTACTGTTGGACCAAGAGCTTTGGCTCTAAAAGCACAAATGGATAAAGTTGATGAAGAAATTCGGAACGATAAACAAAATGCTGAATATCTGAAATTGATTAAGGAAAAAGAAGATATTGAAACACGTTTGAATAATGCTTTAAAAGAAAGTCAAAAAACAGCAGACGGTTTGGACGGCTTGCTTGAACGTATAAAATTGGCTCACGAAGTTGCAGGATTTTGGATTACACTTTTCATTACACTTCTGTTTCTTGCCATTGAGCTTACCCCTATTTTCTTTAAGCTAATGCTCAATAAAACACCTTACGATTATTTGGCTGAAAATCGTGATGATTTAATCAGAGCAGAAAATGGCATTGAAGTACGCTATGATTACTACAAAGACAAAGAAGGAGTAGAACGACATTTAGTCATCAACCACGAAGCCGAAAAAATGATTTTTGAAAAAATGAAAGTTACGGAAATTCAGAAAGAACTCACAGAATACGCTATTGCAAAATATAAAGAAAAGGAAAAAGAAAAAATTGATGCCAATTTAGATGAGTACATCAAAAAGATAAACCCTGATGAGTTCACTTCTTAAAGTCATAAGAAACCGCCTATGCACATTTTCTGGCGAAGACTATACCATAATCCAAAAGTGCAATGAAAAAATTCAGTTGTATTTTTCATTGATTGGGTTATTGGTATTAGTTATTTTGCTATGCAGTTTTGCAAGTGCCTTATATTTTACAGAAAATCTATTTCATAGTGTTATTGCAGATATTAGCGTTGGAATTGTATGGGGCTATATCATTACTAATATGTATGTTTTGTTGCTTTACACAATTTCACCACCATTGTTACCAAAAAGACTTCGAAAAAAACAGTCTCAAAAAACTGGAGATTTTGAATGGAATGTTTCAATGGGGATTAGAATATTAATTGTAACGTTATTGGCTATTATTATTGCTCAACCCTTGAATGTTTTAATTCTAAAACCCAACTCAACTGCGTTAGCTTATGATATTAAGTATCTATTAGCTTCAAATCCGTTCGCGATATTAATTACATTGATAGTAATTGGTATTTTCCTTTTGCCTATTTATCTGAAATATAATATTAGAAAGTTAGGAGAATTTTATGAAGAGAAAGAGAAAATAGAAAAGATGGTAATTGAAGATGATTACAAAGATTTCAAAAAAGAATACAGACAAATTTTAGAAAGTAATATTTCAAATTACAATAAATCTATTTGGGAAAAGCTAATGCCCCATCTTAATAAATTAGAAAAAATAAATCCTATTTCTTATCAAAAATATTTCACTGAAATAGAAAAAGAACTTGCAACAGAAAAAATAGAAAAATACGAATATTGGGCAGACCCTCCTTACCATACAATTCCTAAATCACGAATCAAAAACACGCTTACCGAGCAAGATTTACTGAACCACATATACCTTGAAACTGATTGACAGCCATTATTATCATAATCATTATTGCAGTTATTCTGTATTTTCTGTTTGAGGATAATAAAGCAGAAAGTGATGATATTGTTGTTACTAAAAAAGCCAAAAACAAAATTGAAGAAATTGAATTGAAAGGGTTGGAGGAAGAAGAAATTTATACTGACGAAAATGGACAATACAAATTAGTAAAAAAAACAAGGGAAATACCAAGACAAACATACATTAAAGCTATACTTAACGGAAAATATTGGGGAGAAATTGATGAGTATTATTCCAATCAATTTGCACAATCTAAATTTTTTGATTTCAATATTTATGAAGTAACATTAAAAAGTGCTATATATGGTAATGTTCCGTTTCAGTTAGAGCAAGATTTAAGAATACCGAGAGAAAAACTACCGAAACTTTTACACACAGTTTTAGAAAAAGACGGCAAAGAATATGAGGTCAATCTACGCGAACCTATTTTTGCCGATATAAAATTTAACCGAAAACTACATCAGGACGAAGGAAATGAAGTTTTCGGAACTATTGATGCTGTTGTAGCAGGTTATATTCTTGATTTTACCAAAGAAGTTTATTTTGAAAAAGAATACATCGTTCCGATTGCCGAAGTTGCTCCTGTTCCAACAGTTGCAGAACCTGTTCTTACCAAAACATATACCCCAACAGGAAATGTAGAACACAACAGAAATTACAAGCGAACCGAATATTTTTATTCGGATTACAAGCAAACTTATTGGAGCGAATGGAAATATACCAAACCACCAACCACCACAAATAATGAGGGCTGTTTTTCTTCTGTAATCGGTTTATTGGCAGGAATTATCGGTATTGCTTTTCTACTGATGATGTTGCCACAAATGGCAGTTATCTTGCCGTTTTTCCTTATTCTGTTTTTACTAAACCTAATTCCTGCAAGGTTTTTCAGTTGGTTATTCCGCTTAATAGGTATTTTACTTTTATTTGGATTTATTGCAAGTTTATTTCATTTTTTCAATACTGCCACAACACGAACTTACATTCCCAAACCTGTGGTAACAGAGCAACCCGAAGAACGAAAAACACACACAGAACCAATCATTGATACGCTTGGTAACAAAGCCGTAAATGATACTATAATTAAGCATTTCAGAGTTTGGCAGGATTATAACGGCAATCAATATGAAGGTGTAATCTGGACAAGGAAAAGCGATTTTGCCAAAGCAAAATATTTCAAAAATAACCTGATTTTAAATTCAAATTCATCACGAGCTTATGATGAAATGATTTACCGCTTAAAAGAAAATGACAAAAATAATTTAAGTGGAGTGTATCTGTTATTTGACAGTATCAGGCAAAAAGAACAACTGTCAAATGTGAAATTTGCAGAGCTAATCGTTTCCTTTGTGCAAGATATTCCATATACGGTTATTGTTCCTGATGATTGTAACCCGAACTTGTACGAAGATAAATTTATCAAAGAATATCTATTGTCAGAAGATGCCCGTTGTGATGGTTTTGAAAAATTCGGAATCAATTCACCTGTCGAATTTATGTCAAACTTAAATGGCGATTGCGATACAAGAACCTTGCTTTTATATACAATGCTTGCACATTATGGCTACGATGTTGCTTTATTAAGTAGCGAATATTACGCTCATTCTATAATAGGAGTAAATTTACCATTAAGTGGCATTGCTTATCAATATCAAAACCAACGCTATGTACTTTGGGAAACAACAGCTCCCAATATCAAAGCAGGCGTTTTGCCCAAAGAAATTTCAAACTTAAACTATTGGAGAATATCATTAAAATCAAAATAAAATGGATACAACAAAAATAATCACGCTTACCGTAATCGGAATTATTGCAATGGCAATTTCCTTAACCGTTACCCAGCTTTTTTTGCGAAATGCAAAATCAAAATCGGAAAACGAGGGAAAAATAAATCTTGCTTATGGCATTTTATTTCTCGGTTGGGTCATAACTTCTTCTCTACTCAATATGAAAGCCATATCCATAATGAACGAGTATATTGATACTGTTTACAAAACCAATTCGGCTAATCATTTAGCAGACATAGCAAAAACAAGTGTTTTGTTCATCGGTTTAACCAATGTTTGGTTAATACTTTGGTATTTTATCACACAAGCATTTTCTCTACTCATTGCAGGAAAAAGAACAGATGTAAACGAAATAGAAAACAATCATTACACTTATTTTCTGATGAAAGGCATTGTATTCATCGGCTTTATTTATTGTTTAATGCCTGTTTTTGAAATGCTTTTAAGAACATTTTTACCAAATATTGAAATCCCTTATTATCGTTAATTATGAAAAGAATATTTATTTTTTTGGCTGTAACACTTACTTTGAGTTCTTGTGTTTCAGAAAGTGAGCATCAAAGAATTATTGATGAGAAAAATGCACTTTCTACTGAAAACCAAAATTTAAAAACCGAACTCGAAGAGATTAAATTTGGAGCACCCAATTTGCTTTCTGACGGAAAAAAGTTTTATCAAGCAAAAGACTTTTCACAGGCAAGACAGAAATTCCAAACGCTTTTACAAAAACATCCCGATATGCCTCAATCTATTGAAGCTAAAAATTATCTTGCCAATATTGACGAAGAAGAACTTTGGCAAAAAGCATTTAATTCGGAAGAAATTAGTAATACAGAAGATTACATAGAGAAATATCCAAAAGGAAAATATATCAAAAATGCTGTTTCAAGAAAAAGTGAACTCAAAAAACTAATTATGCAAAAGGCCTATGATGATGCATCAAGTAGTAATTCGTCATATGCTTGGAAAAGATTTTTAGACGAATATCCCGACCACCCAAATAAAAGTTCTATCAATGAAAAGATTATACGCTTAGAAGTTGATGAAATATTAGGCGACAGAGAAACAGGACGTATGCCTTCATTCAATAGTTATAGCAGTAGCTATTCTTCAAATTCATCAGTAGAAATTACAAATAATACAGGTTGTAGCCTGACAGTCCGTTATAGCGGAGTTGAAGCAAAAATGATAGAAATTCCTTCAGGAGGAACAAGAACAGTTTATCTATCAAGCGGAACTTACAAAATTGCCGCTTCTGCTTGTGGTGCAAACTATGCAGGTACAGAAAGTTTACGCGGAAGTTATGGCTCAACCTTTTACATCAGTAGAACAAGATATTAACAATGGATAAAATCATAAAAATAGTTTTAGCTGTTTTATTCTTTCTCTGTTTAGCAGATATGCCTTATGGATTTTATCAATTCGTGCGGTTTGTGGCATTAATCGGCTTCGCAATTCTTGCATACCAAGCCAACCAACAAGGAAAACAAACAGAAATGATTATTTACGGGGCATTAGCACTACTCTTTCAGCCGTTTTTCAAAATTGCGTTAGGCAGAGAACTTTGGAATATTGTAGATGTGGTTGTGGGAATTGGGCTATTGATTTCAACCTTTTTAAAACCGAAAACAAATTAGAGTTAAAGCCAATCACTTTTGAACTTAAACAACAATTAATAAGTATAATTTTCGCAACTTTGCATTATGGCAAAAATCAATGTAAAAGATACGGAAATAACGATTATATCGGTTGAGGAGCGAGATTATATTTCACTTACAGATATGGCAAATGCCAAAGAAAGTGAAAGCCGAGCTGCCGACATTATCAAAAACTGGATAAGAACCCGTTATACACTTGAGTTTTTGGGAACTTGGGAACAAATCAATAATCCAAATTTTAAAGTGGTGGAATTTGACCACTTTAAAATGCAGGCAGGCTTGCCAAGTTTTGTTTTGAGCGTTTCGGAATGGATTGAGAAAACAAATGCCATTGGAATAATCGTTAGAAAAGGAAAATATGGCGGAACTTATGCACATAAAGACATTGCTTTTGAATTTGGTTCGGCTATAAGTGTTCCGTTCAAACTTTATCTGATAACCGAATTTCAACGGCTCAAAGAAGAAGAACAAAAACAATTAGGCTGGACAGCTAAACGAGAATTAGCAAAACTCAATTATCATATTCATACGGATGCGATAAAGCACAACTTAATTCCGCAAGAACTTTCACCTACACAAACTTCAATCATTTATGCCAACGAAGCAGACGTTTTAAATGTTGCTTTATTTGGAATAACGGCAAAACAATGGAGAGAAGCAAATCCAGACTTGAAAGGAAATATTCGTGATTATGCAACAATCAACGAACTGATTTGCTTGTCAAATATGGAAAACCTGAACGCCGTTTTTATCAACGAGAAAATTCCGCAAAAAGAACGATTGATAAAACTGAATAAAATAGCAATTCAACAAATGAGCATTTTACAAGATGTTGAGAAACGCAAACTATTGAAATAACAGAAAGAATTTGCCAACGCTTTTGGTGGCACATTTGCAATTCGCACAAGCCAACCGCACAAACCCAAAATTGCAAAAGAGCCACCAAGCCAACGCACCACGAAGCGAGTAAACCAAACTCAATGAAAAGAAGGGCGGTCGCATAACAGCGGTTTGGCAAAAGTGGCGGTTCAGTGCTTCGTATGACAGTTTTTCGTAAATTTGAAGTGTGTGCTTCGTATGAACATTTGTGGTTAAATCGCCACCTTCGCCAAGCCGCAAAACGTTGTGTGCAAGCGTAAAAGACGACACGGTAACAAGAAAACGACCGACTTAAACTAGAAAAAGTAAACCATTTTGACAGGTGAAAACGGACATAGAAACGATACAACAAACAGACAGCGAGTAAGCCGACACTCATTGCCTACCCTTCTGTATTTTTTATTTTCCCCACCGCACATTTTTTTAATTCAATTTTATTGCCACCGCACAAATGGCACATTTGGTTTTGCCCGACACACAAGCCGACCCTTCGCAAAACCAAAAGAGCCATTTATTGCCTACGCACTTGTAACGACAATGCAACTATAAAACTTAACTTAGCAGACATTAAAAATTTTAAATATTGACACCTGAAAATGGCGAAACAGAAGAAAGAAATAAAAGAAAAAGCAATTGAAGTTACCCTTTGGGATGCAGCGAATAAATTGAGAGGAAGCGTTGAGCCAGCCGAATACAAACACGTGGTATTGGGGCTGATTTTCTTAAAGTTTGCAAGCGACAAATTTGAAGAACACCGAGCCAAACTCATTGCCGAAGGCAAAGAAAAGTATATTGAAATGCCTGAGTTCTACAATATGAACAATGTGTTCTTTTTGGAGGAAACCAGCCGTTGGAGCTACCTAATAAAAAGAGCCAAGCAAAACGACATTGCCCTGCTTATTGACACTGCCCTGCACACCATAGAGAAAAACAACAAAGCCCTGAAAGGTGCTTTGCCCGACAATTACTTTTCTCGTTTGGGTTTGGATGTTACCAAACTGGCTTCTTTGCTAGATACCATTAACGATATTGACACCACCAAAGACCCCAAGCAAGATGTGGTGGGCAAAGTGTATGAATACTTCCTTTCCAAGTTTGCATTGGCAGAGGGAAAAGGCAAAGGAGAATTTTACACACCCAAAAGCATTGTAAACCTGATAGCCGAAATGATTGAACCTTACAAGGGAATCATTTATGACCCCGCTTGTGGTAGTGGTGGTATGTTTGTGCAGAGCATCAAGTTTATTGAGGCACATCACGGCAACAAAAAAGAAATTTCTATTTACGGACAGGAATACACCAACACCACCTACAAACTGGCAAAAATGAATCTTGCCATAAGAGGCATAAGCGGAAACTTAGGCGAAAAAGCAGCCGACACCTTTTTGGACGACCAACATAAAGACCTGAAAGCCGACTTCATCATGGCCAACCCGCCTTTTAACCAAAAGGACTGGCGTGCCGAAAATGAACTGACAGACGACCCACGCTGGAGAGGTTTTGATGTGCCACCCAAAAGCAATGCCAACTATGGCTGGATTTTGAATATGGTGAGCAAACTTTCTGAAAACGGTATAGCAGGTTTTATCCTCGCTAATGGTGCATTGAGTGGCGGTGGCGAAGAATACAAAATCCGCAGAAAGCTGATTGAGAATAATTTGGTGGAAGCCATTTTAGTATTGCCGCAAGGAATGTTTTATACCACACCCATAAGTGTTTCCTTATGGATTGTAAACAAAAACAAGAAAGCACAAATCAAACAAGTAGGTGACGAAACCCGTAACTACCGCGACAGAGAAAAAGAAATTCTATTTATGGATTTGCGTCAAATTGGAGAACCGTTCGAGAAAAAGTTTATTCAATTTTCTGATAAAGATATTTTAAAAATTACAGGCACTTATCACCAATGGCAGACCAAAGAAATTGAAAATATTCCTGAGTTCTGCTATTCCGCTACGTTTGAAGAAATTGAAAAGAAAGATTTTTCGTTGGTGCCAAGCAAATACATAGAATTTGTAAACCGTGACGAGAACATTGACTTTGATGAGAAAATGAATACTTTGAAAAACGAATTTGCTGACTTATTGAAAGCAGAAGCCCAAAGCAAAAATGATTTACTAAATGTTTTTAAAGAGTTGGGGTATGAAATCAGGCTATAGCAAAGTTGGGGATTATATTAGAGAAGTTAATGTTCGAAATTACAACTTGGCTATTACTAATCTTTTAGGGGTTAGTATGGAAAAAACATTTATACCATCTGTAGCTAACCTAAACGGTGTTGACTTATCCGTTTATAAAGTTTTAAAAAAAGATCAATTAGCCTGTAAGTTGATGAGCGTTGGAAGAGACGAAAAACTTCCCGTTGATTTATATAAAGATGAAAACCCCTCAATTGTTTCTTCAGCCTACTATGTGTTTGAGCCAAAAAATAAAGAAGAACTTTCTCCTGAATACTTAATGATGTGGCTTTGCCGGCCTGAAAACGATAGGTATATTGGTTTTATAAGCGGAGGAGATGTACGTGGAGGTATTTCCTGGGAAACATTTTGTAGTCTGCCCATTAAGGTACCTCACATCTCCAAACAACGCGAAATCGTAAAAGAATACAACGCTATCCAAAACCGCATAGCCCTCAACCAAAAACTCATCCAAAAACTGGAAGAAACCGCACAGGCGATTTATAAGCAGTGGTTTGTGGAATTTGAATTTCCGGATGAAAATGGAAATCCCTATAAAAGTAATGGTGGTGAAATGGTTTGGTCTGAAGAATTAGAGAAAGAAATACCGAATGGATGGGAATTAACTAATTTAGGAAGTATCTCGATAATTAAGGCTGGTGGTGATAAACCACAAGTGTTTTCTGAAAATATAACTGCCAAAAACAAAATACCAATTTATTCTAATAGCTCGAACAATGAGGGATTATTTGGATATACCAATAAAGCAGTTATTGAAAAAAGCAGCATTACCATTTCTGCAAGGGGGGCAATAATTGGTTATACGGTTTTGAGAACTACTCCATTTGTTCCAATTGTAAGATTGATTGTCGTAATTCCAAACGAGGACTATTTGTTAAACTACATATATGAAACTATAAAAGATAATAAATATGATGATTCAGGTTCAGCTCAAGGTCAATTAACAATTCCTGATGTTTATTCATTTGAAATAATTTTACCGACTTCAGAAGTCCTGAAAAAGTATCAGAAGCTTGCCTTAGTTATTTCAAATATGATAGAAATTAAAACAAAAGAAAACAAAAAGCTAACGGAACTGAAAGAATTGCTTCTTTCCAAATTAGCCACAGTAGAATAGTAATGATAACGAAGTTCAAAACCATAAAGAATCTTGCAGTTTTCCAAAATTTTGTTTGGGATGCTTCGGTATTAGATGCAGCTGGAAATATTCAGTTGTTCAAGGAAATCAATGTGATTTATGGTAGAAACTATTCAGGTAAAACTACCCTATCAAGAATTGTCAGGTCTTTGGAAAGAGGCGAAATATCGGACAAGTATGAAAACCCTGAATTTCAAGTTAGCATAAAAGACGTTGCTGATGCAACACAAGCAAATCTTACTGGACACGGTAAAAAAATACGGGTATTCAATGAGGACTTTGTAAAGGTTAATCTTCGTTTCATAATTAATCCAGATGAAAGCATTACCCCGTTTGCAATTTTAGGCGGCAATGCAGACATACAAGCCGAAATAGATGCCCTGAAATTAGCACTTGGCAAAAATGAAGAAGGCAATGAAACAGGCTTTTATCTTGAATTGAAAAACGCCAAAGAAATAGCAGCAACATCAAAACAAGCGTATGAGAATGCAAATAATACACTTACCCAACAATTAAGTAATAAAGCCATAAACAACCCGAACGGCATAAGATATAAAGCAGACCGTTTTGGTGACCAAAACTACAACATTAGAAAGTTGACGGATGAAATTGAAATTGTTACCGAACAAGGTTTTACTGCATTAACAGATGCAGAGGTTCTTGAAAAGGATACATTGCTAAAAGAAAGAGTCAATCAAGATGTTAGGGCATTATCAAAACATAGCATTGATATTTCAACCATTTCAAGTAAAGCGGAAACACTCATTACCAAGCCAATAAGCAATTCAGATAAAATTGAACAATTAGTGAAAGATTCTATCCTAAATCGTTGGGTTAAAGAAGGTAGGCAACATCATAAGGATAAACTAGACAATTGTGCGTTTTGCGGAAATGAAATTACAGCTGAGCGATGGAAAGAACTTGATAGCCACTTTGACGAAGAATCCGAAAAGCTGGAAAAAGAAATTGATGCCTTATTAGAAGAAATTCAACAACAGATTACAGCCTTGGATAATTGTTTGAGCATCAATAAAACTCTTTTTTATTCAAAGTACCATAAGGATATTGACCGTTTAATTGTTTTCCGACAATATATAGTTGAATGTATCAAGATTGAACTTGGTAAGATAACCGAACAATTAGAAACTCGGAAAAACGACTTGCTCAATACAAAATCATTTTCAACAGTAAAGGATAATAGTAAACGACTTGAATGGTGTTGGCAAATATTTGAAAACATCAGAACGGAAGCAAATACTTACAGCACATTACTTGGTGACGAGCAAAGTGAGGCTAAAAGGTTGTTGCGTTTAAGGGAGGTTCGTGACTTTGCAAACACAATTCAATATTCAATCGAAGCAGCAAGAATTGAGGGGTTAAAAACAATTGCAGATACCAAGGCACAGGAAAAGGCAGACATTGACCTAAAAATTCAAAATCAAATTAAAGCCGTTGAGGACAAGGAACGCTTAATGAATGATGAAGAAAAGGGAGCTTTGAAAGTGAACGAATATCTCAATAATTTTTTCGGGCACGATTTTCTCACATTAAAAGCATTAGAAGAACCTGACCAATTCGGAGGGAAAAAGATTCGTTTTGAAATTATCAGAAACGGTAAAAAAGCCCACCATTTAAGCGAGGGAGAATGTAGCTTGATTGCTTTCTGCTACTTTATGGCAAAACTTGAGGATATTGAAACAAAAGGAAGCAAACCGATTATATGGATTGACGACCCAATATCAAGTTTAGACAGCAATCATATTTTCTTTGTTTACAGTCTTATTAACTCTGAAATTGTAGGTAAGCAAGATTTTGAACAACTCTTTATCTCGACTCATAACCTTGACTTTTTAAAGTATTTGAAAAGGCTTCCTGATGCTGCAAATAATGCTCAAAGGGGGTATTTTATTGTTTCCCGAGAGGGTGAAATAAGTAGGATTAAATTGATGCCAAAGTATCTAAAAGATTATGTGACGGAGTTTAATTTTCTGTTTCATCAAATTTATCTGTGTGCAAATGCTGATACAGATGATGAAACGCAACACAGTCTCTTTTACAACTTTGGGAACAATACAAGAAAATTTTTAGAGGCTTTCCTTTTTTACAAATATCCAAATGCACTTGATAGAGATGATAAACTAACAAGATTCTTTGGTGATAATAGGCAAGCATCAAGTATGACAGATAGAATTAACAATGAGTTTTCTCACCTTGAAGGTTTATTTGAAAGGAGTATGATTCCGATTGATATTCCTGAAATGAAAAAAACTGCCGATTTTATTCTGAGAAAAATTCAAGAGAAAGATAATGACCAATATGAAGCATTGCTGATAAGCATTGGAGTAGAAATAACTGTATAATGAAATTCACCGAAGAAAAATTAGAAAAGGCGTTTACCAAGTTGTTGGGGCAAGAAGGATTTCCCCACCATTTGGGCATTACGATTACTCGTAAGCCCGAAGAAGTCTTGATTGAAGAAGATTTGCAAAACTTTTTATTAAGTCAATACGCAGGACAAGGCATCACGGTAAATGAAATCAAATCTATCATTCTTCAAATCAAATCGCTTTCATCTTCTGACCTATACGAAAGCAACAAAACATTTTTGAAAATGCTCTCTGACGGTTTTATTCTCAAACGGGAAGACCGCAATCAAAAAGACATTTACATTCAGCTCATCAATTACGCAGGATTAAATAAACACCGCCAACCCAACGAAGACGAAGTAATAACTATAGCAGCAGAACCCAAAGAACAATATCCACTTGACAACAACATTTACAAGTTTGTCAATCAATTAGAAATTATTGGTTCAGAAAAACGAATACCTGACGGCATTGTGTATATCAATGGCTTGCCTTTGGTGGTATTTGAATTTAAATCTGCTATTCGGGAAGAAGCTACTATTTATGATGCTTTCAAGCAGTTAACGGTTCGCTACCACAGAGACATTCCTGAACTTTTTAAATACAATGCTTTTTGTGTAATCAGTGATGGCGTAAACAACAAAGCAGGTTCATTCTTTGCTCCGTATGAATTTTTCTATGCCTGGCGTAGAGTAGCAGGATTAGCAAAAGATGTGGACGGCATAGATTCAATGTTTACACTAATTCAGGGAATGTTTCATAAAAACCGTTTGCGTGACATCATTCGCAACTTTATTTACATTCCTGACAGCTCCAAGAAAAACGAGAAAATTGTTTGTCGCTATCCGCAATACTACGCTGCACGGGCATTGTATGACAATATCAAAAAAGCACAAAAGCCCGAAGGAAACGGAAAAGGCGGAACTTATTTTGGTGCTACAGGTTGCGGAAAGAGTTTTACAATGCTTTATCTGACAAGGCTTTTAATGAAAAGTGAATACTTTGAAAGTCCGACCATTGTATTAATAACAGACCGCACCGACTTAGACGACCAACTGGCAGGGCAATTTACCAATGCTAAAAATTTCATAGGCGACAATACCGTTGTAAGCGTTGAAAGCAGAGCACATTTAAGAGAATTGATACAAGGCAGACAAAGTGGAGGCGTTTTCTTAACCACCATTCACAAGTTTACAGAAGATACCGAACTACTCACGGACAGAAACAATGTGATTTGCATTTCAGACGAAGCACACAGAAGTCAGGTAAACCTTGACCAAAAAGTAAAAGTGACAGAAAAAGGCGTTACCAAAACCTACGGTTTCGCCAAATATTTACATGATTCCTTACCCAATGCCACATTTGTAGGTTTTACAGGAACGCCCATAGATGCAACGCTTGATGTGTTTGGAAAAGTGGTTGATGCCTATACAATGACAGAATCGGTGAAAGATGAAATCACCGTGCGGATTGTGTATGAAGGCAGAGCAGCCAAAGTGTTGTTGAATAATTCCAAACTCAAAGAGATTGAAGAATACTACGCCAAATGTGCTGAAATTGGGAGCAACGAAAATCAGATTGAGCAAAGCAAAAAAGAAATGGCACAGATGTATGCCATTATTGGCGACCCTGACCGATTGAAAGAAGTTGCTAAGGATTTTGTAACTCACTACGAAAACAGAATTTCGGAAGGTGCAACCGTAAAAGGCAAAGCAATGTTTGTGTGCAGCACCCGTGAAATTGCCTATGAGTTGTATAAAAACATTTTGGAATTACGACCTGAATGGAACGAAATACGAGCAGCCGAAGAAGGAGCAATCTTAACGGACAAAGACAAACGGGAACTCAAACCGATTGAACGAATTAAACTCATTGCCACCAGAGGACAAGACGACCCGAAAGAAATGTATGACTTGTTGGGCACGAAAGAACAACGCAAAGAATTGGACCGACAATTCAAAAATGAAAAATCGAATTTCAAAATTGCCATTGTGGTAGATATGTGGCTCACAGGTTTTGATGTGCCATTCTTAGATAGCATTTACATTGACAAACCCATTCAAAGACACAATTTAATTCAGACCATTTCAAGAGTAAACCGCAAGTTTGAAGGAAAGAATAAAGGTTTGGTTGTGGATTATATCGGCATCAAAAACCAAATGAATCTGGCGTTGAAGCAATACAGCGAAGGCGACAAAGACAATTTTGAAGACATTGCCGAATCCATTATCATCGTTAGAAATCATTTAGACCTGTTGGCTAAACTGTTTCACACCTTTGACAGTTCCAAGTATTTCAAAGGCACAACCATTCAGCAATTAAACACATTGAATTTAGCTGCGGAATATGTGCAACAAACCAAAGAGCTCGAAACTCGATTTATGGGCTTGGTAAAGCGACTGAAAGCCGCTTATGATATTTGTGCAGGAAGTGAACAATTAACACAAACCGAAAGAGATTACACTCATTTTTATTTGGCAGTTCGTTCCATCGTTTTCAAACTTACTAAAGGCAATGCTCCCGACACAGCACAGATGAACGCCAAAGTTCGGGAAATGATTAAAGAAGCATTACAAAGTGACGGAGTAGAGGAAATATTTAAACTCGGTGATGAAGCAGAAACCGAACAAGACATTTTTGATGAAGACTATTTGGCTAAGATTGAAAAAATAAAATTACCAAACACGAAAATAAAATTGCTTCAACAGCTATTAGCTAAAGTAATTGGAGAAATCAGAAAAGTAAACAAGGTAAAAGGCATTGACTTTTCAAAGAAAATGCAAGCCTTGGTTGAACGCTACAACAACCGTGATGCCAACGACATTTTAAGAAGTGAAGTCTATGAAGAAATGGCAAATGCCCTGACAGACCTGATTTGGGAGGTTCACAAAGAATTTTCGGCAGGTGACGAATTAGGCATTGACTTTCAGGAAAAAGCATTTTATGACATTCTTAAAGAGCTTTGCATCAAATACGACTTCAAATATCCAGACGACAAAATGATTGAACTGGCAAAAGCCGTAAAAGACTTAGTTGACGGACAAGCAAAATTCCCTGACTGGAACAAACGTGACGACATCAAATCAGCCTTGAAGGTCGGACTTATTCTCTTGCTTGACGAGTATGGCTATCCACCAGTTGAAAGAGACGAAGTGTATGTAGAGATATTTGAACAAGCAGAAAACTTCAAGAAAAATCAAAATTTATGAACCCACGCAGCAGTCACACACATTGCCAAGTCGCACAAGCCGACACACAAGCCAAAACTTGGCAAAGAGTGTGCCTGCCCCACCCTGAAAAAATTGAATTAAAAAAATTTCCCGACCCTTCAGAAAATAAAAAATACGCAAACGCACAGACCAACACGATAAATAAAAAGGACAGTTAAACTATACATTGACAATGGTTTACAGACACGGTGGACAAGAACGCCAGCACACAACAGCCGTTTGGCGTAATGGCGGGTGCAGTGCTTCGTATGACAGTTTTGTGGTAGATTCAAGTGCAGTTCTTCGATTGAACTTTTGTGCTAAAAATCCGCCACTACGCCAAGCGGCAAAACGTTACCTGCAACCCTATGACGACACCCTACAAAATTAAGCAGACAGAAAATTGAAAGAAATCATTTACATATTTATTGGTAGTGGACTTGGCGGACTGACAAGGTTTGGACTTGGGAAATGGATTA
>Ga0209605_1001407_pt1 | contig 26901 bp, 23 predicted proteins | sample AD_UKC035_MetaG_FD_184408 | JGI IMG/M metagenome (GOLD analysis project Ga0209605, IMG submission 184408) | Active sludge microbial communities of municipal wastewater-treating anaerobic digesters from USA - AD_UKC035_MetaG (SPAdes) (version 2) | ecosystem: Engineered > Bioreactor > Anaerobic >...
TTTCTGGGGGACAGAGGCGAAGAGTCCTGGTAGCTCGAGCGCTAGTAGGACATCCAAGGCTCCTTGTCATGGATGAACCAACGGCAAGTATGGATATTGCTAGCGAGAATAAATTCTTCGAAGTGCTGGCTCGCATAAAGAGAAGCACAACGGTTCTGATCGCCACTCATGATTCGAACTTCGTGTCAGGACTTGCGGATACCGTTCTCTGTGTAGGTCAGGATTCCGAGCATCCTCACTCGGTACACCGACATGCCATGGAAAAGGCGGAAGATCTGCCAAAGGACATATACGGAAGCAACATGCTTCGTGTTCGGCATGATATCGAGCTGCCGGACAATGCTTGTTGCGAAGGAAAAGACCAATGAGCAGCTTCTTCCAGGCAGTAATAAATCCTTCTATTCCCTTTGTCAGAAATGCTCTCATAGGCAGCGTGCTGGCAGCTTTTTTATTTGGCATTCTTGGTTCTCTGGTCACCGTGCGCAGGATTGCAGGGCTTGCTGGCGCGATTTCACATACTGTATTGGGTGGCATAGGGCTTGCTCTGTTTCTTGTTTCGAGAGGCGCTCCTGAGTGGATAAGTCCAATGCTTGGTGCGCTTGTATTCGCCATCCTTGCCGCCATAACGATCAGTATCGTGTCGATAAAGGCAAAACAACGCGAGGACACTGTTATCAATGCGCTTTGGGCCATCGGTATGAGCCTTGGTGTGATCTTTATGGCCAAGACTCCGGGCTATGCCGATCCCATGAGCTATCTCTTCGGTAATATACTCCTTGTGACTCAGAAGAATCTTTATATGCTGGGAGCGCTGAACATATTAGTATTGCTGCTTGTATGGCGATATTACAGACAAATCGAAGCAGCTTCTTTTGATGAGGAATTTGCCGCTACTAAAGGTCTGCCGGTTATGGTCATATACCTCGTCCTTCTTCTCGTGATCGCGGTCGCGATAGTCATGCTTCAAACCTTTGTTGGAATAGTCATGGTTATTGCTATGCTGACTTTGCCGGCGGGAACGGCTGGCTTTTTTTCTCGCAATCTAGCTAAGATGATGATAAATTCGAGTATTCTAGCCCTTGTCTTTTCTGTGCTTGGGCTGATTCTGTCATGGGTTTTCGATTTGCCGGCAGGAGCCTTGATAGTTCTAATTGCGGGTATGGTCTATATCGGGATTTCGGTTGTCAGAATGCTACAAGGTCGTAGATCGTCGACATCATGATCCTCATAGTCGAGGTGGGCAATAAGCTATCGCGAGCTCAGGCAAGGAAATCGGGCAGAAATTTCAAGTCGGGAGCTCGAGCCAGGAGAATTCAATGACAAAAGCGCGTAATCATGTTTTGGAGAGCATCATTAAAGCCGCAGAGCCACTTTCTGCACGTCAACTCTGCGATAAATACAAAAGCGAGCATGATCCTGCAACAATCTACAGGTCGCTTCATTTCCTCGAAGAAAAAGGCCGCATCGATTCCTTTATATTATATTGCAATGCGCATGGAACAGAGCGTTATTATGTGCTTCATCGCGGCGAACACCGGCACTGGTTTCATTGTGAGCGCTGTCATCGCTTTACCGACCTCGGAGAGTGTCGATTTGCTGAGATTGTCTCGCAGATTAGCGCTGAAAAAGGGCTTTTGATAACTTCGCACTCATTTTATGCTATTGGTATATGCAGCGAGTGCCGCCAACAGGGTTCATAGTATTTTTGCTCCACAAAGAAGCTGCCACTATGAATGAAGAAAAAGAACTCAGCACTTACCTCGAGCTCCTCGCCCACCTCAAAGAAAAGGACCTGGCCAAACAGGGACTAATGGCCCTTGAAGGCCGAATTGTCATCGAAAAGGCGCTGGAAGCTGGGATTGTACCGCGTATCCTTGTGTGCACCGAGGCAGAAAAAGACTATTGGCATGCAAGAACTAAAGAAGAGAATTCGATGGTTGGTGCCCACACCCCCAGAAGTAGAGAGCTAGACTTTCCAATATATACCACAAGCCATGAAGCACTTTGCAGCTTGGTCGATTTCAAATTCCATCGGGGAGCAATCGCGATGGCGGATGTGCCAGAGTTAGAGCTGTTCGACATGGAACATAATAGCCAACTCCACCAGTTTCACCGAGCTCATTGCACCCATGCGGTTTGGTCTCCCACCATTGCAGGAGTTCGTGCGCCTCTTGGGAGGCGGCGACCTTTTTACCTCTGTCTTTGGAATGTTACTGATCCATCTAATCTCGGCGCTCTTATTCGGACCGCGGCAGGGTTCGGTGTCGATGGGGTGCTCATAGGACCAGGCTGCGCCAACCCCTTCTATCGAAAAGCTATTCGGGCATCGATGGGAAATGTCTTTGTATTACCCCTTTGGAGCGTCGATGTGCACGGCCTTGAAAAGCTCAAGCAAAATGGCGCAGTACTCGTTGCGGCAGCCCTCGATGAGAACTCGATGGCACTGGAAGAGCTCGTAAAGGAACTCGAAAAACTTGAAAGTAGCTTTGGTGCGTCTGAGGACGAGTATATAAAGGATGAGTCTTCGGTAGTAGGATGCGCTCAAAACTCTCCAATTATTCTCCTTCTTGGCAATGAAGGCTATGGCCTACCTGCAGAGGTGCTCGGGCTGAGCTCTATCCATGTCCGCATTCCAATGGAACGCGGCGTCGATTCCCTCAACGTGGCAGTTGCAGGCGGGATTTTGATGTATGAAATTATTCGCGCGCCTCAATCGTTATGCTGATATTATTTTGTAAAATTCTTGCAATAGCATTTGCTAGTCTTTCAGCATAAGGTTAATGATTTCAATGTCTGTCTGCCGCATCCCGACTGACCCAATGTATCCGAAGTTGTGGATAGTCTTGTCGACTTGATCGACCACTAATCCTTCTCCCGGCAAAAATGTCCTTCTCTCCATGCTCATTTCATGTCCTAATAACGCTGCTTCGAGCGCGGTTGCAATTTTGGCCGAACAAGAGGATTTAGCGCCATCGCATAGAATACCACTCGCTGTTGCAATAGCATTTGTAATTGTCATCGAGATTTGTTCATAGTTGCCGCCATAGAGATAGGTGATTGCTGCTGCACTGCCTACTGCCGCAGAGACCGCTCCGCAATAGGCCGATAGCTTTCCAATAAAGGCTTTTTGTTCCAGTGCAATAAGATTTGATAACACAAGTGCCCTTATCAATTTTTCGTGATCCGCGCTCATTTCTTTTGCATACTCGATAACAGGTAGAGATACCGTGAGCCCTTGATTCCCGCTGCCTGAATTTATTATGACAGGCATTGCGCAACCACCCATTCGGGCATCACTTCCGGCAGCTGCTCTTGCTCGAGCCCTTGACCTTACACTATTGCCTTCTTTTGCGAGGATTGCCTTTCCAATTGCACAGCCATACTCATGGACAAGCCCCTCTTCGGAAATCGCTGTATTCATTTGGATCTGACATTCAATTATCTCTGAGACTTCAGCAAGATCAACATTGTTCGCAAAGTCGAGTATATCGTGAACATTCAATAGATCATACTTTACCGAAGATGATACTTTGCTATCATTGGAATTATGGCTGTCACATTCAAATATAATTTCGTCATTTCTTTTGATTCGAACAATATTTGTGTGAGAGTCCTTGATGACAACTTCAGCGCTCTCATTCTCATTCGTAACGATTGCTTGGATGTAGAGTCCTTCGATTCCTTCAGCGAGCAGTGTCGTGCAGAACCCTTTTTTCAGGAGTCTTTCGATCTTGGTGCAATCATCTTCCGTGATGGATTCCAGGACCCGAAGCTTTGCTTCAGCATTCCCCCTAACAATGCCGGCAATAGCTGCCGTGGCTATCCCCCGCATACCACCGGTGTTAGGAACAACCGCTCCTTTTACATTTTTAACGATATTGGCGCTGCAGCTTATCTGGGCATGAGCTGGAAACACACCCAATATATCTCGCGCCATGGCTGCTGCATAAGCAACCGCGACAGGCTCAGTACAGCCCAAAGCTGGCACTAATTCTTGCTTTAATATTTCTAGATAAATTTCGTAATAACCTGGCTGTTGTTCTTTCATATTGATGCCTTCATATTGACATCTTCTTTCTATTAAAAGCCCATTGGGATAGGCTTTCAAAAATCAGTTTTCCCACTACAGAACCAGCATCGATCACTCCGAGACTTGCATCGCTATAATAGGCTGCGCGACCATGGACAGGTTTCATAGCCCGTGTTGCTTCGCTCCCCTCAGCAGCTTTAAGAGCAGCTGACGCGAATGCTGCTGCGCAATCTTCATTCTGATTTTCTTGCAGATTTGCTTTCAATCCCCATATTGCTGGCGCTAATGAATCTAGAATAGTCTTCTCACCTTCTTTTGAATGTGCTCTCTCCATGATTAAGGAAAGACCAGACTCGAAGGCTTGCACAATCTCCATCAACGATGCTTCTAGTTTGCCTTTGAGTGTCTTTGCCATACCCAATAGCCCAAACGATAGAATAGTTCCCAATGTTGAAGGTGATGTCTCATTAAGAAGCGAGGAGCATCTCATAAGGGCTCTTCCTAGGTCTTTTTCATCGGTGCTTTCGAGATAAGAAGCAATAGCCGAAAATCCATTTGCCATAGAGATGCCCAAGTCTCCATCGCCATTTTGCTGGTCAAGAGCAATGAGATAGTCTCTATTTAATTCCATCGTCTTGCTTATTGCTTTTATAGCATCAGCCAATGCTTCCACATCCATAGTATCTCCTTATTTGTTCAGGTTAGTATAGAATGGTGTTATCGCTGGGACCGCAAGCAAATCTTTGAGTTCTGCATCCAGCTTAATTAAGGTAATTGATAGTCCCGCCATCTCCATGGATGTCGCAAATTCTCCTATATGGGGCATAAAAACCTTTACGCCCAGGGCCTCTAATATCCTATGAACAGCGCGGAAAATGATAAGCAATTCCTCAAGAGGGGTTGCTCCCAGTCCGTTTATCATGACTGAAACTTCATCTCCTAAGGCAAGAGAAAGTTCTGCCTCGATTTTGTATATGATCAGATCAGCAATTTGGTCTGCGGACATCATTTTTCGGACCTCAATTCCGGGCTCTCCATGTATGCCCATGCCGATTTCGATTTCATCGTCTGCAATAGAGAAAGTAGGCTTTCCAACTTGTGGGACAATGCAGGGGCTCAGCGCCACGCCCATTGTCCTCGTTGCAAAGAGAGCCTTGCGCGCCTTAGCAGCCACGGTCTCGAGATCATCTCCTCGTTCTGCTGATGCACCTGCAATCTTGAATGCATAAACCATCCCCGCAACTCCTCTTCTCTTGTCTGATTTCTCTAGAGGTGCAGAAGCAATATCGTCTGCAACTCGGACTGTCACGGTTTTAATGTCATCGAAATCAACCATTTCACAGGCCAAATCGAAATTCAGATTGTCTCCGCCATAGTTTCCGTAGAGACAAAGCACACCAGCACCTCTATTGCAAGCTTTTATCATAGCTGCCATTTTTTGTGCTGAGGGAGAGGCGAAAACATTACCCACAGCGCAACCATCGAGCATGCCTTGCCCTACATATCCAAGGAATACTGGCAAATGGCCAGATCCTCCGCCGGTCACAATGCCAACTTTGCCGGGTTTTACAGGGTCTGCTCTCACAATAATTCTGGCATCATTATCGAGAAACTTAAGCTTATTTCCATAGGCTCTTTGGATACCATCCAAGACTTCATCAACAAAATGCTCTGGATCATTGATAATCTTTTTCATTTGTCAATTCCTCCCATGAAATCAACTACATACCGAGATACGCTTTCTTTACCTCTGGATCGATAAGCAGTTCTTGGCTTGTTCCGCTTATTAGTATTTGGCCAGTTGCAAGAACATAACCGCGATCAGCGACTTGAAGAGCCATACTTGCATTTTGTTCAATAAGCAATATTGTTTTTCCAATTTTTTTTATTCTAAGAATGAGTTCAAAAATTTCTTCGACAAGGATCGGAGCAAGTCCAAGCGATGGTTCATCCAACATTATCAACTCTGGATCCATCATGAGACCACGAGCTATAGCAAGCATTTGTTGTTCGCCACCAGAGAGAGAGCCTCCTTGTTGATCCATTCGTTCCTTAAGACGAGGAAACAAGCCGTATGCTTCATCATAGAGACGCGCCTGATCCTTTTTGGTAAGATTAGCATTACCTACTGTACCCACAACAAGATTTTCATGCACTGTAAGTGTCGGGAAAATATGCCTACCTTCAGGAATATGACAAATACCCATTCTCACGATTTTATGAGGAGGCATTGAGGTTATATCGATTCCATTATAGGTTATACAGCCTTCAGCTTTTTCCACGAGATTTGAGATGGCCATCAATGTTGTCGTTTTTCCTGCACCATTTGCGCCAATAATAGTGATTATCTCACCTTTTTCGACGCGAAGATTGATGCCCTTTAACGCGGCGATATATCCATAGTTGACTGAAAGATTCTCAATGTTTAGCACTGTGGTATCCTTCCTTCATAATAAGGCCTTTACCGAAATAAGCCTCATTGACCGCCCTATCGTTTCTTACTGACTCTGGTGTCCCTTCGCATATTTTTTGGCCAAAATTTAGTACTAAAATGCGATTGCAGGTACTCATGACAAATTTCATATCATGCTCAATAACCACAATGGTGAGGCCTATTTTATTGAGACCAATGATAAACTTGCTTAATTCCTGGCTCTCAACTGGGTTCATTCCTGCGACTGGTTCATCGAGGAGCAAAATTTTTGGATCGAGCGCAAGCGCCCGCGCGATTTCCACTTTTCTCTGAATTCCATAAGGTAGGTTATTTGCGAGAGTATCTTTGAATGTCAAAAGTCCAACATTATCCAATATTTCCATAGCTTTCTCTTGAGCAAATGATTCATCTTGCCAATATTGCTTAGTTCGGAAAAGAGCGGAAAACATTGTGCTTTTTGTTCTAAGGTGAAAGCCAATCTTGACATTTTCGAGCACTGTCATGAATTTGAACAATTGAATATTTTGGAATGTTCTTGCCATGCCTTTCCGCGCAATTTTTTCTGGGGGCAAACCAGTGATTGGTTCACCACGGAAGATGATTTCTCCTGATGTTGGTCGATAAATACCTGAGCATACATTGAAGAATGTAGTCTTGCCTGCTCCATTTGGGCCGATAACACCAAAAATATCTCCTTGTTCAATTCGCATGCTTACTTTTTCGACAGCTTTGAGCCCTCCAAAATAGTGGCATACATCGCGGGCTTCAAGTATCGCAGCCATCATCTAGCTCCTGTATTTTGCGCAGCTGGTGATGAGGAACGGCGCTTTAGGCTCGAAGGTATTCTCCTGCTGGCTAGAATTGAATGGGTGGCACCAGCCAGGCCTTGAGGGCGAATCCACATCATAATGATGATCAAGAGCGCATAAACCACGAAACGGTATTGGGATATCGGTCTGAGGAATTCTGTAAGGAAGTTGATGATAATTGAGCCTAGCACAGGCCCAATGAGAGTGCCTTGTCCGCCGATAATTACCATAGAAAGAATGTTAAACCCTTCGTCCAGAGAAAACATATCGGAGGAAATGAATTTGAAATATGGCGCAAAAGACGCTCCCGCGATTCCCGCCCAGAATGCCCCGTACATGAAATTGATAGCTTTATAGAATCGTGTCTCTATTCCAAGAGAACGTGCCGCAAGCTCATCCTCTCGAATCGAGATCCAAGCTCTTCCAATGCGCGAATTTATCACTAGATATGTTGCAAGCAAAAAAATACTTGCAAGAGCGAGAAAAATATAATAGTAGTGAATAGACTTCGAAATACGAAAACCAAACAATACTGGCGCGGGAATGCCTTTTATGCCAAACGGTCCTCCTGTAAGACCTTGCCAATTCAATGCTACAAGCCGTATGATTTCCGAAAATCCAAGTGTGACTATTGCGAGATAAATACCTCGCAGCTTAAAAGTTGGGGTTGCTACCAATAAGCCTACGATAGAGGCCATAAGGCCACCTATAGGCAAGACAATCCAAAAAGACCAGCTCAGCTTAGTTGTGAGAATAGCCGCAGTATATGCCCCAATACAATAAAAGCCAGCATGACCAATGTTGAACTGGCCCGAGTAACCGTTGATGACATTGAGAGATCCGGCGAGGATAATATACATAAGGATTCTGCAGGCTACACCCATTATATATGCTTTAGGGTACACAATCGGAAGCATGATCAGAAAAAGCCCTGTTATAATGATCGCTAGTATCTTGACCCACTTGGGTACTTCTCTAAAGGAGCGTGCTACCTTTACAGTCATGTCTTTATTCCTCGTTTTCGAGCAAATCCCTCTGGTTTGAATAGCAGCACAAGCAGTAGAAAAATAAAGGCGAAAATATCTCTAAAGCTTGCGGATGTAAAAGTTATTCCTAGGTTCTCGATTATACCGAGCGTTAATCCGCCCAATGCGGCGCTTGGGATGTCGGTGAGTCCTCCGAGGACAGAAGCAGAGAAGGCTTTCATGCCTGCTGAACCACCCATTGTTGCTACAAGAGTCTGGTAGTAGATGGCCAATAACATTCCTGCAATTCCTCCTAACCCTGAGCCAAGACAATTACCTATCAGCATTGTCCTTTTTACATTGATGCCTACCATTGCCGCAGCTTTCTTATCTTGGCTCACCGCACGAAGCATAATGCCCCATCGAGTCCGATTGAAAAGAAGAAAGAGAAGCAAAGAGAGCGATACAACAGTTGTGATAACGATAATCTGGACTAGGTTGAAGCCAATCAATCCAGTTCCAAAAAATCGGTTTGGCAGCACACCTAGGAGAGGAAGATAATTCGGGCCAATTAAGATCTGGGTCAGATTCTTGAGGAGCATGCTTACGCCGATTGTCAGGAGAAGCGATACATGTCGAGGTGCATCCAAAAACTGCTCATAGCATACTTTATAGACAAAAATACCGATGAATGCAGATGCAGCAAAGCTCCCAATAATACCTAGAAGCAAATTGTTACCAAACAGCTGGAACGCAAAATAGGAAGCAAAAGCTCCTACCATTATTATTTCACCGTGTGTAAATGTCACAAGACCTACAACACCTACCACCACTGAATATCCTATTGCCATCAAGGCATATATCGAGCCCTGACATATTCCATTGATCAGCTGCGATATATAATAGTCCATTTGCATCCTTCACCTGAAACTAGAGGGCTATCGCTTTTCTCTACAAGCTTCAAAATTCAGCGCCAGACAGGGTCCGACGCTGAATTACTGTGCAAAAAGTCACTTACTTGCAAAATCGAAGTCGGTTTTCTTTACAAATTTGCCGTTCTCAACCGCTACAATGAGATATTTTCTGAAAATATCGCCAGCGGGATTAAATACAATAGGACCAGTCAGCCCAACAAATCCCTTATAATCTTGAAGATTTTTTCTTATACTTTCGCGAGTTACTTTTTCGCCGGAATTCTTGATGGCAGTTGCTATCAAGTATATGCAATCATACGCGCACGCGGGGTGGACTGTCGGATAGAAACCTGCGGCTTTGTAGAATGCATTGTACCAATCCATGTCTTTCTTGCTATTTTCATCAAAGAAGAAAGGTGTAGTAAGCAGTAATCCTTCTGCATTTTCTCCACATAGATTTAAGATCTGAGTAGATGTGCCGGGACCGAGAGTCGTAATATGGACATCATTCCATCCAGACTGAGCTATTTGGTTAATAATGGTAGGAACTCCACCCTGATCTAGAATAACGATATGATCAGGCTTGCCACGACGAAGCTTGGCGATGCTAGCACTAAAGTCTTTTTCATCAGCGAGATAATTGACATCTGAGACGATGTTGAGGCCTTCTTTTTTAGCTTGGGCAACAAGGTTATCATGTGATGATTTACCCCAGTCTGAATTTATCCAAATAATACCGATATCTTTAGCCTTTGCATATTTCTTTAATAAATATGTAGCAAAGAAAGGCGCTTCTCCATCCTGACGGCCCATAATCGAGAATGCATAAGGGCTCATTGAAGCATAATCCGGATTCGATGCTGTTGGGGAAAGAAGCACAATACCAGCTTCATCCGCAATTGGAGCAGCTGCCATACAACAAGAGCTACTGAAATCTCCGATGATAGCGTAAATACTCGGATCCTCAGCAAACTGGCGCGCGATATCTGCACTTTCTTTTGGATCCCCTTTAGAATCCTTGACTATGAGTTCAATGCGGATTTCGCCTTTTGCATTGATTTCATCAGCGGCCATTTTGGTTGCGATCTGAAAACCTTTGCCATACTCAGCATTGGTTCCAGTTATAGGCCCCATTACACCTAATTTATAGGTCTTAACTGGCCCCGCTGCAAATGCAATAGCTGCAGACATAGCTAGCACAATGCCAAAAACAAGGAATCTACCAATACTCTTTCCCATACCTAACCTCCTTAATATTTTCATTTCCATAATTGTTATTTATGGAAATGAAGCTTGCATGTATTGCAACCCTTAGCGATAGTATCGCTAAGATCAAGCGTAATTCCCATACTCTCAGCTATTCCTCTATCTCCCTCCATCGCGATATCGCAGAAAAGCGCGATGGTTTCATCGTCTAATCCGAGCTTTTGCCATGCGCTTACAAGCGCACAATAGTGAAAATTGACTTTTATGTTGTCTTTATCGAGGCTGTACACATCCATTTCAAAATTTTTCCTGCCATCTTGAGTGAGAAATATATTGGCGAACTCTGAAAGATCATCAGGATTATTGCACTGTTCGCGAAAACGTAGTCCATGGATATTGCCACATTTCCGAATCGCAGCCCTCGTAATCTTCTCTGCATCAACACCAGCACGTTTCATCTCTTCATAGGTAAGTGCCATCCATGTTGCACGGTGTTCTATGCATGCGCGTGCAAGATCAATTTTGTCCTCTTGGATATTCGCTTTGTTCTTGATGTTCGACATTCTCAATACTCCTTTCAAATATTTTTAGTACAATAGATATTGCTCGTTATGTTCTTCTACTCAACCCTGAGTAATCATATCTTTAATAATGATAATATCTTTTCGCAGTAATTCTTCTGCCTCCTTTTCATTACCTACACGAACAGCCCTAAGAATTCTCATGTGATAGTGAATGCTAAGCGGTTTATCTTTTCCTTCAAGAATGAGCTGAATGCTCGCTCTGCGCATAAGATCAATGAGCGAAACAATCATGCGCACGAGAACTATATTCCCAGAAAGCTCAGCAATCGATTGGTGAACCACATCGCCTTGCGTGATCCAAGAATGGATGCTTTCCTCATCAGTCTCAATACGTTTTTCTTGGGCGATGAGTTCATCGAGCCTTGCTAAAGCCACGTTACTGCGATTCCTGCATGCCAAGCGTGCACTCTCGATTTCGAGCAAAAGCCTCACATTGATAGCATCGATTGTTTCTTTGACGCTGATAGGTACCACACGATAACCCATCCTAGGGATATTCTCCAAAATGCGCTCAGAGCATAGCATCTGGAGCGCCTCTCGAACGGGCGCTCGGCTCATGCCGAACCTTTCTGCAAGCTTCTGTTCATTCAAGCAGGTGTTTTGCTCCATCTCCCCATGGAGCACAATTTCTAGGATTCTGCTGTAGGCTTCTTCTTTTCTTGATGAAGGTCTTGAAGCAGGCTTAGTATTGGCTAAATCAAATATGCTCTGAACTTTTTCAAGCATCATAGTTAGCCTCGTGCCCTGTTTTCCGCTGAAGAGCACAGTTTACGCCATAATATGATCAACATGGGGTTTCTTGCGGCACATGGTACATTGCACTTACTCTCTTTTTTCATCATCTGATCCAACAAGCTGATAAGATTAATGATATGATCAGAAAATCAAATCTGTCAAGTTTTTTTTCATTTAATATAAATTTCAATACTATATTAAGATAATTAGTTAAACATGACGTTGACATAAACAATGTGACCGTGCCAGGTGGAATATTGATGTATGAAATGCTAATGAAATCTTAGCCTATTAGAAATAAAGATTTCAAGAATCTATGCTATGCTGCTTCAAACGACGAATGTATTTCCTTTTGACAACTTAAAGAAGTTGTGAATCTATGACAATTGCTACCCTTTGAAAGCAGTTTCACGATATAGCAATTACTGTCCATGAGCTAACCATATTCTATCTGCGCTGATTTGTCATTCTTGCTTTCCTGCTGGGCTGCGTCGCTACACTGCCAGCGCGTGAGGCTAAAATAAGCATCCGAAGAATTAGGTTTGTCGTCGACAATCGAATTGTATACGAATGGAGGAAGCACAAGATATTAAGCTAGGCCCTTTTATCAAGATCATTCTACGAAACTTTTGAAGTGGATACTCCCCTCCATGCGACCTTCATCGCTTGACGAGATCCGCAAGCGCCTTGTTATCGAGTTCGGTGATCCAGGTTTCGCCCGTGGAAATCGCCATCTCGGCCAAATCGCGCTTGGTGGTCAGGATAGCATCGATTTTTTCCTCGAAGCTATCTTTGGTGATAAGGCGATGCACGAACACGTTCTTGCGCTGACCGATGCGGAAGGCGCGGTCTGTGGCTTGGTTTTCCACCGCGGGGTTGAACCAGAGATCGAAATGTATCACGCGAGTAGCCTCGGTAAGGTTGAGCCCAAGGCCCCCCGCCTTGAGGCTTATGAGGAGAATCGCTGGCCCCGAGGCATTGCGGAAACCCTCAATCGCAGCATCGCGCTTCGTCCTCGTCATTTTCCCATGCAGCATGAAAGGTTCGACGCCCCTATCCTGGGCGATGATCTGCCTCAAAATATCCAGCATTTCCACATACTGACTGAAAACGAGCACCTTTTCGCCCGCTTCGGCGATGCTTTCGAGCAGAGAGAGCAGTAGGCGCGTCTTGCCCGACCGCTCGGCCGAGGGGACGCTGTCCTTATCGTAGTTCCTCGGGTGATTGCATATCTGCTTCAATCCTGTGATAAGCGCGAGAATGAGACCCCGCCGAGCAATTCCCTCGCTATCGGCGATCTTCTTCATACAATCGCGGACGGTACTCTCGTACAAGGCAGCTTGTTCGGCCGTCAGCGTCGCGTATTCGTTCACTACGATTTTATCGGGAAGATCGGCGATGATGGAACGATCGGTTTTCAAACGGCGAAGCAGGAAAGGCGCGGTGACGCGGCGCAGTCGGTCAGCGACCTCTTCCGATTTGTCGACTTCGATTGGCTTGCGGTAGTTCGACCGGAAATGCTCGAGCGTATGCAAGTAGCCGGGTATGACGAAATCGAAAATGCTCCAGAGTTCGCCCAGGTGATTTTCCACGGGAGTGCCCGAGAGGGCGAGCCTGTCGGATGCCACGATTTCCTTCACCGCCTTGCTGCGTTTGGCTTCGGGATTTTTTATCAGATGGGCTTCGTCCAAGATGGCGATATCCCATTTCTTGTCCTTAAATTTTTCCTTGTCGCGGAGAAAGGTTTCGTAGGAGGTGAGGAGGATATCGGCCGATTTGTGGTGTCGTCCAGCTCCGTAATAGGTGGAAACGCTGAGAGATGGCGCGAACTTTTCGAGTTCGCGCTCCCAGTTGGTGATGAGAGTGGCTGGAGCGCATATCAAGGCGCCATTTGTGAGCGATTTCGTTTCCTTGAGGTGAAGGATGCAGGCAATCGCCTGCACGGTTTTTCCCAGTCCCATGTCGTCCGCGAGGATACAGCCGAAGCCACGTTCCATCGTCGTGGCGATCCATCGGAAGCCTCTCGCCTGATAGGAACGCAGCGATGCGTTGAGGCTCGCCGGAAGGGGAATGTCGCTGTCGGGCATAGCGCCGTCGGACATGACATCGTGAGGCATGACATCCGAGGTTCCCGCCTTGGCCTGTGCCGCGCCATCGATCGTCCGAGGGAGCATCGCGGCGAGCTTCTCTTGCAGCGCTTGGTCGAATTCGGCGGTTCCCGCCAAATATTCCTGTAGTACATCGAAAGCGTCGGGCTTGGGTCCCTTCTTGATTCGCTCAAGCATCGAGGCCGCTTCGGAAGCCTCGAGACGTAGGAAGCCCTGACGGAATCGCACAAGCGCAGTCCCCGCCTTTACCATTCGCTCAAATTCCGCTGCGCTGATAAGTCTATCCCCTATGGATACTTTCCATTCGAAGGATAGCAGGCTGTCCAGGGTTAGGAAGCTCACTAAATTGCCGGACTTTTTGCCTTTTTTCGCGGTGAGGACGGCTCTTGGCTTTATCAGATTACAGAGTTCTTTGGGAAGGGCGATGGTGACGCCCAGATTCCCTAGTAGCGCCGCGGATTCAATGACAAAGCGCGATAAAGCAATCTCGTCCAGTATGACGCTCGCTTTCGAACCCAACTGAGCCAGTTCTGGAACGAATGTGGACAGGAGGGCTGGAAAGGTGAGGGCGGATATGCCGAAGCGTTGTGCCGCTTCATGGAGGGGAATACGTTCTTCCTGAGCGGTTTTGACTTTGTTGGTCGCGGTAGAGCTTTGGCGCACGGTTGCCGAAAGCTCATACCGCGGCATGCCTTCCGGAATCGAGTCATCTTCGTCGCCCCAGTCAGAAGTATCGATCTCTCCGCGATTTTTCACGACGAGCTCATACTGGAAGCCTGAATTGGCGAGATCGAAGACGGAAAGCCATGAACGCATTGCCTTAGGAATGGAACGATGAAGCGGGCTGGAGACATTCGCCTCCTCGTTTCGAAACAGAGCCGCCGTGACAGGGTGGGATATATCCTTGACTCCTGAAGGAAGATAGCGAAGTTCGGTAACGATATCCGAGAGTATGTCCGAGGCTAACAATAGCAGGGTTGCATGGGCAGAAGGAACTCTGCTTTTTTCCCTCGGAGCCACGCTGACCTTCGCCACTTTCAGGGTTGAAGCACTCGATACGGGTTTCCCGTGGGCGGAGCTTTCGTCGATAAAGACCGGCACTGGTACGAGTGGTTCGATTAAGGCAAAGAGAGAGCGGATATCAGCGCTGAAAAGCGCGGGTTTCCAGACCACACGCATAAAAGTGCCACCTGCGCGCTTTCCTTTTTTTACGGCATCATACATCGCGATATCGGGCACGAATGCCTTTGCAGCAATGATCGAGCGCATCGCACGCGAAAATTCGCGCAGAAATCGGTAGCCTAGACTTCCTTCACTCGTATCGATCGCGAGGCAGAGGCGCACGGCCTCCAAAGCTGATAATTTTTCCTTTTTCCCTGAGGCTCTTATCGCCGTGATAAATGGTTTTTTCGACTGGCTGGATTTTTCGCCTCTAAAAAGATGAATCTCTATGCGCGATTGCGGGAAAGTTCTGGCCCTTTCCTCGAGTTCGTCTTCCGGAAGGATCAATTCGAGTATTCGATCCCAATGCTGGTCTATATCCCTATAAAACCCGGCGAGCGCAGAACTGAGGTCATAGGGGGCGAGGGGCGGGGGCGGCGGAAGAAGCCCAAGGATTGTCTTGTCATATGCCCGAATTCCCGGAAAATTCAGCGCCTCCATTTTTTCAGAAGTCTTCCAAGGTCTTACCAGGTCGATAGGCAAAGGATCGGGCAATAGCTCGACTTCATCCCTTGCTATGAATCCCTTCTGGGCTGGAAGGCCCTTCTTGGCTTGGAGTCCCTTCTTATCTTTGAATTCCGAAAAAATATCGACTCCCCGCAGACGAAAAAGCGCGGAAGGATCCCGGTCGATTTCCTGAGCCAGCACATAATAGACAGCTGCCATGTGCTTGCAGGGGTCGCCATAGTCTGGGCAGGTACAGGAACGTCGCATATCGTTCCAGCGCTCAGGCAGCAATCGCACATTGGCTCTTCGTAGCCGATCGATCAATTCAGCGGGAAGCTCGCCGATCGCTATTCGTCCCACTAGCATGGGATCATCGTTGATGAGTCGAAAAAGTGCGGTCCTTTCCGATTGATTTAGAGGTTTGAAGACGATTCTTACGTCATACCAGGGTTTGTAGTTGCCTTCCACCATTGCCGAGACTACCCCATTCTCGATGGATAGTCTGAACACATTCCCATTGGCCGCGTAACTTCGTCCACGCTTAAGGCGCGCCTGATCGGCAAGGCTCTCCATGGCTCGTATAAAATATGCTCCCCAGGGGGTGAGTCCGAATTCATATTTTCGCGGCATAGGGCGAGGGTAGCACCACGCGGCGAATTCAGCTAGCCCGCGGTGTCGTTTTCTAAACTTGAAAAACGCCAGCTTTCTCCTAGCCTTCCTCGGCTAGCCACGAGGAGTCAATAAGTGATAAATTTATCGACCGCGCCATTCTCGGCCTCTTCCCTGAGCGCCTGAGCTAACGAGCACTGTTGTGACCCAGAGGTAAACCTCCTCTATGCGTTTTACAGAGGAAATTCGGAAGGAATGCCTGCGTACTTTGGATAATGTAGGATTGCGCTATGCGGTGCCCTTATGGTGCCCTTACGCCAGAATACCCTTAGCTATGACCGAACGCGGCTCCGGTCTGTCGATAAATCAGGACCCGATGGGAAATTCGTGTTTGGTGGCCGATCTACCTGGTATTGCCATACCCATGAAGATACCCATCAGAGCATCCTTGTCTACCTCGATGGAGCATTGCGGCATAGAATCATCTACAAAGTTCTTGAAACAGAGATTATTGTCACGATTCTTGCGAAGCGTCGAAAATAGGCTATAATCTTCGCATGGACCGCAATTCAACCTATATTCTTGCCCTGGATCAGGGCACAACGACCTCGAGGGCTATTTTGTTCAATCATGATGGAATTATCATCTCCGTAAAGCAGATTCCATTCAAACAGATTTTTCCCAAGCCAGGATGGGTTGAACACGACCCTGAGGAGATTTGGCGCACGCAGCTAAAGGCCGCGAGAAACGCGATTGAGGCAGCGCAGATTGAACCAACACAGATTGCCGCGATAGGTATTACCAATCAGCGCGAAACGACTATTGTGTGGGAGCGTTCCACAGGTAAGCCTGTCTATAATGCAATTGTTTGGCAATGCCGTCGATCGAGCTCTATCTGTGATGAATTCAAAGCGCAGGGTGCAAGCGATTTGATCAGACGAAAAACAGGTCTAGTGCTTGATCCGTATTTCTCTGGCACAAAGCTCACATGGCTCTTCCGAAACTATCCTGAAATAAAGGCGCGCGCAGAGCGAGGCGAGCTGATGTTCGGCACTGTCGATTCCTGGCTTATCTATAATCTGACAGAAGTCCATGCGACCGATCCTTCCAATGCCAGCCGCACAATGCTATTCGACATAAACGAACGCCGTTGGGATGAGGAGCTTTTAAGCCTTCTTGAAGTACCCGCTAATATTCTGCCTGAGGTAAGGCCTTCGTCGGCTCTCTTCGGTGTTACGAAGAAAGATATATTTGGCGCCGAAATTCCGGTGGCTGGAGTTGCCGGCGACCAGCAAGCAGCACTTTTCGGGCATGCGTGCTTCGAGCCGGGAGATGTGAAGAACACCTATGGTACGGGCTGCTTCACCTTGATGAATACAGGACCTTTCCCCGTTGAATCTAAGCATAATCTGCTCGCAACGGTTGCGTGGGATCTTGGCAAAGGTTACACCTATGCTCTAGAAGGTTCGGTTTTCATAGCTGGAGCGGTGATCCAGTGGTTGAGAGATCAAATGGGTCTATTAACGGACTCTGCGGAAAGTGAACGATTTGCTCGTATGGTAGAAGATAGTCAGGGAGTCTACATTGTTCCGGCCTTTGTGGGCCTGGGTGCACCTTACTGGGATTCGGAGGTGCGCGGAACTGTAGTAGGGCTTACGCGAGGAACATCGAAGGCGCATTTCATTCGTGCAGCGCTGGAATCTATCGCCTATCAATCCATGGACCTATTTGAAGCTATGGAAAAGGATTCGGGGAAACGCCTTTCTTGCATAAAGGCCGATGGAGGAGCTTCCCAAAATTCATTTCTCATGCAATTTCAAGCCGATATTACAGGAACCAGGGTCGTTCTTCCAGAAGTGAGCGAGACAACGGCGCTTGGAGCGGCCTATCTTGCGGGGCTTGCTACAGGCTACTGGAACGGGCTCGATGACGTGCGCAAGAACTGGCGCATGCGCAGGGAATTCAGCCCGAGAATGGCAGAAGAATCAAGGGTTGGTCTTGTGGTAGGTTGGCGCAAGGCAGTAGCTACAGCGAGGAATTTTAAGCAATAAGTACCTTTGACAGTAGCCATGACATATGCAATCACATATACAATGACAGAGTAAGTGCAGATTATAATCGGAGGATGGAAATGGAAAGGGCGGATGAAGCAGTATCGATGCACGTGGCTGGATCGGCCTGTTCTCAAGCTGTGTTTACCGTATTTGCGGATGAGCTAGGCTTAGAGCCTTCTGTAGCTCATCGTATTTCTGGGGGATTTGGAGGAGGAATAGGGCGCATGGGTTTGACCTGCGGTGCTGTTACAGGTGGAATCATGGCTCTTTCGCTTGCTCTTGGAGCAACTGATTCGGCTGATCAGGATAGTAAATTAGCGCTTTATCAGGTCGTTGCGGAATACATGGAGAGGCTTAAGGCATTCAAGGGCAGCATCGAATGCAGGGTCCTTTTGGAGGGCGTAGATCTATGGACTGAGGAAGGTCGGGATATGGTCAAAGCCAGGCAGCTCTCCGAAATAGTCTGTAATTCGATGATCCATAAGGCCGTTGAAGAAGCAGAGAGAATTTTGAACGAAAAGGACAGATTTGGAGTTTGATATGCAATACGAGCGTTTCGAAGGAAGTTGGTTTCTAAAATCCAACTGGCATTTAGTAAAGACAGGGCAATCGGATCAGTCAAAGGGAGTACCTGTTCCTCCACAAGAGGAACCACCTGCGCCCGAAGACTGTGTGATCAACCTGCCGCCTCCCGATAGCATTCTAAGAGCTTTTGAAGAGAGCCGGGAACAGAAGCGAGCTGCAGCCTCATTCGAAGACACGAGGACTTCTGAAAAACCTTTTTGGGGTGTGCCTGAGCGCGCCGCCGTGCTCTACCACCTTCTCAATAATCGCAGATCGCGCCGCAAATATACAATGGAGCCGCTCACGATCGAAGAGCTCTCTTATCTCCTGTGGGCAATCGAAGGCGTAAAAGAGAATCGCGGCAAGTTTTCTTTTCGCACCACTCCCTCCGGCGGCGCGCGCCACCCTCTCGACATATATGTCTTTGCTCACAAGATTAAAGGCTTGAATGTGGGTCTATATCGTTATCTTCCAGTCGAACATGAGCTCGTCCTCGAGCGACAGGGAGATGATTCGATAGCTCTGAATGAAGCATTGAATGGGCAGTTCTGGAATGCCGCATGCGTGATAATGTGGGCTGCTGTTCCCTATCGCAGCGAGTGGCGCTATGGCAGGGCTGCATATAAACTTGTAGCTCTAGATACGGGCCATTCATGCCAAAACCTCTATCTTGCCTGCGAATCGCTCGGTCTCGGAACCTGTGCGATAGGCGCTTATGACCAAGAGAAACTCGATGCTTATCTCGGACTCGATGGAGAAGAGATGTTTGCAATCTATACTGCGCCCGTTGGGCATGTGGCTCAGCCATAAAATAATAGCTTTTGTCTTGATTAGTGCTACGAACCTTGTGTACGACAATATAAACAAGGTTCGTATCAGTATAGAAGATTAGCCCAAGGAGGTTTTGATCATGACCATCGATACAGTCAAGCTGGATTTTCCAACAAATTGCAATGTGATAATCGGCCAGTCGCATTTCATAAAAACAGTCGAAGACATTGCGGAGATAATGATGAACTCCGTGCCTGGAGTAAAGTTCGGTCTTGCCTTTTGTGAGGCTTCCGGACCATGCCTCGTTCGTACAGAAGGCACGGATCCATATCTGGTCGAGGTGGCTCAAAAGATGGCCATGTCAGTGCGCGCAGGGCATAGTTTTTATCTTGTAATCGGTCCCGGCGCGTATCCGCTAAATGTGCTGGACCGCATAAAGACAAACCCCGAGACCTGCAGGATTTTCTGTGCAACGGCCAATCCTGTCGAAGTAGTGAGGGCACTTACGGATCAAGGAGCCGCAATCCTCGGCGTGGTCGATGGTTTTTCGCCTAAAGGTGTAGAGGGTGCAGAAGATAAGATTGCCCGAAAGGCCATGCTGCGAGAGTTTGGCTATAAGTTCTGAATATTTGCCTTAATGAAAGTGCATAGACAGGATATTTGTATACCATGACTGAATAAAGCCGGATCGAGGGGGGTCGAAAGGATGACCTGGATGAGGTGCGCTATCGGGCTCTGAATGTGCCACTAAAGACATCAAAAGCAACCGATGGCAGGTCAAAGGCTTTTCCTATCGCTCCAGAATGCGCAATCACAAAGGGAGCTCCGGCAGAAAAACGATGCGCGCGATCGATGACCCAAAGCTCGTCCGCGGTCTTAAGGGCAAGATCCACTTCATGTGTACAGAGCAGAAGAGTCTTTCCAGCCTGCCGCACAAGACGTTCTGCAAGCTTGAAGACTTCAATGCGAGAAGGAGCATCTAGAAAGGCGGTTGGCTCGTCGAAGATCAATAGCGCCGTGCTCTGCGCTACCGCCCGGGCTATCTGCACTTTTTGTCGCTCTCCGTCGGAGAGGCTCGACACCGTTCGGTTTGCAAAACTCTGCATTCCGACCATCGAAAGCGCTTCTGTGACCTGTTTTCTATCCTCTTCCGTCAGGCGATGACGTGCATTTGTGTAAGGATATCGACCAAAGGCTACCAGTTCCCACACGGTGAGAAAACCGGTCTCGATTTGTTCGGGGAAAACACAGGCAATAAGCTGCGCTCGTTCTTCGATCGAAATCCTGGAAATATCTTTGCCCATCAATAATAGAGAACCCCCACAGGGGGGCTGGAGTCCTGCTATGGTTTTTAATAGGGTAGACTTGCCTGCTCCATTTGGGCCGACAAGAGCGATCAAATATCCCTGTTTTGCCTTGAATTTGATATCTTGTGCCAGAATATTGAGTTTGCTGCCTTGCCTCCAGCCAATAGATAAGTCATTGGCTTCCATAATCGTTTTAGGCATCTCTTTGGAAGAATAATCGATGGGAGGAGGTCTTAGACTTTTCACTTCATCTCTTCCTGTCAACGCTGTTTCTCTCGATCCTCCTTCTGTCGTTTCAGAGCCTTCGAATCCTTTTGTTTTCTTAAACTCGGGCTCAATGATATCGGGAATACCAGGAATGTGGCGCGTGGGATGTCTTGGGTTCATTGGTTGACCTCCATCGAGCTCTTATTCCTGCGAAAAAACATCGAAATGATGATTGGAGAACCTATCAAGGCCAAGATTGGATTTATAGGCAATAGCGAGCCATAAGTGGGAAGCGAAGATATTATGTCGGCCAAGAGAGCGAAACAAGCTCCCGTAAGCGCGGCAATAGGCAGTAGAATGCGATGATCGGCCTTGCGCGATAGTAGGCGAGCAGCATGGGGAGCGGCTATACCCAAGAATGCGATAGGTCCACAGAAAGCGGTGATACTTCCAGCCAGGATCGAAGCAGCCACCAAGAGCTTTGTTCTTGAGGTTCGAACCCTAATGCCAATTGTCGAAGCAAAGCGCTCGCTCACCAGAAAGGCGTTGAGTGCCTTTATCTCGCGCAGGGTTATGATCAATCCAAGGCAGATAGCTATCGCTAAATAAGGCAGCTCATTTGTTCGCACACCTCCAAATGAGCCATAGGTCCACGAAAGATAGAGTTGAACTTTTTGAGGAGAACCAAAATATACAAGCAGTGACACAAGGCTCGATGTAAGATATCCCACTAGCAGACCCATTATCAGCACGGTCACAACCTGTTCAAATCTTCTCGATATTAGAAGAATAATGATAAGCACGGCTGCTGACCCAGTGCTGGACGCAATTATAAGCAGTGTATATCCCAGGGGCGGCAGATTTCCTAAGAGCGCACTGCCTTGAGTTCCTATTCCCTGTGCGCTAGCCCCAAGAGCTCCCAGAGATCCTCCTGCGAACATTAGTACCGCCACTCCAATAGATGCGCCAGCTCCAATACCAAGAGAATCCGGCGCTGCCAAAGGATTTCGAAAAATGGATTGCAGGATGAGCCCCGCAACCGAGAGCCCTGCTCCCGCCATAGCCGCTGTTAGCATCTTGGGCATTCGAAATACAAGGACGATAGTAGTCCATTCCGGCCGCGATGCTTTACTGCTTAAGGACTTTAGCACTTCCAAAAGGGGGATGCGTACCGAACCCAATGCTATGTCCAGCAGAGCAAGTAGCAGAACAGAACCTGCAAGGCATGCAACGAGCAATCCCTGCCGTGCGCTATTAGGCTGATTGTCTGTCATTTCTTTATTGATTCTATTATTATAGTCCTTATAGGTACTCATGCAGCAGTACTCAGGCTCTATTCAGTTAATCTTTTGTAATAATTGAACTTATGGTTCGGAAGAAGCTCCGGTTGAAAAATAGCAATCAAGTCAGAAAGAACAAGATGAGGATTCGTTACCGCGGACTCGAAGTAATCGTTGCCTCCTCCAGGAGAACACCTGAGATCATTGTTCCAAACCTGTCCTTTCTGCAGAACAGGCAGTGCAGAAAAGCGAGGGTCCATAACCCGCACATCGGAAAGTCGCTTCGCTCCGGAGACAGGGTTGAGCCATATATCCGCCTTTAGTGCTCTTTCGAAAACTGCCTCCACCGAAAGATTGAGAGCTCCCGTGCCTTTATTGTCTGCCCAAAGATAATCGCCACCTGCATCCTTTATGAGCCTTGCCATATAGCTCTGCCCACCCGAGACGCTCCATATGCCTTGGAAAGGACCGTTTACCAGGACTTTTGGTCGCTTAGAGGCTCCTGATGCGAGCGTTTTGAGGCTCTCATAGGCTTTTATCACCTCTTCCATGCGTTCTTGGGCTATGCTCTCCTTGTCAAAGAAAGCCGCGATGAACACCGTCCATTGAGCTCTTGCTATTGGATCCTGTTCGTTCCAATCTCCAATCAGTGCGATAGGCAGCCCTGCCTCCTGCATCTTTGGAAAAGTATCCCATTCGTTGCCAATGCCATAATTGAATATGATATCAGGCTTTAGCATGATCAGCCGTTCTATATCGGGCATCCAATTCTTTGAGGTCTCGATAGTCTTGCCTGTCGCTATCTGTGCACGCAGGGCGGGACTATATACGTAATCGGCATTGTCGACACCCACAACTGCATCGAGCTCTCCGATCGCCTCGATAGCAGGGATGTAGGTGGTAGAATAAAGAACGACGCGCTTCACAGGCACTGCTATGGCGAGATCCGCAGCGACATCTCGAGGAGCTTTAGATCCTCTGGGGTAGAGCACATATGTTTTTGTAGAAGAAGCTCCCGGCCAGAGATTGTATGCCTTTAATAGTTTGTAACCATTTTTTTGCTCTATGCTGAAGCTTGCATGTAGTATGCTGGCTTTTTGATATGTGGTTTGCTGAGTGCTTGTTGGCTGGGCACTTAAATGTTGTGACCTTGTTTGCTGGAGGTCGAAGAATGGAAAAAAAATCAGAAATAGAGAAAGGAAAATACCGGCGATTCGTCGCATATCCGCCTCCTCCCACCGAAGATTAAGGATGGAAATGTTCAAGGGCAGGTTTCCTGGCTTGCCGGCTATGCAATTTCTCAGTTCTATAATGCTCAAATCTCAGCATAAGAAAAGCTAGAAATGCATACGATGTGGTTCTCCTTCCCAGTTCTGGTGGCTTTTGTTCTGCTTCTATCAATATCTTTCCGATCGGAAGCCAATCGATCAGAAGTCGAACAAAAGCGTCGGAACCAGTGGATCAGCCAAAGCGAACAAGATCAAGCATCTATTGTGATAGCGATCTTAGCTCTGGCTGCAGCGACATTGTACAACATCGATATCGCTGGACCGCATCTATACCAACTCACAGTAGCGGGGGCTGCAACGGTTTTCCACCGTTTTCCCTTTTCCGCCGCGCGGCGACGCCGCACAAACGGCACCCATGAGCTTGGTTTATTTTACTACAATGGGCAGAATAAGAAAAGGCCGCGTCTTTGGTCTGTGTGCCATTCTATATGCTCTACCAAAATCGATGCATGAAGGAATCATTCATCCAAGAAAGCCATATCTTCGGGTCTAGCGACGACATGGGGCACATTATCGCCCAGGATCACATCTATCTCTTCGCTTCTTTTATGCATGACAGCCCTAAGCTCAGCCGAAGAAAAATTGCTTATTAGCTTTACTATTTCATTGACCAATACCACAGAATCGCGGCCAAAATCGCCTTCCACCGCAACTATGCCAGCCGGCAGCAGGGAATTGCGCTCTCGTATCGCCGCTAGAGCACCTTGATCTATTGTTAAATTGCCGCGAGGTTGAGAATTCTTGAGCCATCGAATTCTATTTTTAAGTGCGTGGGTTGCATCGAAAAGTGTTCCGATCGGTTCACCACATGCGACGCGCTTAATTACATTGGACTCGCGACCATGAGCAATAACAACGCGGCAGCCTGCATCGCGTGCAATGGCAACGGCGGCAAGCTTTGTCTTCATTCCTCCTGTAGAAAATTCCGAACCTCGACCACCGGCAAACGAAAGATGCTCTTCCGATAGCTCTCGCACATAAGGGATGGGCTTGGCATGCGGATTTTCTCTTGGATCTGAATTGTAGAGCGAATCCACATCGGAGAGGATAATGAGCAATTCCGCATCGATCTTGCTCGCAACATAGGCCGAGAGCCTGTCATTGTCGCCGAAGGCATTGCCGATCTCTGCCGTAGAGACCGAATCATTCTCGTTGAAGACAGGTATTGCCCGGGCTTCCAAGAGAGTCTCAACTGTCTTGCGGAGGTTGAGGTAGCTCGTGCGATCATCCCACTCATCTCGAGTCACAAGGAGCTGGGCGGCTACCAGGCCAAAAACGCCAAACGCCCTCCTGTATTCTTCCATAAGTATGGGCTGACCTATTGCGGCACAAGCCTGACGCATGCGCACTTCGGTGACTCTCCTAGAAAGGCCCAGCTCGCGTGCACCCATGCCGATTGCACCCGAGGTGACAAGGATTAGCTGCCTACCGGCTTGAACGAGCTCGGCAAACTGTTCTGCTACATTATAGATATATGCGGTATCGATAATTCCTTTCGAAGGATATCCTGAGTCTTTTGCGACAGCCCCATCGGGCAAATCGGCCAAAAAAGCCTTGCCATCGGATCGATATAGCCGAGTCAGGCGGGCCGGGCTAGATTCAGGTCTGGAAATGGTCGCCGTACCAATTTTGACTACAATACGATTAGCGCGCGCAAGCGCTGCGCGCGCAGAGGCTTCATCCATAGTTTCGTGGATTTGCACGGTATTTTCCTCTCTCAATTCGGGGGAAGTTCTTTATGCACAAAGTGGCGTTCGCCTGAAGCATAGTCACTGACGATATGCCCATAGCCTTCGAGCAGCCATTTGTAAGTACAAAGTCCTTCAAGTCCCATTGGGCCTCTGGCGTGGATCTTGCTGGTTGAAATACCGACTTCTGCGCCCAGGCCATAGCGATAGCCATCCGCAAATCGGGTGCTGGCATTGTGATAGACCGAAGCGGAATCCACTTCTTTGAGGAAGCGATTTGCCGCTTCGGAAGAAGCACAGACTATCGCATCAGTGTGGCTGCTCCCATAATGGTTTATGTGCGCAATTGCCTCATCGAGGGAATATACAATCTTGACAGCCATTCGCATGTCCAGGTATTCGACAGCCCAATCTTTATCGGTCTTTACAGAATAGTGCAGATTCCGGGTTTGCCCGGGATCCTTATCGAGTATCTGGGCTGCTTTTTCGCAGACATCGAGCATCACTCCGGCTTTGGAAAGAGCTTGCAAAAGCGCCATAAGGCTGCGATGCGCAAATGCGGCATGCACAAGAAGTACTTCCGCCGCATTGCAGGCAGCTGGATACTGTATCTTCGAGTCCAAAACGATTTTGATAGCCATCACCGGGTCTGCATCTTCGTGCACATAGACATGGCAGATACCATCCGAATGCCCAAGCACCGGTATTCGGCTTTCAGCCTTTATCTTTGAAACGAATTCCTTGGAACCGCGAGGAATGACCAAATCGACATATTTATCGAATGCTAGCAGTTCGCCCACTTCTTCGCGTGTTTCCAGGAGAGTGAGCCAGTCCGAAGGAAGGCCTTTTTCTTCGCCGGCCCTGGCAATTATAGTGGCCAGAACCTTGTTGCTTTCATTTGCCTCGCTGCCGCCTTTCAGCACGATGGCGTTTCCACTCTTCACGGCCAATGAAGCCATCTGCACAAGGGCATCGGGGCGGCTTTCGAAGATCATCGCTATGAGTCCAATCGGGCAGCTAACCCTTTTCAATATCAGGCCATCATCCAAAAGGCGCGCTTCCAACACTTTTCCTGCAGGATCTGGCAATGCAAGAATATCCCGAATGCCCAAAAGAACGTCATCCAATTTTTTTTTGTCGAATTCAAGGCGCCTTAAAAGCGGTATAGCTAATCCGTTTTGCCTGGCGGCGGTCAGGTCCAATTGATTTGCATAGAAAATCCTATCGCGATTTTCTCGCAAGCCTTGTGCAATGCAGGCAAGCGCAGAATTCTTGACTTCTGTTTCTAAGGAGAGCATTCTAGAAGCGGCCAGACTTGCCCGCTCGAGTCTTTGCTGCATATTCATTCATCATACTATACAAAAAATCAATGAAATCAAAAAGAGGTGGAAATGTATTATATTTGACAAGATGAACCAGGTGGAATTGAATAATTCCTCGCGAAGATTGAACATCTAAATTGCAAAGGAGACCGAGAAATGGCGCAAAGAACAATTGGATTCATTGGACTGGGTGTGATGGGGGCTCCCATGGCCGGACATATTCGCGCTTCCGGCGAAAGGCTTTTGGTCTATTCGCGTACGAAAAGCAAGGCACAGCTCGTATTAGACGCAGGGGCCGAATGGCGAGATTCTCCCAAACGAATTGCTCAGGAATGCGATGTGATCTTTACTATGGTT
>Ga0209605_1001408_pt1 | contig 26877 bp, 27 predicted proteins | sample AD_UKC035_MetaG_FD_184408 | JGI IMG/M metagenome (GOLD analysis project Ga0209605, IMG submission 184408) | Active sludge microbial communities of municipal wastewater-treating anaerobic digesters from USA - AD_UKC035_MetaG (SPAdes) (version 2) | ecosystem: Engineered > Bioreactor > Anaerobic >...
CCAGCTCTCCGGCGATGTATCCGTGGCCTTTCCGATCCTGATGGATATCTCGGGGCTCAGACTGCACCTGCCGTTTACAATTTCAGAGAGGGTCTTCCGGGAGACCCCGAGTCCTTCCGCGGCCTTACTTATGGTAATCCCTAACGGCTTCATAACGTCCTCCAAAAGGACCTTCCCCGGGTGTGTAGGTTGTCTTTTCCGCATGCGTCACCTCCTCAGTGATAATCCCGGTAATCAACGATAATAGCGTCCTTCCCTTCAAACCTGAAGGTTACTCTCCAGTTTCCGCTCACCCATACCGACCATGTCCCCGCTCCCCTTCCGGACATCTTGTGGAGCTTGTATGCAGGCAAATTCATGTCGCGCGGCGATGTGGACGCATCAAGCCTGTCGAGAAGACGGGAGAGTTTACCGGCATGATCGGGAACAATGCCTTTCATGCTGCCGGCCTCAAAGAACAATTGCAATCCCTTGTGTCGAAAGGATTTAATCACGCCTTTCATTGTAACTCATGGGGTTACAATCGTCAAGGTCTTTTTGGAGACAGTGTGTTTTGGCCCTCCGGGAGTGGGAAGCTTTACGCAAGGTGAAGACGCATCTCGCCACCGCCCTTGCCGTGAAGGCCTGCGGCCACGGCTTCAAGGTGCTTGCTCTACACCACCATGAGCGCCCTTGTCGCCAGGCTGAAGGAGGGCCAGACGAGGGTGACTGACTTCGGGTCTCGTTGTCGTCGATGAGGAGTTGATGAAACAGCTTGCAGTTCATAATGGATAATACCGACAACGGGGGTGGTACACTTTTACTCCGCCCAAACTGGTACACTTTTTAGTTGGCATCTACAACGGGATCGGTCGTTCTTTCTTTGAGAAACGAGGACCATAGGTCATGCTAGGCATCAAGGGCGGCGGTAAAGTCCTTCTCATTCGTTGTGCAGAGCATTGTGGTGAGCTTTTTGAGTTCAATGCCGGCAACCAATTTGGGGTTGTTTGTGAGATACCGTGTAACGATCTGCTTCTGATGGAAATGGCACATCTGGACGGGGATATTACTGAAGATCTGTCTCACGCCGGGCCTGCCGTCTAAGACAATAGCCTGGATCGTATACCCCCTTTCCTCCAACACTCTCCGTCCCTCCGGGTATACCTCGGCGGATTCTGTATGTACTTCCTTAGCATAGAGATTTTTCTTGAGATGAGGGGAACGAAAGACGCAGATCCCGAAGGCCCGTGCGAAGAAGGTGACATCGGCGATGAGGACGACCGGGCGCGGGGTATGGTGATATTCCTTTTTCTGTGCGTTCCGTATGTGCTGCCGTATCCATTCCCTGCTCTTTGCATACTTTTCCGATAACTGACAGATCGTCTGCCGCTCGTAGACGTATTCCTTCCATATTACCTTTTCGATCTATAGCAATTCGAGGCTATTTTTGGTTTTGAAAAATCGTATTAAGCCTTAATTACCAAGAGATATATAGTTCTATAAAACCATAGACCCCCCGGACCATGTGTTAGATGGAAGGGCCGAGCCACCCCGGGGGGGCTGGTTTAGCCTTGTTTTATTCTTTTACCTGGCCATCCGTCCATGAACCAGTTATGGTAAAGCATCACATTGATAAGAAGGATAATCGGCGCCATCGGAAATTGTTGAGGATGGGAATAACCTGCCTGCGTACCCAGAAGCCCAGGGCTTACTTTGTAATATGCCCAGTGAAAAACTACAGCTCCCACTATGGTAATTGCCACACGGATCAGTATATTCACTTCCGTGCTGTACTTGCGCGGCCAGTTATCAAAGTAAAAATAGAGTATCATGGCAACCCCGAGAACGAGTATTGCCAGTTCGCCGGCATGGAGATACCGCCAGTCAGGGGCCATTAATCTCTTAGCGCCTTCAACGGACACCCCCCAGACCACATCCTGCATGAATACGAAGAGGAAAAAGAGAGTGGCAGCAAGAACCAGAATGAAGATAAATCCACCTATTCCCCGCCATGGCTGGCTCTTTATCAGGCAGAACGGGTAACGCTCCAGTATCATCTCCGACAGCCATACGGCGACGGTACCGCACATAATCCACCCCACGTTAAAATTGCCGCTTAAAGTGTGAAATGTTTTGTACCACCATGGGAAAGCTGCCGTATATTCCTGCCAGGGGTAGAAGAGTACCCGGTAATGAGGATGCATACATATGAAATAGACATAGGTGGTGAGCAAAAAGGTGACCAGGAATACCGTCATACCTTTCGCGGGTTGCTTCAAGCCGTGCCATGGGTAATTCTCGAATGCAGCCGGCCAGATAGGACTCAGCCATGACGCAATGGCGGCCATCATCAAGATTGCAAGAGACGAATATTCACGGGAGAAGAAATCTGAAAGACCCGTCTTTTTCAGTTCAGGCCAGCTAAAATAAGGAATGGACAGTTTTCCGAAGATGTAATAGTAGAATACCCAGATCAGAAGTCCCGTAACAACAAAGTTAATGAGAGTCAGGATAATGCCCTTTTTGAGCGGATGAGACCCCTCCATCCATTCACGCTTGAACGGCCAGAAATTGAAGATATACGCCTGCCAGATCGCAACAATGAGGAGCCATCGTATGTACATGTACCCGTACTGGGGTGTGTACCAGCGCAACCAGCCGCGGGGATCCATAAAAATCCACCACAGACACATGAAAAAGGCAAAGGCAAGGATAACGCTGATAATGCCTCTGGCAGGTTGTTTTATCAAATCTACTCTTTTACGTTCCTCTAACCATAGAGTATCTAAAGCATGCTCAGACATTTTAGTCACCTCCTGATAAGGTTAGGCAATCAACAGTTCATCGCCATTGCCAAGGTATATATCGCGTTTGGTCATATTGCGGGCCGTACCTCTCACCATAGGAAGACCGGCTTTAATCATCTTTTCTGCCGTGATATAGCCGGTACAATGGTTTGCACCTATTTTTTGCACGCCGTATTTGTTGAACGCCAGGATAAGGTCATCATACTGCGGATCCCAGTCCTCAAAGGGTGAGATATGGAGGCCGCCCTGAACAGCATATATCTTCTCGCCACCCTTTACTTTCTTCCTTACCGCCTCCATGTAGCTGATGATGCCCATGTGGCAGCAGCCTGTAACAAGGACGATACCCTTATCCTTCACGTTAAAAACAAAAGCCTGCTCGCCAAAAACCCTGAGGATAATCGGCACATCAAAGGTCATAAGCGCTACGCCGGGATAGAGTACGTTCACCTTACTTGAGTCGAAAACGGTTATGGTACCTTTGTGGGGATAATCATTCTTCACTTTTGCTTTCGGGAATGCTTTTCCCTTTAAAAGGTCGAAGCCTTCCTGGTAGAACCCTTTCGGCACATAGATTGGAATGTTCGGGTTATGTTTCGTGACGGATTGAATTCCAAAAAAGTGGTCCATGTGCTCATGGCTCTGCACCAGGAACTCGATCTCCTTTTTCGCCAGCATCACATCAACACCCTCATCTTTGTACCTCCTGTCCATCCAGTCAGAGCTCCACCCTGAATCGAGGAGGAATTTTTTCTTTGTACCATCCATAAATTCCGTTTCAATGAGGGTAGAAAAACCGCCGAGGTTGCTCCCTTTATAGCCCGATTTCACCATTTCTGTCGTCCAGGGTATCGTGTACTGATTCACCAGTAAACCGCCTGCACCTTTGACATCGTTCAAAAAGACATTGTTATCATACCAGCTTGTTTCAGAGATCACTTTGAGCTTCAGACTTTTTATTTCACCGATTTCAACCTGATTTAGTTTCTCTTTTGGAAGGAGTGCTTTTTTAAATACCGTTGAAGAAATGCCTGCAGTGGCAAAATATCCTGCAACAGTACCAAGCGCCATCCCTTGAATAAATGAACGTCGAGATACCTTCTTCTCTTCCATTGTTTAACCTCCTTTGTGTACCATGACTATCGTGCCAGAAGCATGAGCCAGTAGGTAATCATGAATAACGCTATCCCGATTAAAATCCCAACAACCACACCGGTACCGTAACGAGATTTTTCCTGAACTACTTTCTCTTCCATGGACGTATCCTCCTTTCAATGGATCTTTGAATCCATACATGCCATATCCTCATCTGCCAGTAAGGGAAGAATATTCTCTGACCTGAACCTCAACTCTGTTTGGGCTATTATCTTTTGAATATCAGGCGATAATTCCGGCCACAGGTTTTGCCCGTCGCTTTTGAATAGTATCCCCTCTCCTTTCCAGGTATGTTCATCTTGAGTTGTGTATTTATTAAAAAGTGCCCAGCAGCGTACAAATTTATTGTAAAAAAAACGGGTAATCACAAAACCCGGATAGTCCCTGTCAACCTCCCCCTTTTTCACCATTATTGAGGAAGTACCATTATCGCTGGGAATTGCATAATCCTCCGTGAAGATGACCCGCCAGGTCGTCTGACTCTTAACACGGATCAATGACCCAATGTCTTTTTTGAATGCCACAGACATATTGCCGGCGTAGAAAAAATCTGCCGGGATCGTGCTATTGAATTGGTACGAAGGGGCGCCGGTGTCATGAGAAAGTTCCGAAAACCTTTCGGCCTCATGTTCGTCGGGTAGGCTATGGCATTGGCATCCATGGGGACCATCGGGGGGACGGGTATGGAACAAGTTGCCTGCCCGACAGGCCTTTTCAAGTATGGATAGACCATTATAGACAGCTTCGGTGTCCCTGGGATAATATTTTACAGCAAACTCTGCGAGCCAGTCGTATCCTTCAACCGCCCGGGCTTCGAGAAGCTCACATTTATATACGCCTGCACAATCGGTAAACCAGAGATACCAATAAGGATTGCCATCATTCATATGGCTGACATATTTCAGGCCGGATTGTTCTTTTAGAAGGGATTCCGATAGAATCGTCAGCCAGCAATGGTTGATGAAGCCCGCTGTTTCTTCTGTTTTGTCGATCAAGGAGTTATTCCTCCTTTTTGATGCATTTCTCACATAGCCCGTAATACTGGACCATATGATTAATAATTTTGAAGTTATATTTTTAGATAAATGTTTTTCCGTTTGCTTCAGCAATGCTAATTCCTCATCAACAAAATCTGCACAATCGATGATCTTATGGCAAACGGTGCATATTAAGTGATGATGGTGCCCTTTACCTTTTGTTCCTTCTATTAACTTGTAACGTGCAATCCGATCCCTAAAATTGAATTTGTGAACGATGCCCGCATTGACCAGAATCTCTAGCGTCCTGTATACCGACGCCAATCCTATGGAAGGGTAAATTGAATGCACTTTCAGGTAAATATCTTCAGCGCTCAGATTTTCTTTGGTATTTGCCAGTACATCGAGGATGGTTTTACGTCCGGTTGTTGCCCGATAACCATGATCTTTTAGTTTACCTTCCACGGCTGTTGCCACCACCTAAGTTGAAAGGACTATAAAAATATCAAATATTATTTTGATATATGATAATGGTTATCATTTTAATAATACATTGAGTAATATTTTGTCAAGAAGTTTGTTGAATCGTTAGATATAGGGATGCAATCAGAAAGTCACGTAGGAAGTCCGTTTGGAACTAAAAAATATATTCGAGAATGATCATATTTTTTTATGCTTTGTCTGAATATCCGGTGGTACAACAAATAATGTATTTGGCAAGTTCCATAAGTAAACGCACCACTTTGGGTACAATAGAGGAAGGAGGTATCCGAAGTGGGGAGCAAGCACAGCCATGTAAGCATGGAAGAACGGGAGATGATAGGCATCATGCTGGCACAGGGGAAAAGCCATAGGGAAATAGGACACAGCCTTGGTCGGCACCATACCACCATAGGACGCGAGCTTGAACAGAATGCCCCGCCCATCTATAAAGGGTATTACCTGGCCCATAAGGCACATGAACGGGCAACAAAGCGAAGGGTCGAATCCCACCAGCGTCCCCGGCTCAAGAACCCGTGTATCAAGGAATACGTCATCGTTGTCAACACCGTTTTGTTTTATCCACTTTTCAGCGGAATAAAATGTCCACTTTTCAGCGGTTTTATGATACATCGTCGCTTTTCTCACCGTCCGTCTAAGAGCTCACGGTTCCTCTTGACCGCGGTGCCGGCAACGAGGACCGTCAGATACCCCTTCTCGATCAGGTATCCTGCCAGGGGTTTGTGGTAGTCGGCGGTGGGTTCCATGCCGAAGACGATCGTCTCCAGCATGTGCCGCTTCTTTGTGATCTCTGCATGGAAGAGGAGCTTCTCGAAGCCTTCTTTCGTGTTGTCAAAGACAATGTTTCTCAGGAGCATCCTTCCGTCTGATCTGCCGAAGAAGGCGTGGTGGCGTTCCTTGGCAACATTGATACCCGCTACGAGATACCGTGACGATCCTCCGATCTCATTCTTCAGAGATTCCTTTTTTCACATTCTAACAGGGTCCCCTATAAAAAAAGAACGTCAAGAAAAAAGTCATGCACCTCCTCCGGGCCGATCCGTAGGAGGCCCTGTAAGGGCCAATGCAAGACTTCATCCACCTATCCGTACCCTTTCGACACACTATACTGTCTGATACCGGCCCCTCATTCAGATCGCAAGAGTTCTGCCGCAAGAAAAAACCATGACCCCAATGAGATGACCAGCATTGCATGTTTCTATAGTAATCCTAAAAAAACTTTTCGAATATTCAGAATAGTTTCCATTGCAGACTTATGGTAGATATAACAGAAGTCCGGAACCGAGGATTATCCATGCTCATTAATGCCTTAATGTATTCATATGATCTTACCCGGCATGAATATAAGCCGGCCCATCCATTCAAGCCCGCGCGGGCGCGGCTCATGTCCGAACTGCTCAACAGATATGGCCTTATCTCGGAAGAAAATCAAAGAATAATCGCGCCTCCGCTCATGAATGAGGGATTGCTGTACCTGTTTCACACAAGAGAGTATATAGAACTCCTGAAGAAAGGAGAGAAAGGAGAGTTTTCTATTGAGATGCTTCATGCGGGGCTTGGAACGGAAGACAATCCTCTCTTCAAGGCAATGTATCAATACGCCCTGGCCGCGTCGAGTGGAACATACGAAGGCGCCATGATGCTTTACCGGGGAGATGCCCGGTTTGCCTTTAATCCCTTCGGCGGGTTCCATCACGCGGGGAGAGACCACGCCGAAGGGTTCTGCTACATAAATGATATCGCGGTCGCTATTTCTGACCTTATAAGAAAGGGTCTGAGGGTTGCATACGTGGACATAGACGCTCATCACGGAAATGGCGTTCAGGATGCCTTTTATGAAACAGATCGGGTTCTGTATATATCTCTCCATGAGTCGGGAGAAACCATCTATCCCGGCACCGGGTTCGAGGGTGAAACAGGAAGCAAAAAAGGTATCGGATACAATGTGAATATTCCCCTTCGGGAGGGGACCGATGACGAGGTATACCTCCTTGCCTTCGAGTCCCTCGTCCCGCCACTTATCGAGAGCTTCAATCCCGACATTGTGGTGGCAAACATAGGGTGCGATACCCACAGGGACGATCCCCTCGCCCACCTGAACCTTACAAGCAACGGGTACAAAAGGGTAATTTCCATTATCAACGACCTGTCACCCGGGATACTTGCCCTCGGTTCGGGAGGCTACAATCCGGCCAAGACGGCTGCCCTCTGGACGCTTGCCTGGGCTACGTTCTGCGGGCTTACGCCCCAGGATCTTCATGCCGGCATTGTGGGAGGGATGATGTATGGACCCGAGTCAGAAGCAGGACAGCTCGATGACCCCCCTTATATCATCGGAGGCTGGGAAAAAGAACAATGCCTTATCCACACACAGCGCGTGATCGATTTTATCAAAGACAGCGTCTTCCCCTTTCACGGGATAACACGTTCATAAGGATATGACCACCTCATACGCGGATCCACTTTACTTCAACTGGAGGCTGATCTTTGTTATTCCGCCGGGGAGCAACCTGGTGATAAACCCGAGTTTTTTGCAGAGCCCGAGCATTTTCTGGTTATCCGTAAGCACCTCACCGTGAATTTCTTGCAGCCCTTTCCTCCTTGCTATCTCTACGACCCTCTCCATAAGCCTTTGACCAAGGCCTTTCCTCTGAAACCTGTCGTGGACAAGGGCTGCGACTTCACCCGAGTTAAGATCAGGGTCAAGGATAAGTCTCACAACGCCGACGATCCTTCTCTTCCCTTTCTCGGTCGTTTCAGCAACCATTGCGATGTGCCTGTCGTAGTCTATATTGCAAAACATGACGAGCCAGTCGTGGGACACGTTTTTAAAAACAGAGAAGAACCTTGTCCGCCGGGACTCATCGGACAAAGTTGCAAGGAATTCTCGCTCCAACGGTTCGTCTTCAGGCATTATCGGCCGAATCACTATATCGGTGCCGTCCGGTAATTTCGACTGTGTAACGAAACTTATGGGGTATGGGGAGATCACAAGGTGCGGGTAAGGGGAAGCGGATTCCCGGTAGTCCCCGTCAAGGATGATTCTTGCGTCAACGGCACAGACCTTGCCTCTTGATATGGCAAGGGGGTTGATGTCAATTTCCGCTATTTCCGGGAAACCAACGACAAGATAAGAGAACAGGACAAGCATAGTTTCCAGTTCGTCAAGGTTTACCGGTGTCTCGCCGCGCCACCCCTGGATAAGTTTGTAGGCCCTGGTTTCCTCCATCAGTCTCTTTGCCAGTGTCCGGTTGAGGGGCGGGAAACCGATTGAAAAATCCCTCATAAGTTCTGCGGTTATGCCTCCCATACCGAAGAGAATGACGGAACCGAAATCCTTGTCCTTTTTTGAACCGAGAATCACTTCGTAATCGATGTCCTCAATCATCTTTTGGACGGAAATGCCCTCTATCATTGCCTTCGGAGCGCGCTCTTTCACTGTAGTCATCATGTACCCGTATGCCTGTTTCAACTGCTCCTTTGAACGAATCCCTACGGTAACTCCACCGACATCAGTCTTATGAGTGATATCGGGCGAGACGATCTTGATTACCACAGGATACCCGATATTCCGGGCGATAGCGAGTGCCTCCTCTTCATTGTGAACAATAGAAGGCGTTGTGGTCGGGATACGGTAGGCTGCAAGGAATGCCTTTGATTCACCCTCATTCAGAAGAGTTCTGCCCTCCCCGATGGCCTTCCGGATGAGAGCTTTCAAACGTGTCTTTTCTTTCAAGATCATTTTGAAGAGGTCTCTTGTCTGCATTTGAAGCGTTTCCTGAAACGGCAATTCGGCAGGGGTCTCGTAGAGGAGTTCAAGATTTTTCTTGTACCAGTGCATATAGAGGTACGCCTTCACTGCCTCTTCAGGGGTTCCATAGCTGGGGACATTATGTTGTGCAAGCGTCTCCATGGCATTACGAACCTTCTTCCCCCCTATCCAGGCGGCAATAACGGGCTTCGAAGTATCTTTTGCGTTTTCAATGACGGCCCGGGCCACTTCATCAGACGGCGCAGTATCCGTAGGTACGTAAATAACCAGGATACCATCTATTCCGCCATCATCGATGCATATCCTGATCGCTTTTCCATACCGGTCGGCATCAGCATCTCCCAGCACGTCGATAGGGTTACCCTTGCTCCAGAAAGGCGGCAAGGCCAGGTTTAACTCTTTTATAGTCAGGTCTGAAAGCGTGGCAAGTTGTCCACCGTTATCGAGAAGGGCGTCTGTGGCCATAACGCCTGGACCACCGGCTGCCGTCACAATCGCAAGCCTCGGTCCAGCGGGGAGTTTCCGTGAATCGAGAATCTCAGCGACGTTGAAGAGGTCTGAAATCTCTTTGACGCGGACTATGCCCACCCGTTCGAAAGCGGCCTCATAGATTGCGTCGTCTCCGGCCATGGAGCCTGTATGGGATCGGGCCGCCTTTGCACTCTCGGCGAATCTCCCCGGTTTGATGATTATGATTGGTTTGTGCATGGCGAAAGCCCGTGCAGCGCTCATGAACTTTTTTGCATTGCCGACACCTTCCATGTAGATCAATATGCTTCGCGTATCATCATCCTCTCCAAGAAAATCGATGAGATCGCCAAAGTCCACATCCATCATAGCACCGATAGAGGCGAACATACTGAATCCGACATGCTCATCGACGGCCCAGTCAAGGATGGCGCTGCCCAGGGCGCCGCTCTGGGATATGAAGGCAATATGCCCGGAAGGTGGACTGGTCCTCATGAATGTAGCGTTCAGCCCGGCATTAGGTCTCACGAAACCCAGGCAATTCGGCCCAAGGATGCGCATGCCGTATTGCCTCCTCAGTGCTGCAACCTGTTGTTCCAACAGTCGCCCTTCCTCGCCGATTTCCTTGAACCCGGCGGAGAAGACCACTGCCCCGCCGATACCTGCCTTACCGCACGCCTCAATGACACCCGGCACTTCCTTCGCCGGCACTGCAATGACGGCACAGTCGACATGCTCACCAATGCCTACTATATCCTTGAAACATTCATAACCAAGCACCGAGTTCTTATAGGGATTTACCGGGAATATCTTTCTGTCTTTTACCTTGACCAGGTTTGTAAGGGCGATCCTGCCCACTGAGCCCTCTTTATCGCTTGCCCCTATTAACGCAATGCTGCCGGGATTGAATAGATCGTTCAGGTTACCCATCGGACACCTCCAAAGAAGGACTTCAACAAACCCATCCGGATAAGATTTTACCCGTGTACACTTTTTTCCATTTTCTCGCAATTGCAGATATTTTACAATAGAGAATCTGTCTATGCCGTTGGGATTCTTCGTTTCCTCTTAGCTGTTCCATACCCGATAAAGGGGTGAAAAACAGTTAAACGGAAAGAGCCATAAATATCCCTTGCAACTTTCATATTTTAGGATATATTTCTTAATAGTATGTGAGGCATACAATGTACATAGAAACGGGCTGCGGAGTTGCAAAAGGGGACGATCCTTTTTCGGTCGGGCAGAAAGCAGCGAGGCATGCCCTTGGGACCATCAAAACCTATCCCCTTTCTGTCGTTATCGTCTTTGCCTCAGTACATTACAATCTTGAGAAGCTTCTTTCAGGGATCCGGAGCATCACCGGCGACGCTCCACTTATTGGCACCACTACCGCAGGAGAAATCTGTAATGAAACATATGAAAAGAGCGCCGTCGTCGCCGTCCTCGCATCCCCCTATCTTGCAGTCAGGGTCGGCATAGGACAGAACGTGTCGCTTAACTGGCAGGACGCCGTATCTGAGGCGCTGGCTGCCCCTGACCTCCTGCCTTTTTTCTCGCCACATTACAACGTCATATGGAATGAGATTACCCAACAGGGTAAATCGGTGTTTGCCATGCTCTTTTCCCCGGGCAATACTCGCTATGTCGATTCAAAGAGCTTTGAGATTACCGAGGAATTGAAACAGCGTTCTCTGGGGCGCATCCCGATTGTAGGAGGCGCCTCTGCCGATGATTGGCTAATGGAGTCAAATTTTGTCCTTTCAGGAGACCATGTATATGCAGACAGCATCCTTGTCGCCCTCTTTGAAACGAGTCTCAAGTTCGGCATCGCTATGGCGCACGGATTCCAAGAAACCGCCAAACGGGTTGTTATTACTTCTGTTGAAGGCCATGAGATTATCAGTCTTGACGGGAAACCGGCGGCAGACGTCTATGCCCGTTTAGTGGGTATCCCCCGTGCATCACTGGAAGGGAAGCACCTTACATTAGCGACAGGATGCCCTTTAGGGGTCAAGGACACCGTGGGCCAATATAACCTCAGCGTTGCCAGCTTTTTTACTCCCCGGGGTGGGATCCGGATCACACAGCTTCTCCCGGAAGGGACGACGCTCACCGTTATGGAGCCTGTGAAAGACGCTATGGTCCTTGCAGGGCAAACGGCGATACGGAAGGCCGTTCTCAGATCCGGTATATCCTCACCGACAATAAACATTATCTTCTCCTGTGCCCTCCGGTCACGGATTCTCAAGGAGAGGGCGAGGGAAGAGGTATTGAAGACCTCCGCTTTGATCCCATCTGTTCCCGTGGTGGGTTTTTGCTCTTTCGGGGAACAGGGTCTATCCGATGACGGAATAAGCAGGCATAACAACTGGATCGTTGCCGCCCTCCTCCTTGGAGACGAGCTTTCCTACTCAGCCCATGTGGCCCAGGAAAACCAAAATCTCAGGCAGGAACTGGAGATGCGCATCGGTGAAATAGAAATGGAAAGACAGGCTTTGAAGACAAGCGAAGAGAGGTACCGCGTCTTGTTGGATAATGCCGGCGACGCCATATTTATTGCAGATCCTGAAGGAAACTTTGTGGAGATAAACAAGAAGGCAGAGGAGCTTCTTGGTTACACGAGGAGAGAATTACTGGGCATGAACCTTACGCAGATTCACCCAAAAGAGGAGCTGGAGAGGGTAAAACTTGCTTTTAAGGAGATGGGCGAAGGGCAGTTACGTTTCGGTAGTGATATTAAAGTATTGAAGAAGGATGGAACATTTGTTGCTGTTGATATAACGGGTATTGCAATAGAATATGCAGGGAAAAAGGTGGTGCATGGAATTTTCAGAGACATTGCCGAGCGTAAGCAGGCAGAGAAAAAGCTGAAAGAGTACAATGAACAGCTTGAGCGGTTGGTGGTTGAACGCACCATGAAATTAAAAAGATCAGAAAAGACATACAGGGACTTAGTGGACAATGCACTTGTGGGTATTTATAAGACGAACCTAAAGGGTGAGCACCTTTACTTAAATGAAGCTATGGCAAGAATATTTGAGTTCGGTTCATTAGAAGATTTATTATCAACGCCGGTTTTTGAAAGATACAAAGACCCGGCAGACAGAAAAGCCTTTATTAAGAGTCTGAAAAAAGATCATAAGCTTACGAATTATGAAGTTCAAATGGTCACAAGAACCGGAAAGATCAAAAACATCCTCCTAAACGCTATCATTGAAGGGAACGAGATATCGGGGATGATGCTGGATATTACCGACCGGAAACAATTCGAGCAAGATCTGAAAATGAAATCCCTTAACCTTGAGGAGCTCAATACAGCGCTGAAGGTATTACTGGAACAGAGAGAAAGGGATAAAAGCGAGCTGGAGGACAAGATTTTCCAGAACATAAAAGGGTTTGTTTTACCCTATATCGATGCACTGAAGCAAAGACGCTTGGATGCACAGCAGGAGATGTATCTGGACATCATCGAGAAAAATATGGGAAAAATCATTTCCCCGTTTATGCAAAAGATGAACTCCATCAATGGAAGCCTCACCCCCACGGAGATCAAGGTGGCAAATCTGATAAGGGACGGCAAAACAGCCAAAGAGATCGCCGGTATATTTTGTGTGGCAGAAACTTCTATTAACACACTCAAACAGCGTATCAGAAACAAGCTCGGACTGACCCATCAAAAAACCAACCTGAAGACATACCTTATGTCTCTCAAATAATTATGACAAGTTGTCATTATAATGTCATAATTTTTTAAAAATAACTCATTTCTAAATATGTGGTAATATTACAAATAGTTACCAAGGAAGGTGGCACATTAAAAAGAAAGGATTTCATGAAAGTATTTGTTTTTACTACAAACTTGGACAAAATATGGACGTCAGTGAAGGCACAATTTTCAAAAGATTGTATAGAATTATGTACAACAGTCAGCAGCATCGCACTGAAACTCTTCGAGGCCCGGGATGAAGATGCTATGGCGGTCCTTTTGCCTGCGGATGAGGAAGAGCTCATAGACATCTATTTCATTCACAATACGTTATTATTTCAGGAAATCCCTGTCATGCTTGTTCTTCCAACCAAAGATGAATTTGTAGAAGCCCTGGGATACCGGCTGAGACCATGCCTCATGTGCTACAGGGAGGGTAATATAGCCGAAGCCGTATCTGTCCTGAAGAGTGCCCTAAGGACCAAAACCAACATTATGTTTGGCAAGACAACAAACGTATTTCGGTAACAACACATAGCAATATAAAAAGGAGGTTCGCAATATGGCAAAGAATAGTCCTAAAAAAAGCAGCAAAAAACGCATTACCTTTCAGTTTCATGCAACAGAAGCCGATGAGATCTGCCTTGCCGGCAATTTTAACGGCTGGAACCCCGCTAAGCAACCGCTGAAGCGATACAAAAACGGCAATTGGAAGACCACGTTAACCCTGGCGCCCGGGATATACGAATACCGTTTTATTGTGGACGGTTCTTGGGTAGACGATCCTCAGTGCGTCGAACGGGCGCCAAATGAATTTGGCGGCGAAAATTGTATTATCAGGATTTAAAACTGAGAGGCACGGTTTTAAAAATTAATCTACTTAAAGTTTTGTTTAATAAGGGGATAGCATGGAGGATTTGAAACGAGGCAGCCACGCGTGCTTGCTGTACAATACTGAAGATCAGCACAAAGCGTTTATTTCCGCTTTTCTTCACAATGGGTTGGGTAATAATCAAAAATGTCTCTATATCGCGGACGCTCACACACCGGAAACTATTCTCGGATACTTAAAAGATCTCAGGCAAAACTGGGATAATAGCCAATTTGTCGTGCTCACTGCTGATGAAACCTTTCTTTCCGACGGCGCTCCCGATCCTTCTGAGATGGTTGCACTGCTGACATCAGAGACTACCTGCGCCTTTTCAGAAGGCTATAGCGGCCTCTGCGCAACAGCAGAAATGACTTGGGCGCTCCGTGAACCAACTTACGTTACAAAGTTGATCGAATTCGAAGTTGAGCTCAATATGTTTCTTCCTGACAGCGATAAACGTTTGATTTTATGTCAATATAATATGCAGATGTTTGAACCAAAATTTATGTTGAATGTCTTTGTCAGACACCCTGACGTCGTCATTGGCACAGAGCTATGTAATAACCCCTACTACTTATCTCCTTCAGAATTTTCGAGAAATGATCTCCCTTCGATTCTATTAAGACGTAGACTGAATGAAGTGATTGAGCGTAAAAAGATGACGGAAGAACTCGTAAGATATCGCGAACATTTTAATTCCTTGCCGAAATATTGAAGCCTCGAATGTAGTCTAAGTTATCACGCTGAATTGATCCGGTATTTTCACAAAAACTCGTCCACCTGTATGGATAAACAGTAAGATTCAACAGATCAAATCGGCTGCGCGGAGGTTCAGGAACTTTGATAACTTCAGGGTTGCGATACTGTTCCATTGCGGCAAACTGGACATGTACCCACAGGAAAGCCGGCAGAACCTTTTTTTCGTATCTTGGCAATTACATCTTAAAAGGGGCAGATTCACCTTGCAACTGCCCGGTTCCTCGGTTCCTTCGCTCTGTTTGATTTGTGAAAAACGCTATTTGTTTTGTTTTTGCAACTCAGGAATCAATTCGATTTCCTCCAAAGGTACAGAAGGCTTGGGTTCAATATATTTGACCTCGGTGTTATAAGGTATTTCGGAATAGAGCAAAACCATTTTTTTTGTTTTATCAATCCACTGATCAAAACTCCGCCAATTAACTTTATCAGAGTTTATTGCTGATTCATAAGCATCCCACCAACCCACTCTGGTTCCCCCTATATACACGTGAGAAACTAGAATTAAATCATCAGGATTTTTGGCAAAACTATCGTCCAAAACTTTTCTAAAATCTCCGGCGGTTGAACCTCGCTGATACAAGCTGATATCACACAAAGAACCAGATCCCATGTCTTCAAAAACTAAATTTGACACTAACACGATTTTAGCTTTGTACTCTTTGGGGGAATATATTACTGACTCTATATCAGTACCTCTCCCCAAAATGTAAGAAATTTCAAGCTCATCAGCCGCTTTAAGAGTATTTTCATCATATGCAAAATATTTTGAACTAAATATTTTGATTGGCTTTCCCAAGATATTTTCCGCATATTGTTTATACTCCTTCATGATGTTATACTGCTCTTCATAAGGCATATCCCAAAAAGGAGCCTTGCCATAGCCAATTGCAATTTCATACCCCTTGCTCGCTAAATTTTTGAAATAGTCAGGATATTTTTGGAGAACTGATCTTTCTGGTTTTATTATTGCCTTATAATTTTTCTTATCCAACACTTCCTCCCATTTATAGTAACCAGAAATATCTCCTGTATTTTCGGTCAAAAGAAATATCCCATTAATTTTTTTATTAACTCTTTGAAAATCGTGCATAATTACCTCCTTTAGTTTAGTCCCCGCTTCAATCTAAAAGGGCCAGCTATATTTATGATAATTGTCTGTAATTTTGGCTATCCGTGCCTCATCCCACTCCGGGTCCCAGCCTAACCCCAGATCCTCGTTAATAAGGACTATGGAGAGATCGGTATTCACGGGCTTCTTTTCCAGGATAACGGTAATGTTGCACAGTCTGTCTTGACTGTTACAATCAAAGCACTTCCCCTTTTCTGCACATGGTGTCTTATATCCTTTTTGTTTCGCATGTGCCGGGGCCAAAACGTTCTTAATGCGATCGATAGCTGCATTCACATCCTTTACAATCTTATTTCGGCCGATGGCTAAAATCACTTTGGGTGCCCCATAAATGATACCGGCAACTCTATTGCCGTTACGGTCTATATTGACAATGTTCCCGTCCATAGTAAGGGTGTTACTGCCGGTGACAAATACATCAGATCCAAAAACCTTTCTCGTCATACTTATAAACTTCCTGCGCTTTGCCGGGTCATTTCGCATTCCCATCGTCATCTCCGGCACAAAAGGATTTAAAACCTCATTTCCTCTTTGCGCCAGCGCCTCAAGAACGCCTATTTGCATCAGCGTTACTGAATCGGCAACGCCAACCAGGGCATTCCGCGGTATCATTTCAAGCATTATTTCTTTCGCCTCGATACTGGTTTGTGCGAGGAGGGGATCAAAACCATTGTTTTTAAGGGACTTTAAGGTAAGGGCTATTTCTTCAGATATATCCATCATGACTCACCTCAATATTATAATCTCTCACTCCATGAACAGATTTGAGAGCTCAAAAAACCATTTGAGAGGTTATAAAAGCACTTCACAACGCTCGCATTCGCACCAATATGCCCCATCAAAATTAAGAGAGGGGAGGTGCCGTCGAGTAAAGGGGCATATTTTGTAGAAGAGATCTCGCTTCGCTGATATAACGTGATTCCATATTTAATGAAGTTCCAACCGAAGAGGAGCAATAGAGGTGCCTCTATGTAATATCTAACAGTTTGCATCATTCTCCCCCACTTCATGGGAATGGTACCACTGAAAAGTCTCATATAAACGTGCATACGCTTTCTTGTCGATATGGGGATTGGCGTCTACAACTTCAACGGCGGAATGGGTGGTTTAGGCGCCATTTCCTGAATCTGTTTTTCATTTAATTTAAACCTCAAGTTGTACTGTGCTGGGTTTATTAACTCTTCCCCCTCTGTACTTCGCCAGTTGAAGTTACACCGGGGGCAACGGAAAACCTCCCAGATTTTGTCTTCACCCTCAAACACTTTGTACGCTTCGTTGTATTCACACCTAGGACAGATCATATGCTTACTTTCCTCCTTTTCATGATCTCCTCCGTCCAGATCTGTGTTTCCGGTGGTATGGCCACGATAGAGGCATCTGCCAGAGGGATGTCTGGAAATGCTGGCTTTGTTGCGTCGATAATCACCTTGGTTGTGATGCCGCGTACCAAATGGGCTGGGTCGACGGTAGAACCAGGGGCGTTTGGAATAACCACCAAATCCCGTTCCGCACGAAACCGAACCGTGATCGCCCACATCACCTGCTGAAGGTCAAACGGATCAATATCGTCATCCACTACGATGATGAACTTCGGGTATGTAATTCCGTGAGGTGTACTTAAGTAACGCAATGCCAGTGTCTTTGCAAATCCCCCGAACCGCACCCGTGTTGAGATGATTGAACCGTAGCCATGGCAATACATTGCATTTAAGGCCTCTATTTCCGGGAAATCTGCCTTGATTTGTTTAAATGGGGCAACGCATGTGTTCAATGCCTGTAGGTAATCTATTTCGGTCCAGGGAATACCGGTATATAGGTTCTCAAAGATGATAGGGCCATGTCGTCGTGTTATGAGGTCTACTTTGATCTCAGCTTGGATCATACAGGTGGAGTAGTAACCTGTGAACTCCGCAAAAGGACCTTCGACAAATCTCTTCCGAGGAATGATCTCCCCTTCGATGATCAGTTCTGCTCCAGCGGGTACATCAAGATTTCCTCGCTCAGAGGTTATGACTTCTGTGGGCTCGCCACGGATGGCGCCCATCATTGCATATTCGTCCTCAAGGTATCGAAGAGGGGTTGCGGCAATAAGACTGGTAACCGGATCATTTGAAACAGCGATAGCCACGCGAAGTGGTACATTCAACTCTTCTGCCTTGCGCAGATGCACTGCGATGTCATGGTGGGCAGCAGCCTGGATGCCGATCCGATCATGGTCTTTTACCTGAAGCCGGTATATTCCAACATTTTGGTTTTCACCTGTCTCGGGGTCGCGAGAGATCACGCATGCTTTGGATAGGTAAAAGCCGCCATCCCAAGGATTAACGCGGAAGAGGGGAAGTTCCCTATAAAGGCTAGGCTTGTCAACAATCACTTCCTTAAGCGGCGCATCGTTCACCCTCACGGATTGTACTGGGTATCGATCGAAACGGCGAACTAACTCGTGGAACTGGGCTTTTAAACTAGTGTCTTTAGGCAAATCAAGCATCAACGCATGGTTCTGAGATGAGCCGTGTACATTCATGGCCACCTGTTTATCTCCGTAGCCCTCAATCCTTTCGAAAAGAAGAGCTGGTCCTGACACCATCTTTGCCGCTGCGCAAGCAGCGGCCCTAATATCTGGTTCAGGCCGTACTGTTTCTTTGATGCGGACAAGCTGTCCTTCAGTTTCAAGACGTGCAATAAAATCTCTCAGTGAACGATAGGGCATAAACTTTCCTCCATCTACTATATTCAAAGATTCGAATTCTTTCGTTATTCATCCAACTAAAGATCCTTGTGTTCGCCAAATACTGGAAAATCACAAAGTGTTACCCCATAAGCAGATTTGGGAGCCAGAGCGAAATCTGTGGGAACATCATCAAAATGATCGCACATATAACCAACCCAATAAGATAGCGATAAACTCCCCTATATATGGTAGCTTGGGGGACATTTGCTATAGACGATACTATAAACACATTTATTGCAACCGGCGGAATAACAACCCCTATCATTAACGTCACCATCACCATGATTCCATACCAGACAGGATCTACTCCCAGTTTGTTTATGACGGGGATAAGAATGGGTGTGATCAGGATTACAAAGGCAATGTCATCAAGAAATGACCCACCGATAAGGTACACAAACATAATAATGGTCACAATGAGTTCTTTGGGAAGGGAGAGACCTCCAAGCCAGTCAGCAACAGCGAAAGGCGTCCTTGTTGCGGCTAAAAAATGGCCCAGAATCGTTGCACCGGCAATCAACATGAGTACCATGCAAGCTGCACCTAAGGAATCTAGTGTACTGTCTCATAATTAACTGGTAATAATAATTGGTATATGATATAGTATGTTCATGGCACGACAGGCAGCACCGGTAAGCTTGAGTGGGCCGGACCGTAAAGAATTAGAGAAATGGGTAAATGCTCACCGAACACCACAACAGGTTGCCCAGCGTTGCCGGATCGTTCTCGCTGCATCAGAGGGCAAAAAGGATAAAGACATCGCCGGAGACCTGCAGATCAACTTTAAGACAGTAGCCTTGTGGAGACAACGCTTTTTACGTGAAGGCACGGATTGTCTTTGGGAAGTGGCTCCGGGCCGTGGACGTAAACCCAAACTTACCGCAGAGAAGATTGAGAACATTATCAATACCACCTTACAAACTCTCCCAAAAGGAGCCACGCATTGGAGTTGCCGGACTATGGCCGAAGAACAGGGCATAAGCAAGGCTACAATCAACAGAATCTGGCAAAGCCATGGTCTTCAGCCCCACAGAATTAAGGGTTTTAAACTATCACGTGACCCGAAGTTCCTGGAGAAACTTACCGATGTGGTCGGCCTCTACCTCAATCCGCCGGAAAAAGCACTGGTCCTTTGTGTGGATGAGAAAAGCCAAATTCAGGCATTGGATCGTACACAACCGGGATTACCTCTGAAAAAGGGCCGCTGTGGAACCATGACCCATGATTACAAGCGCAACGGCACAACGACTCTCTTTGCAGCGCTTGAATTGGCGCAAGGGAAAGTAATAGGACAGTGTTACGCCAGACATCGACATCAGGAGTTTCTCAAGTTTCTGAAACACCTGAATACCGAATTTCCCGCCGAAATGAAATTGCATATGGTACTGGATAACTACGGCACTCATAAACATCCCAAAGTGAAGGGCTGGTTACAGCGGCATCCACGCTTTGTACTCCACTTTATTCCGACCGGTTCGAGCTGGTTGAATCTTATAGAACGCTGGTTTGGAGAACTGACCGGGAAAAGAATACGACGGGGTATCTTTGTTAGCGTCCCCGCTCTCATTGCCGCGATTGATGAATATTGTGCTGCATGGAATGAAAATCCCAAACCTCTTATATGGACAGCTACGGTAGAATCGATTGTGGAGAAACTTGCCCGTTGCAGGCAGACTCTGGAAAAGATTAAGCCCGGTTGCACGGTTTATCGCGCCCGAAAAGGCAAAAAGAATAACTCCGGTCGTTTATGAGACAGTACACTAGCATTGTGGCTACAGCCGAGGCGGCTATACCCACGTCAGCTTCTTTCGCAAGTATTGAAAGACCTACCTCAATATGCTTCCACACTTCCCGCCCATACCCGCGAACTTTGGTGGCAGGTATTGCATGCTGCTTCAAATGGTAGTCAAAAAGAACCCTGATGCCCGAACCCTTCTGGCGGTTTACTATTCTTACATCTTCTCGCGCTAAATCCTTGAAGCCTTTGATGTGCAAGGGATTACCGGCTGCCGTAATAAAACCCACCTTGCGATGATACAGGTTTACTACTACAGGCTTTACATTGGGCAGGTACACGGGAAGATAGGGAATATTGTACTCTCCCGTTTCGGGATCAAGCAGGTGAGACCATGCCACGTCGGTATAACCCAGATTAAGCGCTTTGAGACCATCTGTGCTCCCTGTTACGATCGAAAAGAAATAATATTCTGGATAACTCTCGCGCATCTGAGTGAAGAGGCTGTCCAATGCAAGGTCATTACTTCCAGCACAGAGGAGGGCACCGCTTGCTTGCCTGCTCTTTTCCCTTGCTTCGCCAAATCCACTCTTTACATTTGATGCAATCCATTCATCAATAAGATGCTTCGGAAACACCCATTTTCCCGTAATTCTGGTAGCCGGAATCCGTTGTGCCTTAATCAGGATATAGACCTGTTTTTCATGGATTCCGAGATATTGAGCGACCTCCTTTGTATTCATCATCTCCTGTGACATGCTGTTACCTCTTTTCCTTATAAGGATGAGAAGGAATTAGTCAATAGCTACCATCACGTTGGAGGCTTTGATTACTGCATAAACTTCCTTTCCCTTTTTAAGGCCAAGATTTTGTGCTGAGCTTTTTGTGATAATAGAAATAATTTCGATGCCACCAGGGAGCTCAACAATAACCTCTGAGCTAACACCCCCATGGATTACCTTCTTTACCCTTCCGTTCAACATATTACGTGCGCTTACCTTCATGTTAAACCTACCCTTTTTTGATGTTTAGTCATAATCAATGCATTATAGCACCTTTTGATTAAATGTCAAAAATTGGCGTTGTCTCTTGTTATTTCTTTGCTTTATTGTCCAAGACTTGGAGTTGCCCCCATCAAACCGGACACTCCCTCTAGCAGAAGCGGACTGCCAAAGCGAAATATCAGATGTATAACTCTTCTTTTTTCTTGCAATCGTCGGTATTCCGGGTATCATATAAGAAAAAACAGCCACAGGAGGACTTTTCATGAACAAGGGTGATCTGATTGACACAATAGTTAAGGAAGCGAAGATATCGAAGGCAAGCGCAGAGAAGGCACTGAACACCGTCATTGACTCTGTCGGCACAACGCTGAAGAAGGGCGACAAGGTCGCAGTGGTGGGCTTCGGGACCTTCTCCGTTTCCCGGAGAAAGGCGAGGAAGGGCAGAAACCCGCAAACCGGTAAAGAGATCAAGATACCTGCAAAGAAGGTCGTTAAATTCTCGGCAGGCAAAAAACTGAAAGCCAGGGTCGCTAAGTAGCAAACCACGAAGTAGCAAACGGGAGTTGGCACTCCACATACCTGCGTATTCCGATGAATCCGGCCACGTGTTCTGATTTAAACCGGCCACCTGTTCCGAACCAAAAAGACCACCTAATATGATGAAGGCGGCCACCTCCGTCGGAGCCGTCAGGCGACGCTGGTAATTGTGTACGTTACACTGTTTCCTCCATTGATGTCAATGATGCCTTTCGCTTTCTCATCGATTGCCCCTTCAGGTGTATCCGGTGGGCATTGTGTACCAGTCTGTCAAGAAGGGCGTCGGCAATGGTCGGATCTCCTATGATCTCATGCCAGTGTTCCACAGGTAACTGGCTTGTGATGATAGTCGAGGCACACCCGTGCCTGTCCTCAATCACTTCCAGGAGGTCTCTCCTTTCGGGATCATTCAGGGCGGCAAGGCCCAGATCGTCGAGGATCAGGACCGGGATCCTGGCCAACTTTGAGAGCGCCCTCGCATAGCTCCCGTCGGCTCTCGCAATGGACAGGGTATAGTAGAGTTTCGGACTTCTGATATAGAAGGCGCCAAGTCCCTCCCTACAGGCCTTATGGGCAAGCGCACAGGCAAGATAGGTCTTGCCTACCCCCGTCGGCCCCGTGATGATTATGTTCCGGTGCCTTCTTATCCATTCGCAGGTTCCAAGGCTGAGCATTACCGATTTGTCAAGACCCCGCGGCGCCCGGTAGTCCACGTCCTCCATGGAGGCAGGCAGCTTCAGCTTGGCGCTCTCCAGAAGACGCTTCATCCTCTTGTTCTCCTTCCAGAGGAACTGGGCATCGACGAGCATGCCAAAACGCTCCTCGAAGGCAAGCCCGTCCATATCGGATCTTGCCATCTGGTCTTTCATTGCTTCTGCCATACCGGCAAGCTTCATGGTGTAGAGTTTCTCAAAAGTCTGTTCGTTCAGCATGATGTTCTCCTTTTACATAGTAAATGTTGCCACGGATATTTTCGTGGGTAACGGGAATAGAAGGCCTCTCGCACGGCAGTTCCTTGCCGTCCAGGTTATTCTTGAGGATCGACTCGACGCTCTTGTATGAGTAGGCCTTCATACGAAGAGCACGGGCGCAGGCGGCATCAAGCCTTTCTTCTCCATAGCGTCGTCCCAGCCGTATGATACCGAGGCAGGAGCGGAAGCCCTGCTCGGGGTGAGGCCTTCTCTCCATGATCTCCTTCACCAGTTCCCCCGTTGAGACTCCCGTTTTCTCTGCCCATCGCACTATGCGGGAAGGCGTCCATTCGAGATAGCGCCTATGGGATTCAGGCATATGTTCAGCCGCTGTGGTATGTTGAAAGGGGGCATAGCTGCGCACGTGGGAGGCCACCCTTTTCCCCTTGAAGAAAAATTCCACTGTCGCCCCCGTGATTCTGACGTTGACCACCTGACCTTTTAACCGGTAGGGAACGCTGTAGTAATGGCGGTCTATCTCCACATGATAGTCGATATTCACCCTTGGTTTCTCCCACCGGGCATACTCGTAGCGTACCTCCGGCAAAGGTTTCATGGCGGGCTTATCGACGGTGTGAAAGAGTTCTTTTCTCGATACTTTCATTCTCTGGAGAAGCCGGTTGTTGAACTCCGTGAGCTTCTCCCGAATAGCCCTGTTGAGTTCTCCCATGCTGAAGAACGTGTGGTTCCGAAGTGCAGCGATAATCCAGCGTTCTGCGATGAGTACGGCAGACTCTACCTTGGCCTTGTCTTTCGGTTTTGCCGGCCTCGCCGGGATGACAGTGGTGCCATAATGAGTTGCCATGTCCTGGTAGGTCGGATTGAGATCCGGCTCATACCGGCAGGGATGAGTAACGCCTGCCCTGAGGTTGTCGGGTGTTGTAATGTGGGGAACAGCGCCCATGAATTCAAAGGTATGAACGTGAGCGGTGATCCAGGACGGGAGGTCCTGGGACAAAACTGCCTCGGCGTATGTATAGTTGCTCGCTCCCAGGGTGGCGACAAAAAGAGAGGCCGGGGTGATGGCTCCCGTCAGGGGATCATGGATCGGGATGGTGTCGCCGGCAAAATCGACGAAGAGCTTCTCTCCCGCTTTATAGTCCTGCCGGAGGGTGACATCAAGCGTCTTTAGCCACGCCCGGTAACGCACACAAAACTGACTGTACTGATACCCATCCGGATTGTTCTGCCGGTATTCATGCCACAAAAGCTGAAGGGTAACGTGCTTTTTCTTAAGCTCCTTGAAGAGATAATCGAAGGACGGCATGTTGCGTTTCTCTGCCGAGAGGGGAATGGTAGAGGGAAAAAGCAGGTTCTCAAGCGAGGCTTCATCCAAGTCCTCAGATATGGGCCAGGAAAGACCTGCTTTCTTTGCCCGGTCAAGATACTCCTTGATGGTGGTTCGTCCTGTGCCGCAACTTAATGCCGCCTGTCGTGCCGAGAGGCCGTTTCCCCAACACAGGCGCAATATTTCTTTGATCTTTCTCATGGATAACCTCGTATTCGCCATTACCGCTCCTTACCGTTTTTGGCAGAAGCGTACCACGGCGCGTATTGGGATTTATCCAGCGTTTTGTGAGGTTCTTTCGGGGGTGGCCGGACCTATCATAATGGGTGGCCGCTTTGAATCATAATGGGTGGCCGGATTCGATCATATTCGGTGGCCGCTTTGGGTCGGAATACGCAACATACCTGAAGACAAGGGATTCTTTGGCAAAGAGAGATTGGTCTGGCAACATTAAAGATGGCCTATATCAAGTGCAATTTCTGTCTGCGCCCCTTCAGCTGGTCTTCAGGGAATGTCAAGGCTGAACAAGCTTCTCAAGGAGGGAAGCCTTCTGCAGTTTCTCATCATAACAGGAAAACAAAACAGGAGATTTCACTTTTGATTTTAAAATCAGCGATGAGCTAAGGTGGATTGCATCAAATCCCCTCAAACCATGTTTTTCCGTCAAAGCACCCGCATGGCGAACAAGTTCTTTTGTAATCTTTATTTGTAATATCCTGTCCCAGTCTTTGTCAAAAAAAGAAACCAGTTTTTTATACCCCTCTCCTGTAATTGCCCGCTCTCTCAGTCTGCGGGAAAAAGCGGCTCGTGCCTCGGCGTATGCTATCATCGACGTTGCTACTACATGAGACTTTTCTACAATATCTGCAACGTCGGCGGAGCCTTCCTCCTCCACATATAGTTTCACAAGGCTGCTGGTGTCAAGGTATGCGATCACATTATCTCCTGTCTTCAGTTACGGCATCAGAAATACTCTTTTTTGTACGTATCCGCGGAACCGCACCGAGGGGTTTTTCTCCTGTCCAGTATATAATCCCTTTGTCCATCAGGCTTCTAAGCTCGTCATATCCACGGTCGCTATCAACCGCCGATATCACCGCTAAGGGTTTCTTGCGATCCGTAATCAATATTTGCTCGCCGGCTCGCACCTCTCTCAAGTATCCGCTGATTGATCGCTTTAGCTCCCTTATCCCTACAGACTTCAATTCCGCCACCTCCTATTAATGTAGTCTCATTATACCATATGTAGTCACTTTGTCAATATTCTTTCCTGACAGAAATCGCCCCGTTCGTCGGAGTCGTTCGGTGAAAACAAAAAAAGGGAGGGTTTTATCCCTCCCTTCCCTTTTTAAAGAGGGGGGTGTCACCCCTCCCTGATATGAACGCTGAACACCGTCCGGTTTCCCTGCGGGCTTATCACCTCGCCGATCTCCCTGAAGCCCTCATTGCAGCACAGGCTTCTCATCGCCTCATTGTCCTCTCTCACGGTCAGGAAAAGAACCGGCGTTCGGGAAACCTCCCTAAGGTGCATAAGCAGTTCCCTGCCGTACCCCTTCCTCCGGTCCTCCGGGGTCACGTAAAAGTCCCTTATCTCCGAAACGACCCATCCCCTCTTTATGAGGAGGACCATCGCCGATCCTGGTATACCGTAGTAGCGGCCCCTGTCCGCCCTTTCCTTTCCGCTCTTCTCAAGGAGAGTGACAAGCTCGTCATTTTCAATAACATCAACCATTCCGTCCTCCTTCCGCGAGGTCTTTTCCTTCGGCTTTTCCTTCGCCTTCGGCTTTTTCTTTGCCCTCGGCTTTGCCTTGTATTTCGCGTTGACCCTCGCGTTTCCTCTTTTCCCTCTCATAGATCGCGTCCGCGAGATAGTCATTCAGATCGGGGTCAGGACCGAACAGACTTATTTCATCCGATATCTTCCCGATTATCTTGTTCAGTTCCCGGTTGGACAGCGTCTCCGGGTCCGGAAGATCGAATTCTTCCATCATCTCGTCCATCTCGTCTTCACCGGGGAAACGCTCACCATAAAACCCTTGCTCACCATAATCAGGATGAACGTTGTCGTACTCGTCGAACAGCATTCCCGGCTCCGCCTTCAGAGGTTCCCCTCTTGTCCGGGAAAACCTGGAGGGTGAGGAAAAATCATACAACGTTTTCCTGGGCGGCGGTTTCGGAAGGTCGCACACCATATCGACCTCCCATACGGGGGTCGTCCTGTGCCCTACCTTGTAAAGCCTGAAGGGCTTCAGGTCAAACCCTTCCACTTTCTTGAAGTCCGCCCCTGCTATCCTCAATGCCTTTTTGAACATATCTTCCGTCGAGGCAAACCACCTTCCCATATGTCGCTCCCTGAGATCGAACACCGCAAGGGGCCTGCCCTCGCTCCTCCAGAGGTACACGGCGTCAGGCATCATGTACGCGAAGGCGTATTCCGCGCTCTGCCCGCTGCCGCTTATAAACCCGGTCACCTCCGTTACCGCCTCT